>Ga0080013_1006376_pt1 | contig 10541 bp, 11 predicted proteins | sample ETNvirenome_6_85_FD_69236 | JGI IMG/M metagenome (GOLD analysis project Ga0080013, IMG submission 69236) | Marine viral communities from the Pacific Ocean - ETNP_6_85 (SPADES assembly) (version 2) | ecosystem: Environmental > Aquatic > Marine > Oceanic | place: Pacific Ocean | collected 2013-06-19
GAGCCATAACTTTAACTTTACCAGGGTCACCAACCCTAGGAGATGAGATCTCGTTTATTGATTATGCAGGTACTTTCGATACTAATAATTTAACCATTGCAAGAAATGGTAAAAATATTAATGGATCAGCAGCAGATTTAACTGTTGCAACAGAAAGAGCTGCTAATACTTTAGTCTACACAGATACTACTCAAGGTTGGTTACTGAAGAGTAATTAATAGGAGTTGAAGTGTCAACTTATAGAGAAATAGTCGGAAAGAAAATTAAAAAAGTATCATCTGATCCTTCAGACGGTCTTGATGGACAGATGTGGTACAATTCAGGTACTGGAACTTTAAGAGGATTAGCAGTTGTTGAAGCATGGGCTAGTGGTACTGTGATGCTCACCCCTAGAAAATCAGCGGCTGGTGGTAGTGTGGGTACTGCAACAGCTGCATTAGCTTTTGGTGGTGTAGATACAAATCCTGCTCTTACAAATAAAACAGAAGAATTTAATGGTCTTGGTTGGTCTCCAAGTGGAGCTTTAAACACTGCTAGATCTTATCTGGCTGGATTTGGAATTCAAACATCAGCAGTTGCAGCAGGTGGTTATTTGGGCCCTCCAGGAAATTCAAATGCTACAGAAGAATACGGTGGAACTACTTGGACAAGTGGAAATAATATGGGAACTACAAGAAGGGCTCTTGCTGGAGCTGGAACTTTAACTTCTGGATTAGCTTTTGGTGGTTTTACAACTACTCACTCAAATGCCACAGAAGAATATGATGGAACTAATTGGACAGCCAGCAACACTATGCCGGTTGCACTAGAATTATTGGGAGGTTGTGGAACCCAGACTGCTGCATTATCTTTTAATGGAGAAAATCCTGGAACAGGTAACCCAACTGCAACAATCGAATATAATGGTACATCTTGGTCAGCGGCGCCAACAAATACAAGAAGTGCTGAAGGTGTTGCTTCGGCTGGACTTCAAACGGCTGCGCTAAGTATAGCTGGAGCCAATCCTCCACCTACAAAAATAAATACTGTAAGTGGTTATGATGGCACAAGTTGGGCTTCAAAACCTACTGTAGCAACGGCTAGATGGTTAACAAGCGGAGGGGGAGCTGGTACTGGACCTGCTATAATGTATGGCGGAGAAGCTGGACCAGGAGTAACTGGCGCAACAGAAGAATTTAATTCATCAACAAATGTAATAACTCAAGGAGCATGGGCTAGTGGTACTAGTTTACCTCAAGCTATAAAAGCAATAAGGGGAACAGGAACAGTAAATGCTACGTTGGCTATGGGAGGAGGAACACCTGCTGGTCCGCCGTACGCGATAGAAAACACTTATGAATATGACGGTACATCTTGGACAGGTGGTGGAAACCTAGCTGCAGAAAATCAAAATGTAGGGGCTACTGGTGTAGTAACTGCAGGATTATGTTTTGGTGGTTCTAATTCAGACGGTTCTGGAGTCAACCCAAGCTTCACTCTAACACAGGAATATAATGGATCATCTTGGACTACAGTTCCAGGTACTCTGGGCACTGGAGTAAAAAATATGGCAGCTGCTGGAACACAAACAGCATCTTTTAGTGCAGGGGGATTTCAAGGAGGACCTTCCCCACCTCCGGCTACGTATAATGTTACAGAAGAATATGATGGAACTAATTGGACAACTGGTGGAAATTTATCACAAGCTACACAAACCCTTGCTGGAGCAGGAACACTAACAGCAGGTCTTGGCTTTGGAGGATATGCTCCTGGAGACAGTCCAAAATATACTGATGTTACAAATGAATACAACGGAACTGCATGGACAAATGTTAATACTATGATTACAGGTAGAGACCAACTAGGAAGTTCAAAATCAGGAACTCAAAGTGCAGCTTTAGCTATGTTTGGTGGGCCTACTGCTCCAACTGTCTCAACAACAACAGAAGGTTATGATGGAACTACGTGGTCTACAAGACCAAACATGGCGACAGGTAGAAAAAATGCTGGAAGTTCAGGAATAGCAACAGCCGCATTAGCTTTTGGTGGTTATGTACCACCTCCACCTGAAACGGCTGCAGTAGAAGAGTTTACAGCAGGGACAGAATCAATTAATATAAAGGCTTTTGCAACGAGTTAATTATGGCAACTTATAGAGAAATACACGGTAAGGCAATTAAATCAGTTACTACTGATCCGACTGCAACAACTGATGAAGGACAGATTTGGTATAATTCAGGAGCCAAAACTTTTAAAAGTATTGTATCTTTTTTTGGTTTTAGAAGTGGAACAAATTTACCTGCAGCAAGAAATTATGGAACAGGAGGAGGAGCAACTCAATCTGCTTCTTGGGTCGCTGGTGGTGATGCGCCGCCTTTTATAAACACAACTTTTAACTATAATGGTTATCAGTGGACAGCTAGTGGTAATATGGGTGATGCTAGAATTAGAATGGCTCTTGGAAACATGGGCCCACAAACAGCAGGACTTGGAGTTGGTGGTTATTCTCCAGGAATAGTTTCAGGGGTTGAAGAATATGACGGATCAACTTGGACCGGAGGAACGAGTTTACCAGGAGCTTTACAACAAGCTGGTGGAGCAGGTCCACAAACAGCTAATATAATTTTAGGAGGTGGAAATCCACAAACTTGTTTAAGTTACAATGGAAGTTCATGGACTTCTGAAGGAAGTTCGAGCGAAGCTTTTGCTTATTATGGTTTAGCTGGAACAACTACAGCTTGTTTAGCTTTTTATGGAGCAGACGGACCTCCAGGTACAAACAGAACTACTGGTGAAGAATACAACGGAACTTCATGGACAACTGCTATAGCAACTTTACCTAATCAAGGAAATTCAGGAGGAGCTCAAGGAACTACTACGGCAGCGATTTTTGCTGGTAATAGTACAACTGTTAGATCATATGATGGTACTTCTATAACATTAGAACCTGCTATGAGTACCGCAAGAGGAAATGGATATATAGGTGGGACGGCAAATAGTGGTATAACATCCGGAGGATCACCAAATACTGCCGCAGCTGAAGAATTTGATAGATCAATTTATACTATAACAAATGCAGCATGGTCTTCTGGTGGAGCTTTAAATACAGCTAGATTTAGTGCATCAGGATCAGGAACTAAAAGTGCTGGATTAGCTGCGGGTGGAGCTGGTCCATCAACAAGTTTTGATAACGTAACAGAAGAATATGATGGTGCAGCTAACAGTTGGACCAGTAGTAATAATTTAAATACGGCAAGACAAGATGCCGGTATGACGGGTACACAACCAGCGTCTATTATTGCAGGAGGTGCAGTTGCACCTAGTCCTAGTGTACATACAAATACAAGTGAGACTTATAATGGTACATCTTGGACAAATGCTCCAACTATAAATACAGCTCGAAGAGGACTAAGAGCAGCTGGTACTACAACCGCTGCAGTTGTTTTTGGCGGTGAAATTCCTCCAGCACCTTCTCCGGGTATTAGTAATGCAACAGAAGAATACAATGGAACTTCTTGGACTTCAGTAAATAATTTAACCACAGGTAGAAGACAAGGAATGGGTAGATCCGATAGTCAAACTTCTGTAGTTTTTGCAGGGGGAACAGCTGGTCCGGGAATATCTAATGCTTCTGAAACTTATGATGGCACAAACTGGAGTGAAGGACCTAATTTAATAACAGCAACAACACAAGCTACTGACGGAATTGGAACTTCATCTAGTGATGCAATGGTTGCAGGAGGATCACAACCTTCTAATGTTGCAACCTGTGTTCTATACAATGGATCTGTTTGGGGTAGTGCGCCTTCTTTAGGTGCAGCAAATAAAAATATGGGGGGATGTGGTTCTACAGGATCAGATGGTGGTTTAAGTTTTAGTGGTTTTCCAGCTTCAGGTGTAACTACAACAGAAGTATTTACAGGGGATGTTTCAACAATCGCATCTAAAACACTTACACAAAGTTAAAAATTATGATATACAAAATTAAAAAGGAGGAAACACTATGGCACACTTTATATATGGAGTAGCTGAAAACACTGGAAAAGGATTTTTTACTGCAGAAGACAGAAGAAAATTCTTCCTTAGAGGTTATCCTGCAAACGTCTGGATGGTTGGTAACAACGTCGATGGCGCTATGTGGTTAGCTGAAAAAGGCGCTCGTGAGCAGACAAAAGCAGAAGCACAAGCTTTAATTGACGTTGAGATTGACGCTGCAAAAGCTGCTTGGGATGCTCAGACTGACGAACAAAAAGCTGATCCAAGTAATACAAGACCAACAGATGTAATATTGCCATAAGGATATTCTAAATGGCAACTTACGAAGAAATATACGGAAAACGTGTAGACGTATTATCATCTGACCCTACGCTCACTGCAGCGAATGAGGGACAGGTGTGGTATAACTCTACATCAGGTACACTTAACACTGTGGGCAAGACAGGGGTTGTGGTTAGCGCTACAGCTTTACCAACTGCAACCAGAGCATCTCAGAGTATTGGAGCAGCTCAAGATTCTATGATACTTGCGACTGGGGCTAATCCCGGCACTAACTATTCTACAAATTGTTTTGAATATAATGGCTCGGGTTGGACAAATGCTCCTGCTGCGGGCACTGCTAGAGATCAGGCCAATAGATCTGGCGGAGTAGGTACTGTTACTGCAGGAATGATTGCGGGAGGTGCTGCACCCGGTTCTATGGTTGCTAACACAGAAAAATATGATGGATCATCTTGGACTGAAACAGGAAATTTAAGTGATTCAAGAGGAGATGGTGAAATGTTTGGAACACAAACAGCAGCCGCTCTGACTGGAGGATATAATTCTTTTACTCCTCCTTATTGGACAAATGCAACAGAAGAATTCAATGGAACTTCTTGGACAGGAGGAACTGCATCACCATTAAACACTACTGGTGGATGTGGATGCGGAACACAAACAGCCGGAATGATTGTTGGTCAAAGAGAATCACCTAGTAATAGTTATCCAGGTAAAGCTGCCGTAACACAAACAAGATTTTACGATGGGTCCGCTTGGTCACTTGGTGGAACTACTAATATGGCTGCCAATGCTAACATTACTGCAGGAACACAATCTGCAGCACAAAAAGCAGGTGGGGCTGCTCCCGCACCAGCTTCTTATACAAACACAGAAGCTTGGGATGGAACGTCATGGACAACAGGCGCTTCTTTAGGATCAGCTTTTAGTAATGGTTGTGGAGCTGGAACTGCAACAGCCAGTGTATTTGCAGGTGGACAAACACCTCCTGGAAATTTAGCAACTGTACAAGAAATAACAGAATCAATTGGTACTATATCAGCCGCAGCATGGTCTGCTAGTAATGCTATGGTCTCAGGTAGATCTATTTTAGGAAGAGCTGGAACTCAAACAGCGGCTTTAGCAATAGGTGGTTATTATTATCCTGGATCTCCAGAAGATACTACAAAGGTAGAATCTTATGATGGATCTAGCTGGTCAGAAGGACCCGATCTGAATGAAGCTAGATATGGAATGCAATGCGATGGATCATCAACAGCAGCTTTAGCGGCAGGAGGAATATCTCCAGGCTCACCTGAATTTTTAGGTAATTCAGAATCATGGAATGGTTCTTCTTGGACTGCAACTCCAGCTTTAAATACAGCAAGAGGTTATGTTGGTCACGCAGGAGGACCTGCAGCATCAACAGCTTCTATTGTTTTTGGTGGAAGAGTACCAGGACCGGCTAATAGTAATGCATCAGAATCATTTAATGGTTCCTCTTGGACTGCAACACCAAATTTAAATACACCAGCCTTTGGTAGATATGGTGGTGGTACATCAACAGCTGCTCTAAGTGTTGGAGGAACTCCTCCTGCAACAGGAGCAACAGAAGAATGGAATGGTTCTTCTTGGACAACGGTTAATGCAAACCCAGTAGCTAGAGCTTTTAGAGGTCAAGCTGGTACACAAACAGATTGTATTGTTTTTGGATCTGACTCTCCAGCAATTTCTACAACACAAGGTTATGACGGCACAAATTGGTCTACAAGACCAGCTTTAGGGACAGCGAGAAATCAAGCTGCTGGAACTGGAACTTCTACTGCAGGTTTATGTTTTGGTCAATCACCTAACAGCGGAATAACAGAAGAATTTACTGGAGAGGTAGAAACTACAGCGGCTAAAACATTGACAACTAGTTAAAAATAGTTATATTAGAAAGTATATATGAAAGGAGCAATATGACAGAAAAACGTAATATTCATGCATTAATAGAAAAAGAAGCACCTAGTTTAAACAACTTATTAGATCCAGAAGATGTAAAAGAGTTTAAAGCTATGACGTCCGAGCTTCGTGACACATGGACTAAGAAACAAGTATTTAGAACTGAAACAGAAATGAGAATGTCTGTATTACAGGACGCTAAATATCCAACCAAGGCTTCAAAGTACTGGCAATGTGTTAGAGAACAAAACGTATTTTTAGAAAACTTGATGAGTTTATCTTTTGATTGTAGAAGATCAGAAGCAAAACTTAAATGGCTAGAGAAAAAAGTAGAAACAGAAAAAGACGAGTATAAGAGAGAAAAATATATTATAGATTTAGATGAAGCAAGATACGGCTTAGCTAATATGCAATTAGTTGCCAGAGATCGTATGAGAGAAATTAAACTGTGGTCTACATTAAAAAAAGAATTTGACGATGGATCGTTTGACACTAAAGATGTTAATAGACACCAATTAGATTCTTATCATTTAATAATGAAAAACAAGGCAGAAACATTAACTTCAGGTTCATCACAACCGGAAGTGTTCAATGTACTTGGACAATTACAAACTATAGAAAGAGTTAAAAAATCAGGTGAAATGATTTATAACAAGAAAGAACAATTGACCAATGACCTCGGAGCCAAAGCCAAATAAGAAACTTTTCTTTTTAATTGGGCAACCTAGATCTGGTAATACTTTATTTGCAAGTATTATGAATCAAAATCCAGAGATAGCGTGCACGCCTAATTCTATTACATTAGAGATATTCAAAGATTTGTTTTTACTTAAAAAGACAGATGTGTTTCAAAACTATCCAGACCATAAATCTTTAGATAATGTATTAGATATGGTCTTTGATAATTATTATAAAGACTGGCCTCAACGTATAATCATTGATCGGGGCCCTGTGATGACACCAAATAATTTTGCATTAGTTCAAAAACATTTTAAAAGACCTTTTAAATGCATTATTTTACTTAGAGATACTCTAGATGTATTAGCCAGTTATATGAAATGGTATAAAGAAAACCCAAGTTCTTTTATAAATAGACATCATGAAAAATTTCCTGAAAGAGGAAACTTAAAAGACGATGAAGAAAAAATGTCAAACCTTATGGATAAAGATGGAGCAATAGCAAAAGAATTAGAGGCAATACAAAACGCATTTAATTATCCACAACTATGTTACTTTATTAAATATGATGACATGGTAGCACATCCAGAAAAAACGTTTATTGATCTATATCAATTCTTAGATATCAAACCATTTAAACATAGCTTTCAAGACTTGAAACAGATAGAAGTTAATGGTATAAAATATGACGACACTATTGTTGGAAAGAATATGCATACTATTAGAACAGAAGTTAGAAAGGAATACAATCCTTATATAGAAAAAATTCCTGAAAGGATTAGAAAAAAATATGGACACATCAGGTTTTAATTTTATATTTTTAGGTCAGTCGGTATTAAAGTATCAAGTACCTCTTGATGTATATCATTCTATTAATTATGTTTATGAAACAAAGTATCCTGAACTAAAACCTGCTAATAAACAATTAGTTGGTAAAATAGAAAAAGAACACAGCTTGTTTTATAATGGTGAAGATAGCCCTAAGATGACTAAACATAATCATTTACCTGTAAATGTATTAAAATGGTTTGAAGACAAAATGCGTCATTATTTAGATTGGAATAAAATTAAAAAGTATGAGATGCGTTTAAATTCTATCTGGATTAATACCATGTTTCAAAATGAATACAATCCAGTGCACGTGCATCAAGGATCAATTTTTACAGGGTTATCTAGTGTAATGATTTTAAAATTACCAGAGTCTTATGGTGTAGAGTATTCTGCAGCTGATCAACCACAGAATGGTAGACTACAGATACTAGGTTCCTCTAGTGGATATTTTGCAAATGTAGATTATCAACCGGATCTTAAAGAAAGAGATTTTTTTATTTTTCCTTATGACGTGCGTCATTGTGTATACCCTTTTAATGGGCCTGGGTATAGAAGAACACTAGCGTGTAATATGGATGTTGAATACGACCCAATTAGAAATAGAGGAGTAAGCTAATGTACGAAAATCAAATTATAACAGAACCTAAATGGAAGAGTTGGATTATACAAACAACAACCCCCTTATTTACACCTGAGCAATGTAGAGAAATTATTAACGCAGGGAGAGCACAGAAGCCACAGACGGCACAAGTGGGTATGAATAAACCAGGTGGTGGAACAGATACGAAGAAAAGAGTTACAACAATATCTTGGATACCATTTAATACCATGGGCCATATGTATATAGATTTAAATAAATTTATTCAAAAAGCAAATGAAAATCATTTTGGTTTTGGAGATGTAAGAATTACGGAGAACGCACAGTTTACAGAATATCCTGAAGGAGGATTCTATGACTGGCATATGGATTGTGATACCCATATGGAACATGAACCACCAGTTAGAAAAATATCTATGACCTTATTATTAAATGATCCATCAGAGTTTGAAGGAGGACATTTAGAATTAGGTGGACCTGGTAAGTATGGAGATCTTAAACAAGGACATGCAATTTGTTTTGCATCTTTTATAAACCATAGAGTACAACCAGTAACCAGAGGAATAAGACAATCTCTTGTTGTTTGGTTTGGAGGTAAACCTTTTAGATGATTAAAGAAGGGTTTTTTCCCACACTGATATACGCTGAAGATTTAAAGTTAGACCTAGATGAAATGGCAAAAAATATCACACAGTGGTCTAAGGAAGAACAGGGTGTTACAAAAACTAATGTAGGCGGCTGGCATAGTAAAACGGATATGCATCACAAACCTGAGTATAAACCTTTAGTAGATGAATTATTTAAAATGGTACATAACATGTTTAGGGAAGAATTTTTAGAAGCAGGCCCATTGCTAGGAAATATGTGGGCAAATATTAATTATAAAGGAGGTTATAACAAAGCTCATGTGCATCCTAATAGTTTATTTAGTGGAGTCTTCTATGTAAAAACTCCTCCCAATAGTGGACGATTAGTTTGTATGGACCCAAGACCGGGTCTTCAAACTTGTATGCCTACTAGAAAAAAGGTTGAAATACCTAAATATTTATGGAGAGAAATTCAATTACAACCTCAAGAAAATAGAGCCATAATGTTTCCTGCATGGCTATGGCATAGTGTTGACCCTAATGAATCCAATGAACCCAGAATATCAGTAAGTTTTAATTTTCTACAAAAAGGTTTTGAATGACAGGTTTAGTTTATAAAGAATTACCGATAGGAGATATTACTCATCTTGAAAGAACAGAATTTGTTAATGGCACAGAAAAGAAATTTTATAATACTTTATTACAATCGATGACACAGTATGGAATGAGAGATCCTGTATATATTAATCAGTTGGAGAATGGTACATTAAAAGTAACGGTCGGCAATAATCGAATGGTCATTGCTAAAAAACTAGGGGTAGAAAAAATCCCCTGTGTTATAAGATTACATGATCCTAATAATAATGATATAGAAGGAAAACATTTGAAAACTGAACAAGAAATAATTGATTTGTTTTATCATAAAGAAGGTTTAAACATAAAAAAGAAAGATGGTGTTATATTTGAAGTAATGCCTCAGAACATACAAAAACATGGAAAAATTTAATAAATACGCAGTAATCAAAGGAGCTCTAAACTACGAGCTAGCTAACTTTATATTTAATTATTTCTTATTAAAAAGAGATGCCGCTCACTTTATGTATAATCATAATGTTTTAGCGGACATAGGTTTGTTTGGAACGTGGAGAGATCAACAAGTTCCTAATACCTATTCTCATTATGCGGACCCAGTTATGGAAACCCTGCTTGTAAAGATGCTTCCGGTCATGAAAAAAGAAACAGATTTAGACCTGATTCCTACCTATTCATATGCAAGAGTGTATAAAAATGGAGATATTTTAAAGAAACATAAGGACAGGCCGAGTTGTGAGATATCTACAACAATGAATCTTGGGGGAGATCCCTGGCCTATATTTATAGATGGCACAGGTGCAGACACAGTCATAGATGAATACAAGAATATACATAAACCTAACGCTCCAGAAGGCACTAAAGTCTTACTTGAAGTCGGCGATATGCTCGTATATAGTGGCTGTGAATTAGAGCATTGGAGAGAACCTTTTGAAGGTAATACTTGCGGACAAGTGTTTCTTCATTATAACCATGTAAATGGTCCTTTTGCTGAAAAGAACAGGTTCGACAAAAGGCCAATGTTAGGTCTTCCGTCTTTTGTGAAGGCATAATATGATGGAGTTATATGTTACAAAAAT
>Ga0080013_1006377_pt1 | contig 10537 bp, 7 predicted proteins | sample ETNvirenome_6_85_FD_69236 | JGI IMG/M metagenome (GOLD analysis project Ga0080013, IMG submission 69236) | Marine viral communities from the Pacific Ocean - ETNP_6_85 (SPADES assembly) (version 2) | ecosystem: Environmental > Aquatic > Marine > Oceanic | place: Pacific Ocean | collected 2013-06-19
CCAGGAAAAATATATTCACCGTTGTTCTGTTTTAAGTAATGTTTACGATACTCAAAAGATTGACAGCTTGTTTGGCACAGATTTAATAAATTCTCGTATTAGGCCTCTCCAAGAAACAAGTCTTATTCGTCGCCTCTCAAATGACAAAGGCGCCACACAAATAGATACCGAGTATGATCCAGAATGGTCTGAAGGCGATGGGCCATGGTCAACTACTGTCACGGCGACCACGCCCAATTCATCCGTTACGGGTTACCCCAATCATCAATATTTGATTGGAGACGATGGAGAGACATTATACTCATATTGTGTTTTGAGAAATTTTAATTTCGCAGCCCAGGCAAGCGATACTGATACACAAGAAATGAATGACAATTATCGTTTAATGATGTTCGAGTTCCAAGATTTAACGAATGCTCCTGACGAAGACACGCTTTATGAATTAGCATCTGAGGACGATGAGCTACCATGGTATTATGAATTCAATTTTCAATTCAACGATAATACTAAAAGAGTGTATCAAGCCTTAAAGAGTAATTATAATCGATGCAAGACCGGCAGCTTTGAAGAGTATTATGACTTGGCATCAGAAGCATGTAACTATAATAATATTGATGGAAAATTTAATGAATTTTTTATCGACGGAATAGAGGCTGCTTATGCAGGTATGCCTGGAGAAACTCCTTGGATTCGAGCGCCGTTGCTATTCAACCTTCATAGAGATTTACTGTTTAATACTTTTGATGGCGATTGGACCCAAATTGTGTCATCCACCAAAACTATGAGCGATAGAATCAGTCCCTATGGGGGGACATTGGATAGTTTAGAGTCGTTTAGAAAAAGTTTCCAAAGTTTATACGACGACTATTATGATACTGATACCGGGAATACGCCTGAAGCACTTATGGGCACATACGCATACAAAAATGAAATTTCTTTGGATTCGGAATATTCAAACTTTCCTTATTATTATGATGGAACATCAGCCGAGATTTTTGGCAAGTGGCACTATGTTGAAGTCTCCTCCCCTTGGACATTTGAAGATTTCCAAGATGAGGCGCTCAATGATTCTACTTTTGCAGAAGATATTCAGTCTAAAATTGAATATATGCGGGAGACTGGCGGCGGACTAGAAGCAGACGATGACTCATATGATTCCGTGATTGCTGGCCATATGAACGAGCTTATAACGGAGTTGGATCTTCTCCTGTATGGCTATCTGAGCGACTACGACAAAGATGATTATATCGGATTAGATAACCTTGAGGCGGTTCATGACTGGATGTGGGAATGGATATATGGGGACGGCTCTTCCACAGCGCCAATCTATTCCTGGCCAGATGATGTGCCAGACGCCATACCCGCGACTTGGCTCACTGGCATCGTCCAACTAGCTTTAGCAGCATACGCAAATCGATATGTAGATGGAGATGCGATGCTGGAAATTTTGATTGAGATAGCTCCCGATATATTCGATAGCAGCAGCAGTGGTGTGTATAATTATTGGGCACAGGGCAGCCACGGGTACGGTGGTGATGATATTTATTCATAAGGAGAAATAAACAATGGCAAAAAGTAGAAACTATAACACAACTGCAACTTCTGCAACAAAGAAGCTGAGCAAAACTTTATCTAAATTAAGCGCACAATTAGGATCCACGATAAGGACTAGCTCCGGAAAGAGATCTACTTCTTCATCAAAAACAACAGCAACTTCTTTATTAGCTGCTTTGGGTTGTACTGTTTCATCACAAAAAATAGATTATTCTTTATTAGACGATCAAACTGATAGAGAAAACATAGAGAATGAAAACATTGATGATTCTAAAAAGTATTCGCGAATTAAAGCAAACACAACTTCAGCTACAGATAAGTTTGCTAATACTAGTGATCCGTTTTATGAATTAGATGACGATATATCAGAGAGAGTTAAAGTAGCTAGAGCATCAATTACTGAAGCGGCTACGGTAGATTTAACAAGTCTAGCGTTATCTTTCTCTAAGATGTAACAAACAAAAGGGATTTAAGAATATTTATATGAAAAGAAGAGGAGAAATATAATGGGTGGTGTAGACGATGATTCCGTGGACACTAGTGAAGAAGAAGAAGCCGAAGAAGAATCGGGGGGTGTATCAGATGTCAACGAGAGGTCCGACGCGCTTGAGGCCTTTTTCGGAACAACCGATGACGATGACGAAGATGAAACTCTTGCAGATCTACGCGAATATGGAAGCGGTAGAGCACGCGAAGAAACAGATCCATCGACCAGTATTTATATTACACAAGATGCTGATGATATAGATACATATGGACTGTTTGATATTCTAGACTTGGAAAAGGCCGCCGGCTGGATATCACGCCGGTTACAATATATAAATACTGGTTCTGTGGGACTAGTAAGAGAATATTTTTATGATGCATATGATAACAAAGTAATAAGATATTATACCACCGCATCTTCTGACGCTGGCCCTTCAAAGGATCCTCCTAGTATTGACTCTGCTGGCGAGGTTACTTATTCATCAACTGAAACCGCAGCTTTAAAATCTAGATTTGGTGCGGATATTGGCAATACGACATCCGATCTTTATGTTTATTTAGAAAATTTTATGAGTGAACTAACAGCAGAAATCGCCGGTACTCAATTAAGACCACGATTTACTTTTAAGAAAATAAAAGCTGAAACACTTGATAGTGACATATTGTCCTCCTTTGTGGAAACAGAAAAAGCACAAACAGTCACTACGGGCCTGACTGTCACAGAAGAAGTAAGCGCCGAGACTGATGAGTCGGGCTATTAATAGGAAACAAAAATGCCAAAAGAATTAAGACTAATAGATTTAAACCTAATATCAGGTTCAACTGAGACAACTAGAACTGCTTTTGGTGGCTTTTATGAGGTTTTGAGTGGCTCAACCGGCGAGTATTTATCGCCAGTGTGGTATAAATACTCGCCTCTTTGGGCAGATCAAGATACTGAAGGCGCCCATTTCAACAAGGCTGCCTCTACCACAAACGAAGAGCTAATGACAACAATTTCGGATGAAGTGATAATTCCAAATAAAACAGTGCCCATGCGTTTTTGGCCAAACTATAATAATGCAATATTAGGAAGTACAAACAGTGCTAACTTTTGGAAAACTATTTGGCTAGGAGGGAAATATGGCACCTCATCATATGAACCTATTTGGACAGAAGCGGTATTCGATGACCATTCTTTTGACTATTCTTTACCATATAGTCAGAAGGAGTCTATCACGATTGAAGGAGGCTCTGGGTTTACAGACGTAGCTCAAATTACTTATGACTATAATCGTTATTTAAGGGAATATCAAACTTATGTTAACAATTTGGATTCTGAATTGCTGATTCCAAATATGTATTTGTTGAAAGAATATGAGCAATACTTGGTAGACGAGAGCACCGGTGCCTCATATGTAGCCGCCGGCGATGATGCGACAGCAACTGAAGAAACCGCCATTTCATTAAGCAGTTCCATTATTAATTTTGTGACCCGCGAGAATAATGCTTTAACCACATTCGATGGGACTTATTTTGATTCCCCCTCAACAGCATTTGATAGTAAAGAAGTTGCATTGGATTGGAATAGTTTGTTGTTGGAGAATGATTTTGCTTCTCAATACCTGACATCGTCTTTGTTGTTGTATCCGCTATCGGCTTCAACTACTATTGAGATTAAAAATATATTACAAAATATAATGTTTGATGATGAGGCTTTAGTTCCAGACAGCACGTGCCCATACAACACAATAGAAGACGCGCTACCAAATAGCAGCGTTACGTTTACTGATGATACTGCGGCCACTTCAACCCATAGTCTTACATATAAGGTCAAGATTCCATTTTACACGACAGTTAATTTTGACACTGCGCGCAGCACTGATACAGACTATGTTGACTTTATAACAGATAATAATTTTTCACAGAAGTTTCTTAAAACATTAAAAGAGGTTTTCTTGGAGGAAATAAGCGTTACTCCTGAAACTTCAACCTTTGCAGTTGAAAATAATTATTATAAAGCATCAGAAGATAGTGGCTCTATAGCTTATTATGATACAACAGAAACTAAAAATCAAACTTTTCGTAGTGTCGATTATTTAAAAATGTTGGCATATGCTCACAACAATAACATTTCTACCACAAATAATTGTTATTTTATTGGGGGAGAGACATTTAATAGAAATTCTGTTTTTGATAAAGTTGGAAATTATCGTCATTCGAATGCCGAAGGTACGATAGGTGTAATAAATGATACGGTCGCATGGCTGAATAATGAAGATAACTTTGGCGTTTCTAATCTCTGGGAATTATATAATGATATTTATCCTGCCAATGGCGATGCGGCTTTAGGTAATTCATCAAAATATCGTGAGACGTTAGCATATCGTATAGAGAAAGTAGGAGGTCCGCCAACAGGCGATTTGCAAACACAAAATGTATTGCAAAACTTTTGGTTTTTTAATCCAAGCGATATTTCAGAAATAAATTTTAATGACTCGCAGGTTAAGTATGGCTCAGAATATACATATAATGTTTATGCTTATGTTTTGGTGGTGGGCGTTAAATACAATTTTTCTGATTTAAGGCTAGCGCGCCAAATAAGCGAGATTGATGAAACATATAACTGCCTTCAATTTTATGATCCATTTACAGACGAAATAGCTGATCAGATTTACAAATCTTGGGAAGATAATCCGCTTAATGGAAGTAGCATATATGCAACAAATGCACTAGCTCGAACTTATGCCGTGACCAAACATCTAGCAGATTTTAATGTTAATTATGAGCCAAATCTCAAGCTGATTGAAATCCCAATGTTCTCTAAGGGGATTACCATTTTGGATCATCCTCCCAACTCATTTGATATCAATCCGTATCAAGTGAATGACAATTCACAAACAATTGGTTTTTCTATTAATTATGAGACTTTTTATATAGCATCTGGCGATGTAGCTGGCATGACTTACCCGACTCCAATAAGCCCGGCAGATGAAATAACTCGCGGAGCATATCTTAATAGTAGAGATATCTTGAGCAGTAGTTATTTAGATTTAGAAAGCGTTTCAAGACAAAGGACTTTAGAGGCGTATCGTTTAGATAAAAAGCCAAAATCGATAAGCGACTTTAATGGAAGTAAAATTGGCTCAATTGATTTAAAAATTCCTTCTTCAAAATATACCTATTCAAATACAGATTTTCATGATAAGATAAAAACTAATCAGAAGTATTATTATTTATTTAGGTTTCTCAATGAACAAGGTCTCCCTGGCCAGGTATCAGATATTTATGAAGCAGAGCTAGTAGATGATGGAGGTTTCAAATATGCTGTCTTTAATATTCTTTTTGAAACGGAGCTTGGAGAAGAGGTGTTTATAAACCCACTTAAACCATTTAAGAAGTTATTTCAATTACAACCAAATGTTTCGCACCTTTTATTAGACACATCTGAAGCAAATTTTGATAATTCCGCTTTTGACGAGATAGGAAATATATCGGTTGGTTCTGCTGATGACCCAATTTGGGACCAAACATTCAAATTGCGTATGACTTCTAAAAAGACAGGTAAAAAAATTGATTTTAACATTACTTATAAGATAGCGGAACAGAATGAAGCAACATAAGAAACTTAGAGAAGTGTTGGTAAATAATAAAAATGATAACTATTTACGAAAGAGAGGAAAATAAATGGCTTTTTTAGATAACTCGGGTGACATTATTTTAGATGCTGTCTTGACCGACCTAGGTAGACAGCGAATGGCTGGAGGCAACTTCAAAATTACGAAGTTTGCTTTAGGCGATGATGAGATTGATTATACACTATACAACAAGGATCATCCATCCGGCTCGTCCTATTACGATATTGAAATTCTTCAATCGCCGTGTTTTGAGGCGTTTACAACAGACAATGCAAATATTAATTATGGCTTGCTTTCTTTTACTAGAACCGACTTACTTTATTTGCCGTCACTGGAAACTAACGAAAAAGTTTCTGACTCGCCCCTCTTCAAGACATCGAGCATTTATTATATTGCTGCCAATTCTGAAACAGCCGATGACCTGGCATCATCCGATGCTTTTAATGATGTTAAATATTACTCTTTGTCCGGACAGGCAACCAGTCGCAGAATTTTCATTGAATCAGGACTAGACACGACAGAGTTGACGGCAGATTCAACAACCAGGACTTCTTATATGATAAGCACAAACTTGCTTGATAGCAGGTATGCTGTATATTTTGATAATCGTTTTATTAGTGCTATCGCAACACCATCAAATAGTTCAGTATTTACAAATAGTACCGCCGGCGCCGATCAGGTTAATTTCACATTGTCGGATGCAACAGCGAACTCCACAACGTTTATGGAGGATTATAGTGTTTCTGTGGCAACAGGAATAGACAACACTGTATATTATTATCCGAATGCGCAGACAGCAGATACGACTATTTCAGTAATTTCTGGGCCGCGAGGATCTGCTACGGCTGTAAATGTTACCATGGATACGAGTTTGGTAGGAACGACTGCTGCGTCAACGAATGCCAAGTATACCAAATATGGCACCACTGGAGCAGATTTATTTGGCGATAGCAAAACATATGATTACATAGATTCTACCCTCTATATCCAGGGAACTTCTACGAGCGCCTTATTGCAAATACCAGTAAGGCTTATCAGAAGGGCATCTTAAGACAAATGGAGATATAAATGCCAGTACAAAATTTTGAGACGTTTAATACGAACACCGATACAACTACGACAACAACTTTACTTCATGAAGTGGTCCCATTAACTGGTACAATCCTCAGTGGAACATACGGAGGCGCCACTGTCGCGCTAGGAAGCGAAGGAAACATTAAAAACTTTTCTCATGGAATGTTTCAAGCCGTTTATGATTACCCTTATTTGAGTTCATCTGCAAACCATATTTTTGACATCACTATGGGCTACGATGAAAGCTCTGTTATGAGCGCTTCTGCTTATACACAGAATTCTAAAAAGATTAATATGTATAATCAGATTTCACAAGTTTTACTTGGTTATACTGGCAGCAATAATACAACGGAAATTTTTGAAAGTGATTTAAGTTTTGCTGACAATAACCGTCAAATGAAAGAGGTGTTCTTTATTAACTTTTCTCGTCTAATAACAAAAGACCAGATTAAAAAGGGAACATTTAGTATTACTTTGGGTACTGGTTCATGGGCGAATCCATTTACTGATGGAACTGCCGCCATTAGTGGTAGCGTTACCTTGGGCGATGTAAGTGCATCTGACACGGGCGGCACAAATAATAAGGGCAACTCAGGTCAATATGGCGTTCTTTATAGTAGTAACGGTGATGATAAACACCTAGGGGCAGTTGGCCATGGACTTATTTTCTATCAAGCGGGAATAATTGTTCTAACGGCTTCGTTGTTTACATCTTCTATAGGTTTTAATAGTGGTGCTACCGCCACAAAATCTGGCTCATCTGGCCTCATTGTATCACAATCAATGATTAGTTCCTCAATATCGGGCAACTGCGATGCTCTTAGACATAGAATTAAGAACATTTCTTTCAACAATACAACAGAAATTAACTCAACGATTTATTTCTGTAGGGTTCCACATGCAAAGTTTAACTATAGTTCAAACCCCACTTACACTAATGGCAGCAAAGTAAGAGTTAAAACGATTGCCTCAGATACTCCTGTTTCATATATTACTTCTATCGGACTTTACAACTCTAGTAATGAGTTGCTTGCAGTTGCGAAACTTTCGGAGCCTCTTAAGAAGGATCCAAATAGCGAGATCACTCTTCGAGTGCGGCTTGATTACTAAACTACATTATTTGAAGATAACTACTTAATGTAAGAGTACGGAATGTCTTACAGAAAATTCAAGCCTAGCGATATCCTTCTAAACACAATGAAAACTTACCCTAGTTGTGAGTTTCTCATTTTCGATGGTCGTGCATATTATAATAATATCCCCATGCGTTCTGGGGCTATTGGTCCACAAGTTCCCATAACTGGTGGTTTCCTTAGTTTGTATGAATATAACGTTGATCGACACGAACACCGAGCCACGGATCCAGAAGGCAATTATGAGCGTGTGCCCCCTTGGGATCTCTCCATCGATGAAGAGGACGCTGATGGAAAGAAAGGAACAGCACCATATGATGAAGGAATAATTTATCCCTTTATCACCAAAGATTCGGCCCGGTCAAGTTTTAAGACAGCCGGAAAAACAAGCTATAATAATGAGTTTCAATATGGTGATGTTCTCAGAAACAACTATCCTCTATCTGCCTCAATCACAAGAGAGTTTATGTATTATCCTGCCGGCACGCGCACTCAAGGTTTAGATAACGACACACCCGGCGCCGAGCCTTTTGATGAAGCCCCTCTTTACCGACACTATTATGCTTTGAAAAATAGATTAAACTTTTATGGACTAAGAAGTATACACCATAAAGTTATTGGTACCGGTTCAGACGATCCAAGTATGCCATGGGATAAAGATGATCAGCAAATTAATTTGATATCTATTCCTTCAATCTTTTATGGAACTAAGATTAAACCGGGATCGGTTTCATTAAAAACGTATTATACTGGTACGCTAATAGGAGAACTAAGAGATTCTAAACGGAATGGTGAATTGATTCAGTATTCTAGCTCTACTGATTATGATGCTAATAACTATGATAAAAAAGTTGCTGGAGTCGTTCTTTATGATGAAGGCTTCATGCTTTTAACTGGCTCTTGGAATCTGAGCGCAGAAACAGTCCCTATAATAACCGCCTCTACAACCCCAGTAGTCGCTGCAGAGAGTGATGAGTTGAAGTGGATCTATTTTGGTGCAGGCGCACAAGACAATGTTACGCAGGCCACCACTGGAACTAATTATAAAAACGCTTCTTTTAACTTGTCTTTTAGAGGGACAACCGAGACACAAGTTATGACAATGTTTGCACAAGCTAAACGTGGCCAAGTAAACTATTCAAACAACCCTACATTTATACAGTACGGACAAACGGTGTTACACGCAACATCTTCTAAAGTTTATGAAGAAAACCCAAACAGAATAATTAAAAACATAACGACTTCTAGTTATTCGGATTATTCAGCTTCTTTTAAGAGACAGGTCTACATTTCACGCATTGCAATATATGATGAGAGCAGAAATTTAATTGGTGTCGCGACAATGTCCAATCCTATTCGCAAAGAAGAAGATCAAGATTTAACATTTAAGATCCGTTTGGATATATGATATAATAAACTTATGATATTAGGAATAGATGTATCAACCAGTATAACTGGCTTTGCTGTAATCGGCAAAGAACAAGTTGTATATTATGGCTCAACAGACTTGCGAAAAGAAAAAGATACTTTTGCCAAAGCTATAGCGGTTAAAAAAAAGCTTATGGATATTTTGATAGAATTTCCGATAAGTCACATTTATATTGAACAGCCGTTTACTTTCTTTAATTCCGGCGGCTCTTCTGCAAAAACAATGGCGAAGCTTCAAATGTTTAATGGCATTGTATCGTGGATAGCATATGAGATATTTGAAATCAAGCCTGAATATGTGACAGCCATGGAAGCGCGCAAGCTCTGTGGCATCAAGGTTCCGAGAGGACAAAAAGCAAAACAAGTTGTTTTAGAACATTTACTTGACAGCGAAAAGGCTTTTAAGATAGAATATACTAATAGAGGAAACCCAAAACCTGAGTCATATGATCGCGCTGATGCAATAATTGTTGCAAAAGCAGGATATAAATTACAGCAAAATTTATAATTGACAATAGTTAAAATAGGAGGTATTTGCTCTGGCCTCAATTTTTCTTTTCATTTTAGGAATATTATATGCCAATGTGGTAGAATACGTAGTGCATCGGTACCTCTTCCACGGACTAGGAAAGAAAGGAAATAGTATGTTTTCTTTCCATATTAGAGGGCATCATCTTACAGCTAGGAAGAATGAGTTTATTGATCTCAAAGTATCCGCTAATGAAGCGCTGGGATTGCCTTTTCTTCTTTTGATACATCTTCCATTTTTGTGGTGGTCGATCTCTTTCTTTGCTGCGTTGGCGGTGTATGCGACAGCTTTTATTCTTTTACATAACTATCAACACAGAAACCCTGAGTTTACAAAGAAATATTTTTGGTGGCATTGGGATCATCATATGGGAAACCAAAACAAAAGCTGGGGAGTTGTCTTGCCAATAATGGATTTTATTACAGGAACCCTTGAGAACCCTCTTGACTCTCGTGCCGAATAATGTTATAGTATGTTGAGGGTGTATGAACAAGAAAGAAGCAAAGAGGATATTACATGAAGCGTTTGGAAACTATATTGACAAAGGACGAGAGCTTCTTTTCTCGTGTCCGTCGTGTCGTCACCACAAACGTAAACTCTCTATCAACCTGGACAAAAATGCTTTCAAATGTTGGATATGTGATTATCATGGTCGCAATATTAGGCGTCTTGTTAGAAGGCATGGTACTTATAGCCAACTTCAGAAGTGGGAAGCA
>Ga0080013_1006378_pt1 | contig 10537 bp, 3 predicted proteins | sample ETNvirenome_6_85_FD_69236 | JGI IMG/M metagenome (GOLD analysis project Ga0080013, IMG submission 69236) | Marine viral communities from the Pacific Ocean - ETNP_6_85 (SPADES assembly) (version 2) | ecosystem: Environmental > Aquatic > Marine > Oceanic | place: Pacific Ocean | collected 2013-06-19
ACAGGTAATGGTACTAACGGTACTTTAACTAATTTAGCTACAACAACAGGAGGTAGTGGTACAGGTTTAACAGTAAATGTTGTAATAGCAGGAGGTGTAGCCACTGAAATTACAGTACATACTGGTGGTAAGAATTACGCTGAGGATGATGTAATTACTATCTCTAAATCACTGATACCAGGTACTGGTACTGGTAGTAAAATTGATACTGATGTTACAACAACAATAGCAAGTCTTGATGATAAAGCATTCACATTGAAGGCTATTGAAAATCAAGGTAACATAGCACTACTTGCTTATAACGAGCAAGTGTCAGACATTACTAAGATACCTGATCAGTCAATAAATGCTAGAAAGGTTAAGGTAATGAATACTTTAGCTTCTGATTCTTCTTATTGGACTCAGTTTGTTGCTGACGATGGTACATCAGGTACTGGTTTCTGGGAAGAAACAGTAGCACCTGATGTATCAATTGGTTTAAAAGGTGAGACAATGCCTCATGAACTAGTAAATGTTGCTGTAAACGATTTTCACTTTCAACAGGCATTGACTACAGACGGTACTCAATCAGCTTGGGCTGGACGTGTAGTAGGAGATGAAACAACTAATGCACATCCTTCATTCATATTTAAAGATGCTGCTGGTGCTTATGCTGGTACATTATCACAAACATTCTTCCATAACAATAGACTTGGATTCCTGACTGAAGATAATGTATCAATGAGTCAGACTAATCAGTTTTATAATTTATACCATACATCAGCATTAACAGCTAGTGACTCAGATCCAATTGATCTCAACTGTACAAGTATTAGACCCGCATCCCTACACGGGGTTATTCCAACAGCTCAAGGTCTTATCTTATTTAGTAAGAATCAACAGTTTATCATGTTTTCAGATTCTGAGATTCTTACACCAGCATCAGCTATTATTCGTGGTATATCTAACTACGAGATGGATGAACATATTGATCCAGTAGATGTAGGTACTAGGATTAACTTCATTAGTAAGACTCCTAGTTATACACGAATATTCAGTGCAGCTACACGTGGTTCTGAGGAAAGTCCTATTGTAGATGACATAGGTAAGATTGTAGCAGAATGGATTCCAGCTGATATAGATAATATTATCTCTAGTCCACAAAACGCTATGATTGCCTTGTATGGTAGAACTAGTCCTGATATATACTTTCATAGAACCTACAGTGTAGGTGATAAGAATGTTATGCAGGCTTGGTTTAAATGGACTATGCCAGGTGATGTACAGTTTGTCACTATTGACAGTGATGTAATGTGGATCATTGTTAAAAGTGGATCAAATCATATACTATTAAAAGCTAACGTAAGTAAAGCAACAGACGAAGACGTTCTACAGACAGCTGACGGTCAACAGATTAACCCTCACATGGATCTATATACACCAGCTAGTTCTGTTAAATATAAAGAAGTTAAAACACTTGCAGTATCAGCAGGTGGTTCAGGATATTCTTCAGCTACTGTAGTTATATCCGCACCTTCTGATCCTAATGGTGTAACTGCTACTGCTACTGCTACATTGGGTGGTGGTGCTGTGGCTAGTCTTACTATTACTAATTCAGGTAGTGGTTATACAGCAGTACCTTCAGTAACTATAAGTGGTGATGGTAGTAGTGCTACTGCTACAGCAACAATTGAAACATTTAATGGTTCAAAATGTTACTTACCATTTACAGATATAACAACACTTGATCCTGTTATACTTCTAAAAGGTACTTCAGGTTTTACTGTAAGTCCTAACCGTGATGAAAGTGAAGTAGCTTCTGATGCTGGTGGTACATACTATAAAATACCTAAACTAGACTTCTCTGGTTCTGCTGCAGATGTGTATGTAGGGTATCAATATAGTTATGATATAGAACTACCCAAAACATACTTTAAACTTAACCCTGAAGGTACAGTATACGACTATCCAGCGTCCTTAACTATTGCACGTATGAAGTTTGCTGTAGGTCTTTCTAGTGGTGTAGGTTTCAAAATGAAACGTAAAGGATATATAGGACCAAAAGATACATTCACTGGAGACAGTACAAACGGTACAGACGGTACTGCTGCATTTAAAGTACCATTCCCACTTAAGAAAGAGAGTGGTGTAGTTGTTAAAGTTAATAGTGATGAGAAAGTAGCAGGTACTCACTACAATTATACATCTACGGATGATCAAGGTACTGTAACTTTCACTGCAGGTAACGTACCATTAGGTATAATAGCTGCAGGAACATCAAACAACAACGTAGCATCACCTGCTGAAAGTATAGAGATTACAACGGATACCTGGTATGATATACAACCAGTACAAGATGCTAACCAGTACTTAGCAAGTGATGTTCCTTTAACTGAACAAGCAGTATTTACTATACCAATACATCAAAAAACAGATAACTTTGACTTAAGAGTATTTAGTAATTCACCATTTCCTGTCTCACTCAATTCAATGATGTGGGAAGGACAGTATTCACCACGATTCTACAGACGAACTTAACACTATGACCACCCAAAAGGAAAGAGACTATTACACTGAATTGACAAAAGAAATCATTAAGGATGCTGCAGGTAAGAATAAGTTTGCTTATGATTATCTTTGGAAGCTTATGTGTATATCACGTACAGTAGATGACATCTACGATATGGATCAAAAGATAACTAGGAATCAACTACTGGAAGCAATAGGATATCTGCTATTTGAGATGCCATATAATCCATTCTTTATGAAACATAGAGATACATTAAGTTCTCAACATGTCTCAATGCATAACGCTTGGATGGCTGCAAATTTATGGGGAAAGGGTGATGAGATAGATCAAATCTATGCACATGTATGGAGAGATTATCATCAAGAAGTGGTACCTTTAGTGGCTTTACTAACCCAAGGTCCAAGTAAAATGCAAGAGGTTTCATTTAAAATACGTCGAATGTTTAAAAAAAAATTAGGAGAATAAACTGAATGGATGTTATGTCTAATATGGGTATGGGAGTGCCTATGGAGATGCTCCCTCCCGGTGATCAGTACCACAGAAAATTTGATAGATCCCTTATGGGTCTAGAGATGATGAGTGGTGGTGGTGGTGGTGGTTCCGATGGTCCCGATTGGGATGAGGTTGCTGACCTCCAACATGAAGCTGCTACTAATCAAGATAACGATCAGTGGGCAGCAGTTCAACGTGATTACAACCAAAGTATTTTAATCAATACGGCCAAACGTCATAATGAAGAAACCGCTGCACGATGGAAAGATCAGAGTGCCATAAGGCAATGGGATTACCAAACCCAGATGCAGGAGGCACAGTATAATGCACAAGTAAAGGCTTATAATAGGTCTGAGAAATTCTACGAAGCTCAAGTAGCATATAACGAGAAAGCAGCTGATATGGCTTACGATCAAGAAGCTGCTGTAACAAAAGAACGTTACTTTGGATTAGCTTATCAAGGGGCTGGTCAAGAGTTAGCTACTGATATGAAGCGTGCAGAAAGTGGTATGAAGCTACAATCTTCACGAGCTGAAGGTGCCTTTGCCCTACAGAACTTAATGGTAAAACAGGTACAAGGTGAAGGTAAAGCAAGAGCTAGAGGTAGAGTAGGTAGATCAGCAGATAAACAATATCAGTCTGTAGTTGCAGAAGCTGGACGTGCAACTGCACAATTAAAATCTCAGCTACTGGCTACCGACCAACAGTACAACCAGGCTAGATACGGTATAGAAGCTGAGAGATCTTTACAGAAGGAACAACATGAACAATCTAAACTAAGTATCGGTGAAGCTTACACCAGAGCTACTAAGAAGATAGGTTTAGATGAATACGGAGCAAATCTAAAGGCAGACGCCAGTAGAATGATGAAACCATCACCTCCTATACCTATACCAAAACCACTTGAAACACCTCGATCAATTCTTGTAGACTCAATGCTACCAGTAAGAAACAGTGCTCCAGTATGGGGTTCCGGTATGGGACCAGCTGGAGGAGGAGGAGGAGGAGGTCAAATGTCAGGAGGTCAAATAGCAATGTCTGCTATAGGTACAGCAGGAAGTGCTATAGCTACATTCGGTGGACCTGCTGGTGCAGTAGTCGGTGGTATAATGATGGTAGGAAGTGCAATAGGTGGTGCATTGATGTGAAAACAAAATTTAAAACAAAATGACAAGTAAACTGTACGCAGAAAGTGCTCCACGGGGCTTCAAAGCATACCAAGTTGAAATACCAGTAGCTAAAGTACTGAATCGTATTCAACAAGAAGGTAAACAAAAAGTAGCCAATATCGATGCCGTAGCTAAGGCTGATAAAGAACGGAGTCGAGCATGGTTAGAAAGCAAACTACACGCCGATAAAGTTACACTAGATAACATAAGAGAAAACTACCGCTTCTCTGAGAAAAACAAGGAAAGGATAGCGAAGGCTGAACAAAAAGAACTAGATAATAGAGTTAGGTCTGCACAGATTGAATACAACCAAAATGCACGTAGACCACCAGATAAAAGTCTTTTAGAGAAGTTAGGACCAGCACTAGCTAAAGCTGTACCTGCTATCGTAGGTGCTGTACAAGCACACCAAGCAGGAATAGATAAAGCTGCCGGTGAAGCTGCTCAGGAGATGATGTGGAAGTTAGATATAACATCCGCAGAATACAACGATATGATAAGCCACCATAATTCCCTACGTGGGGATACAGTGGCTCAGGAAGCCTACTACGAAAGCTTAATAGGTAAATTCACTGATAAGACTGGTCATGTATTTACAAGAGATGATTTTGTAAGACTACTAGAAGATAGTACTGGTGCCTATTCAATTGCTGCTCAAGGTGTAGCTGCCATAAATGGTATGTCTGCTTATGAGCAGAACATGAAGATGTGGGAACTGGAGAATAAACGTAAGTACAATGATCCAGTACTGTACCAACAAGCAATAGAGAAACAATCAATTGTTGCTCGTGATGCAGCTTTTGGTAAAGACTACTTCAATAGTGAATTATCTCACTATGTAAAGTTTACTAAGATAAAACCACAGTTTGATAAGGTTACTGATGGCATGCTAAGCCGTCATCATACTTTTCTAGATAGAGAAGCTCACTTTGCTCATACAGTAAGACAGTCTTCTGACTTAAATGTTATTTTTTCAGAGAATGACTACGCCGCCATTGGTCCGTATATGGAAGGTCGTAGGCAGATTAGAGGTGGTGACAGAAATGTAGCAAATACAGAGACGTTTGATATACTTGATGGCCTTGCCCAAAAAGGTCAATTAGATTTACCAGATGTAAACGCGTTGTTGAAATATTTTAGAGATTCATCTGGTAATCAAGCCTTAGGTACACCAGGTAATAGTAATTTATCTTCACAACGTATAGACCGTCTTAGAACTCTTGTACTAAATAGTTCACACCAAACAAATAATGTAATTGAAAGAGAGCAAGCTTTAGGTATAAAACACTTTAGGGAACAAGTTCAAGCTCAACTTGCTGAAGAACCTAGTGCTACTGCTGCACTTAAGATTAGGGATCACGTCAGGAATACTCATGAATGGAAATCTATGTCTTATGCTGAACAGCAGAAGTTCCATAAACTGTGGGGTCCATTATTGAAGTCAGCAAAAGCTGATACACAGACATTTGCACAGAAAATAGGAGCACCAGGAGCAACTGCGTTAGTTAAACGTATAGCAAAAGGAGCAATTGAAAGTTCTGTTCAAGACCAGATAAAGTTAGCACTTAGTTCTTTAGGAAGTGATCCAATAAATCACGCTTTTGTTGAGTCTGAATATCAGTATATATTAGAACAACAGGTACAGAAAGTTATAGCCAGTGGCCCTTCACAATACAGAGATAATACACAAGCATACCTAAGTAGGATTGTTAGTGACGCGAATATAGAAGCTCAAGCAATAGCAGACCGTGAAGGTTTATTCAAAATACAACAAGACCCTGATGATCCATCTCAATACATCTTTACTAAATATGGTAAGCCACCAAACTATGTACCAGTAGATCCTTCAGCACGTAACGCAAAGTATTTGGCTAATAAAGATAGAACTGATAAAGAATTCTTAGGTGGTGCGGTAGAAAGAGGTAGGTTTAACGGCTATGCTGCAGCATACAATGCAATGATAAATAAAGGTGGTGAAATAACAAGACAAGATATTATGTATGAAGCTGGTAGAATGAGTTACTTAAGAGACATGTCTAGAGTAACAGGAATACCAGTCAGTGAACTCTTCGCAAACCAATTAAAAGTGTTACATCCAAACATAACAATACCAGATTCAGCAATCACAACTACTGAAGAAATAAGAGAAGCAAAAGAAGCAATCAATCAAACACTTCTTGACCTACGGAATGGTAACCTTGGCGTAAGTACAGGTGTAGGAACGCAGCTTCAAAGTGGTAATACCTATCAGAATAGAACAGGTCTATTGCCAGCTAATCATACTCCAGGTGTAACTGGTAGGAAAAACTATAACAATGGTATGTCTGGAGATTATGGTCGATTCTCAGCTACTAGATATTCAGGACGTTTAAAGCTAACCCAGGAAGATGCAGAATACATAGCAATTATGATTCAAGGTGAAGCTGGAACAATAAAAGGAAAAGGATTCAATGGTGATGATGCTATGGTTACAGGCGTAGTTATTAATAGAATGTCTGACCCTAGATGGTATGGTGCCAATGCATCGGCAAAAAGGGTTGTTACGGCACAAGGTCAGTTCATAGGGTATCGTCCTGGTGTAGCACCAGATCAGAGAATAGTTCAATGGTTGTTATCACAAGAAGGTCAATCAGTAATTATTGACGCTTTACATCAATTAGAAGGTAGAACTACTTTCAAAGGTAGGGAAATGTACCACAATATGGGTAAAGATGATATACGAGCACATAATAGGGCTAACTTTGCACACTTCCAAGAACAACGTCACCCAAGTGATCCCACTTTAGAATCATATAAACGTTATCATTGGAGAGATTATATTATTCCTGATCCAAGAGGATTTACATAGATGACTTATACACCATTTCAAGCAGCTAGTGATGAACTAGCAGTTGAACAAGAAAGACAAAGAGAGGAGTTATTATCACAATATGCTCCTACAGAAATAGGTAAACAGGGTCCTTCATTTGTACCTGGAGCTGCAGAAGAAGCGGCTGCTGAAATAGAGGCAGCTGCTGAACTAGAAGATTTAGGTATGGGAGAAGAAGAGTCTGATCAATCCTTTAATGAATGGGGTATGGAGCAGGCACAGCAAGGTTTAGATGCAAAAATTGCTGTTATACAAGGTCTAGGTGATACAGTTGTAGGACTTGCTAAAAATGTTGCAGATATTCAAGCCTCTACTCAAGCAGGTTGGGATGAGTTAGCTGGTGGTCCAGCGGCACCTAACTATGTCAAGCAAGGAACGGATGCAGTATATGACTTCTGGCACGAGAAGAACCCTCAATCAGAGAATGCAGTAAATGATACTATACGAAAACTATCAGGAATTGTTCTACCTTCTATATTAGCACCTGCTGCAATTATACCTAGACTAGCCGCTACATCTTGGGCTTTGAAATTACCTGCTGCTGTTAGAACCACAGCTGCTATTTCAGCACGTCTAGGTATTGATACAGCTATTGTTGCATCCTCTACGTCTGCTGATGATGAGAATGCAGCTAAAGCACTGAATGATGCATTCGGTTGGAATCTCCCTTGGGCTACAAAAGAAGGTGCTGGTCCAGACGAAAGAAGGTGGTATAACCTAATGGAAAACTTAGGTATGGCTAGTGCTGCTGAATTAGTACAAGGTGTTTTCGCATTAAGAACTATACTGAAGAACAGACATGCAGATAGGTTTATTGATAAACAGTCATGGTTACATAACTTTGACTTAAATAGAAGTGAATTATATAGTGGAGAAGCAGTACCAGGTTCTATGATTGAATGGGATCCTGGACTTATAGCAATACCTCAAACAGAAGAAGCTGTTGAAGGTTTAATAAGAAATGCTGATCAGATTACACAGGAGACAGTAAGTCCTGCTATTAAAGAAATAGATGATCAAATTGCACAACTAACTAGAAGTCCTGAGCTACAAGCCATTGATGAACAGATTGATTCATTAGGTCCATTAGATGAACTAGGTGAAGCGTCTGAACAAAGGTTAGTTGAGTTGTTAGAAATGCGTAAGCGTGTTGAAGTAGATGAGATGACATTTGATCCACTTACTAAGAACCTAGATGAAGCAGTGAAAGCAAGAGAGAATGGTTTATTACAAGAAGCTACAGAAAGAGCACGAACTAATCAAGGTGAATACGATCCAATTATCCATGATCCTGCAGAAGCACAAGCACGTGCTCAAACTGGAAATGGTCCCGCAGATCCCCTAGGAGCTATGGTAGATCATCATAGGATACTGAATGACATGAACACTACTAATGGACGAGCCAGAGCGGTTATACCTACCTCTGGTTTAAGAAAACTAGTAAGTGGTATGTCCGGTTCAGAACGTGGTGACTTCTTAGAAGAATTAGTGGCTGCTATGTCACCTTCTGAAAGTGTTGAATGGTTGATTGAAGGAAAGTGGAAAGCTGCACCTGAAGAACTTAAGGCTGCTGTAGATCACAAAGTACTACAGATATATAATCTAGATACTGAAGCTTTAGCAGAAACAATGAATACACTTAAATCTAAAGTTACTTTAGGTCAAGAGTTTCTAGGTGATGAAGAGTTCATTACATACTCTTTAGCATTCAGAGAAGTCTTTAATAACCTCTATGATCCACAGAAGATCAGAGCTTCAGCACTCGTTACACAACAAGCAGCAGATAATGTAGCAGATGCATCTAGAGCTGCACAAGTATTAGATAATGTACTAGATACCCGTCGTCAACAAGAACTACTAATTGATAACCTTGCAGTCGTTGCTAAGGAAACACGAGCTAATAGATATCTTTGGGGTTACCAAGGTCAACTCTTAGATATGGTTAAGGATCCAAGTCCTAATGTTACTCAGAAACTAGTAAATCTTTTAGAGAAGTTTGAAGATGACTATGCTAAAATACATACTCAAACTGACGATCTAACTAATACACTAAAACAGATTAACAGTGAAAATCCTGAACTACTTAAACCGTTTGTAAAAGCATTTGACATAACAGATGGTAACGTAGATGACATCATTAAGTTGAATAGGTGGGCTGAAAAGAATGTTAGTTGGACTAAGTTGTTTGTAGATATGGATCCAAGTACACCAAGTCTATTTGCACAAGGTATACATGGTATACGTTATAACAGTATGCTTAATGGTTTAGCACCTGTCCGTGCCTTTGCTGGTAACTCAGTTATGACTATAGGTAAACCTATTTCAATATTAGCTGGTTCAGCATTTGAAGGTGTAGGTGAACTAGCACGTACAGGTAGTGTCACTACTAGTGCTGCTACAATTAAACGTGCAATGTATGCTTATGGTGGTGTCGTTGAGAACTTCCAACGTGCTATGCGACACATGGCTAAAGAATGGGATTATGCAGTAAAGAATCCAGAGAAGACATTGATTAGAGGTAGGGCAGATGTCAAGTTTGCACAAACTGATAACTTTGAAGCACTGGAAGGTATGGCAGATATATGGGAAGCTGAAGGTAGGTATGGTAACCTCTTCTTCCTTAAGACGGCTCAAGCTGCTTCTTGGTATAACAACTTACCTCTAAACAGGTGGGGTATCAATGCACTACATGCTATTGACGGGTTTACGAACTCCATGATGGCTAGTGGTATGGCACGAGCTAAAGCTTATGATGAACTATTAGGTAAGACTAATGGTGTTATTAATCCTATAGACTTTGATGATCTTCAAAGACAGCTATACAGTCAATCATTTGATGAAACTGGACTACTAACAGATACAGCAGCTAAACATGCTGCTAGTGAGATTGCTTTAAACTTAGATCAACCTATCGTTAAGAAGATAGACGACCTAATTAAACACGTACCAGCACTTAAACCACTATTTATGTTCCCTAGAACAGGTATTAACGGCTTAGCTATGGCATGGTCGTATAACCCAATGAGTGGCTTAGGTCTAGCTATGGGTAAAGCACGTAAAGTGTTTAATGCTAAACATCCATTAGAAATAGAAGAAGCACTTAAACTACACGGTATCAATGAAGTCAGTGAAGAAGCATTCATAGCACTTAAGAATGAATATCGTGGCCGTCAAGTGATGGGTGGTGCAGTTGTAATGGGTGCAGGTTTAATGGCATTCAACGGTAACCTAACAGGTAATGGTCCACATGATTACCATGAAAAACAAGCTATGTTAAGAATGGGGTGGAAGCCTAATAGTATTAGACTTGGAGGAAAGTGGTACAGTTATAGAGGTTTAGAACCTTACCAACAAATTCTTGCATTAACAGCAGACACTGTTTACTATTCTACTAGAGTAGATGAAGCAGCTACTGAAGATATGTTTAACAAGCTCAGGTATGCTATCACAATGAATGTTACTAATCAAACATTCCTTAGTGGTTTAAGACCTCTTGTC
>Ga0080013_1006379_pt1 | contig 10537 bp, 10 predicted proteins | sample ETNvirenome_6_85_FD_69236 | JGI IMG/M metagenome (GOLD analysis project Ga0080013, IMG submission 69236) | Marine viral communities from the Pacific Ocean - ETNP_6_85 (SPADES assembly) (version 2) | ecosystem: Environmental > Aquatic > Marine > Oceanic | place: Pacific Ocean | collected 2013-06-19
CATTTTAGTTACCTCCTATCAATATACGAAAGAGTAGGCAACCGTAATGAAGTCTTTGTTAAGAACTTCAAAACCGGCAAACAGACTCCAGATCATGATGATGAATCGTGAGAAGTCATCATTGTTGTTCAAAAGAATCTGAGCGTTGTTTCCACCGATACCCACGCCAAGAGCTTGAGGACCGAAGAAAATCAATTGAGCTGCATCGTAATCAGCAGCGCTACCAGACTTATCAGTGATAATCAAGTTATCACTTTGCTCTGGAAGGTTTGTTGATTCAAACCACCTAACTCCCTCAAAAAGAAATCCGGTAGGCATCACTGGCTGTCCAGCCACGAAACCAGCTTGACCATAAGCAGGACCCATACCTTGATAGAAGGTAGCGTTAGGTGCCTGATTAGGCTGCATGGGATTGATCATACCCTGACCAGGATACTTAGCAATCTCACGGAAATCCGTGTCTTGACGCAAATGCATCATTGCGGTTGGATCACAAATGCAACGGTAATAACCATCACTGAAAGTAGGAACGTTACGCTTGCGCATGTCCTTTACAACTTCCAGCAGATCCTCTTTTACAGAGAACTTGGCTGATTCACCGCCTGCATAAGTTACACCAAGAGTACCACCTGTAGCGCCTTTGGTTTTATCACCAGGCAGGTAGTAACCACCACGCTCTTCAGAAGCTTGACCGTTGTCATCAGCTTTCATCAGTTCGTTGGCGAACACACGGTCCCTCCAACGGCGGTAATCATCAAGAAGCGTTAAGCTACCGATTGATTGGTGGAAAACGTTCAGATTACCTGTATCAAGCAGCAGACGCTGGGCAGTGATAAGGGTCTCACGTGCGACTTTAAATGTAGAAGGCTGTGCAGTGTCGCGGGTGTCTGCAGGTCCAGTGTACTCACGAAGAGTGACAAGAACCTTATCCTTCACGATGTTACGTGCCGAAGCTGTTCCAAGTGTTTGATCGGCTGTACGCTCTCGGCTCTCTTTTGTGCCGGGGCGTCCCCAGAAACGATAACGATCAAGTTGGACAGTCTGACCGGGTTGCTTACTAAAGTCGTGAACAACCACTGGTTCAACTGCCATCTCTACGATATACGCTGGATGGGGACGGTACAGTTCTGCACCTAGAAGCTTCGGAAAATCATTATCAATCCACATGGACTGAATCTCCTAAGCTAAATGTTATATATGAGCAGTAACAGCTCACATACTTAAATCTTACTATTTAAAATTAAGTTATAGTTGGTTTTCCCGAATATTCATGGAACACTTTATTGACACTTCAGAGTGGATACCTATTCACACACTTACAGGATTTGAATGCTGTATCGAGTACTACGTTAACAGGGCAGGAGATATTAAAAGTACTAAAGGAAATGCTGATAGGTTATTGAAATATAAGTATCACCAAGCTGGTTATCCCATGGTTACATTGACACAACGTATTGGTAGGAAGAAACCTAAATATGTATGTGTACATAAATTAGTAGCTCTTGCATTCCTTGCACCACCCTCCACACCACTTGGTGCTACTAAGGGATGTACAATTATTCAACACATAGATAAGGACAAAGCAAATTGCCATGTCTCAAATTTACGTTGGATAAATCGAATAGATACAAAAATGATTTAGAATAGATGAAAGCATTTGTGAATGATCAATGGCTGATAGTCTTTTTTTAAATGGTGCCAATAAAATCACCAAGCACACCGGAACTGAAATGGTACATGTTCCAGGTAAAAGCGGAGCATCCTCCCGTTTTCCTAAATGGTGGAAGCAGGGGGGGACTGTGCAGTATGTTGACTGCATAGTTTTAAGAGTGAATATTGGAGCTAATCAACTAGTTAGATTAGTTGTTCCTGTAACGAAAGAAACACGGGTAATGATTCATCATGATGGTGAAGGCGGCTTTACGTTTACTGGCTTCCGTTATGTAGAACGTGCTGCTGTCTTCCCTGAAAACCTATGTGGTGCAGCTGATCTAATTACTGAATATCAATTCCCTAAAATTTCAGGTGGCGCAGTACTTACCCGCACTGTTGGAACATTACCTTCCGCACCAAAGAAGGTTGAACTTAAAGCTCCCAAGAAAGTAGACAAAACTTTCCAAGTTAAAGTCAATACTAAACCAGCTGAAGAGTGATACCTCTTAAAGAAAACCCTGAGACTTCCTTAGTGATTTAAGGTCCTTCTTAGAAGAGTTCTTTAGTGCTCTATTCTCTGCTCTTGCTTTTGTACGTGCAGAGTTTTTTATGTGCATATTATTAACATTCGCATCGTTAATTGTTTTATTTATACTTTGCCTTGATCTACTAATATTCTTATTGTCTGAAGAGAATGAAGCACGTTGTCTAGCCATCGTATCTTCCGCATTTATTTTATTCTATCGCGCAATATAACTCTGCTCTTCCGTTGATAACTTCCTGGCTGACTTAATATCATTTGTCACTGAGCATTTGACATTATATGGAAGCCTTCGCGTATTCCTAGCATGGAATCCAACGTAGAAGCTATCTTGAAGACCTACATACATAGTGTCATATGGATGCTCCTCTTTATTCTGTGTATACAAACGTGTCTCAAACCAGTTGTCTACATAAATATTATTTGTCTTTAAATTCTCTAGTGATATCTTTACTACGCTATCTAGAAAGGCAGGGATAGCAGCAGACCAGTTGGCAGGTTCGTATGTATTAACTATCTGCCCATCCGCTGTAAGATCAAGAGTACCTTCCTCATAAGTATTAACTGTAGTTTCAGTTACCGCTGAAAAATAAAGAACAATCCATCCTCCCTCTTCTTCATAATTATTACCGCTATCAATTATATTTAAGTCATATCTTATGAAATGATTTTCAGCACCCATTAATCCCACGGAATCTGAATAGGTAGTTGAAGCACCTGCTGTACTAACCCTTTCTACAGTAGGGTTTGACATTGTTGCTCCACTAGCATAATTCAAACACTTACTAGAACTTAATGTTTCTGGCGAACTACGTTCACTACCTCCATACTTAAGGTAATTATTTAGAACTTCCTCGCTTACATCCATTGTCTTTATGCAACATACTATCTCTATTGTAGATTACCTATAATCTTCTACTTCATTACTTCGTGTTTTTAATGAACGTAATGCTTTCGTTTCAAGCGTCCGTACACGATCTCTACTCATATTTAGTATTTGACCTATAGCAGTCATTGACATTGGTTCTAGAACATCAGCCCCTATCCCATATCGCATACATAGTACAGCACCTTGCATCTCTGGTAATTCAGCTATTAGATCATGTATATGCTCTTTTAGACAGATCCTTTCAAGCAGCATGTCAGGAGACTGTGTTTCATCCTCAAGTAGGTCGATTAAACATGTATCACGATTTTCACCTATTTTTATTTCAAGTGAAGTAGGTTGTCTTGCCTTACACATTAAATCTTTTATTTCATCTACAGTTAATTCAAGTTCTTCTGATAGCTGAAATACATCTGGTATTCGACCGTTTAACTGAGAGAGTTCCCGTTGTGCTTTCTTTAGCCGATTTAAGTTTTCAGTGACATGGATGGGTAATCGTATAGCTCTGGATTTCTCCGCAATCGCCCTGGTGATCCCTTGACGAATCCACCAATAAGCATAAGTACTGAATTTATAACCACGACCAGGATCAAACTTCTCCACACCACGGACGAGACCGATAGTTCCTTCTTGGATGATGTCAAGCAGCTCCATGTTTCGCTTGGTATATTTCTTGGCAACTGATACAACCAATCGTAGGTTTGCCGTAACCATCTTCTCTTTTGCTTTTGCTCCATCACGTAACTCACGACGTAGGTCTTTGTAATCTATGGCTAGCTCTACAGCTAGCTCCTTATCTGTCAATCTAACATCATTACAAGAATTGCAAGTATCACGTGTTCCTTCGATCTCCATCATACGTTGAACCTTACGTCCAAGTAGGATCTCTTCATCATGCTCCAATAATGGAATTCTTCCAATATCCCTTAAATATGCACGTACAGAATCACCTGATGCTTTCGGATGCGGCATATATCTTCTTTTCGCGTATACTTACTGTAGCACCTAACTAATATTTATGCAATCCATTACCGCTCCTTCATGGCTACAACCCATATCGACTACATCTCCTACACATCTAGCAAACCTAAGACTTTCCTTCGGCTCTTCTTGTCTACCTTCCATTGCTTCTACAGCCATAGCTTGAGCAGCATGGTCTTCAAATCCTTTGGATTTATAGTTTTCATATAATCGTGTGTATCGCTCTACTGAGGCATCTATATCAGTTCCATGATTGAACATCTCAGCTGTAATTTGATTAGCAGCTTGATCCGGTACACCGTCTGACTTTAAATGCTTCCAGATACTCTGGAACATTTCTGGATCTTCAGTAATTTTACCTGCTAAACGCACGACAAAATCTTCTTACATCTATACTTATTGTAGTAAATATAGAATTACTTAAGCAAACCTTTGGTTCTGGAATGCTGCAAGAGAAGGATCCTCTGGCATTGAATTACGAATTCTAGTTTGTATTGCTACATCTTCAACCATTTTATCAATACCGCCAGGCTGGCTTGTTATTTGACCTAATTGAGTACTTGGTCCACCCATGTCATTAGCAGTTAATGCCATAGCAATTTCATTCTGTATATAATGCTGCGCAGCCTGCTCCTGACGTGATCGATCCATTACTTGCTTATCTACACCAGCGATAGCATCAGCTATACGCTGAGAACGAGATGTCTGTAAATTTTGAGCATCTCGTTGAGACATGTGAAACCGGTTGTTCAAACCTTGAGGATCTGTTGTGCTAACGCTTGAAATTTCTCCCTGATCAACACCTGATTGCGCACCTCCCACTGCAACCGTATTAGTCATTCCTGCATTACCTTGCTGCTCGGCGGCTTCATGTAACGTTGACTGAGCTGGGGAAAGCTCATACTTTTGAGTAGGTAAAACCATCGTTAATACTTTTACTGATATTACTATTGTAGGGGACTAAAAAGCCCCCTTGTATTTAATCAAGTGTCCTGAACAAGGAGCTTACTTTGAAGAGCACCTCGTGGAGCAGAAGACAGATACTGCCATGCTTGCTCTGGAGATGAATCCATCATTTCAGAGAAGTCTCCCCAGAATGCTTGGGTATTGCTCTGTGCTTGACGACCTGGAGTAGGCATATCCATTACTGGACGTTGGAAATTCGGAGGAACTAAATTCTGTTCCTGTGCTTGAATTTCTGCTTCAAACCGACCGCGTGCCTCAGCTTCTTCACGTGCATACGTTTCATCATCAGTCTCAGTAGGATAAGGACCTTCTGGACCAAAGAAACCATTCACATAGTCAGCTAATACGTCTGGATTAGTCAGCATCAAATTCATTGCTGCACGTTCTTCGCCTGCAACCTCAAGCATAAGATTCTGATTGTTGCCACGACCTACTTGCTCAATCAGTGCATCTTCAACTGCACATGCATAGGTGTTCAGAAGTGCGGGTGCTTCAGCGCCAAAGTGCTGAAGTACTTCAAGACTTTCGTCGCTTACCTGACTTAGATACGCGTCCTGTGCTTGTCCCTGACTTTGAGCGTGTGCGTACCCCTGCTGCTGTGCTTGGTGTACCAACTGTTGCACCTGATCCTGAGAAAAGGCCTGGGTTGAAGCTTGGGGATTGTACGTCTGGTTGCCCGAATGGTAACTGGGTGCCTGTTGCTCCATTGAACCCCAGCTGGCTTGAGAAGCTGCTTGCGGAGTTGGAGTTTGGTACGCCGAGTATTGAACCGGGGCCGGGGATAGGTTGGGTGTATTCAGGCTGTGGCTGAGCGCCTGGAACGCTTCCTGCCATGGATTGCCCGCTGCCGAACCCTGCTGGGCCGGAGCCTGCTGGTAAGTTGGAGCCTGAGGCGTTGTTTGCTGTTGGTAGGTTGGAGCCGACACCTGGGAGGGTGATGGTTGGCTCATCCCTGACGGGGCGACCGAGCTGGGCGCGGATGCGGTCCCCATCACTGAGGGTGCTTGGGCCGGTGCTGTCGCTTGAGGACTTGTAACTTCCACTGTAACTTAACTCCTTACGTAAAAACTCTAATGATCGATATAGGAATCCTGTAATATCAAGATTCGGGTCAGACGCAAGAGGTAACTCTGGAGTCTGTGGGTGTGGTAACTGATACAGTTGACCAAGTAAACTAATAAAGCTGTTTAAAGACTGTTGTGTCTGCTGAACCATCCTAAATGGATATCCTGATAACATTGAGGCCCTTTCTTCTTCAGTTTTACCTGGGAAGAGATATTGTAAAGCCTGAATAGAATCAACACCTAGCTCTTGAAGATTACGAACGACGATACTGTTATTGAGGATGTCGTCTGAGCTTTCTTCAAAAACCTCACCTTGCCAACGCCATGCAACTTTCGTACTGCCGTCAGGGATAAGTCCAACTACACCTTGAGGAATTTCTCCTGACTCAAGTGTAGCACGTATCGCTTCTTGTCTATTATTCTCAAAATCAACAATACTTGTATTGTATTCCTCCATAGCAGCTGCAAAAGCTTCCTCATTATCTACAAAATCTTCTTCTAATGGATAGCTAGGTTTCACTATTCCAGACACACTTGCGAAGGATTCTTCAAACATATATTCTTCATGCTTAATGATCATACTAAAAACCTTACACAAACCATACGTAAATATAGCCTTAGATTTTTTCTCAGCTGTAGCAGCAACACGACCATATAGTGTTTTAATTTCATAAGCAGTAGAAGCTGTTCCAAAATCAATATCATCGACGCCACCTAAAGCTAGACGTATCTCAGAACGATACTGTCTTACATACATATTCTGATCACCAGAAACACTATCTGGTGTCATGTAATTTACCCTGTCCGTTGGCTCAAGATTAGCAATAACTCTTGGTACTTTAATCTGACCGTCGATAGGGGACGGTCCACCAAAAGGCTGGCTTACCCTACTGCTAGGCCTATCAGCGGATGCAAAGCCTGCCATAGAGCTGATGGTAGGACGCATTGCATTCTCTTCTCCAGACTCAATCAAGTCATGTTTAGGTCTACTAGAGACAAGCGTGGGGTTACCAAAGAACTTTAGATTCTTGCGGATATTACGGACTAACTCATCATGATATAAAATTTGATTTGCCAGCCAATTAAATTCACCATTACCTGTTGCTTCACCTGTACAATCCATATAATTATAGACTTCAACAGCTGGTATAAAACCAAGGCTATTACTTAATACCTCTGTATGACCAGGCATCGTCATGACAGGATTGCCCATTTGATTTTCAAATTCTATCTTTTCATTTGAAACTGTCTGTTCAATCTTATCTTTAAATACTTTCAGCCTAATATATTTCTTCTTTCCACCCCTATTGTTAGCCATTGCATAGCTATCAAGGTTATTGGACTCACGTACATCAAACGAATAAATTAATTCAACACTTTCTATCTCACCATTTTGTGTTCTAAATGCTCTATAGCTATCCTTAGGGAAATATAATATCTGATAACTTTCCCCAGCGGGTCTGAAATAAAATAAACCCTGACCATCACATAGGAAATAATCTACAATACTTTCTAACTTCATTTCAAGCATGTTTGTTTCACATACCTGAGCTATGAAATCTTTTCGCATCCCATACGAATCTTGCTCAGCATAGAACTCTACTCCCCTACGTAGCATGAACATACGCATCTGCGCCAGATGGGACGACACAATCATTGTGTCAACTGCCTGATCCCCACGACGCTCTTTAGCAGCTGTAAGTATCTGCTGGAACTGAGTTTCAACTATACTGTTGTTCATCTATTTTATACTTGTTTTTTCTAGTTTAACCGTTATCAATCATCATCGTCGTCACTCATTGTCTTACGTTTATCCTGGAATTGCCACGACATTGGATCCCAAGCATAAGTGTCTCCAAAAGCATCAGCATTAGCTTTAGTACCTCTTGCACCAAAGTAACCGGTCGCCCCACCTATCTGCTCTTGTAACAAATTAGCAGAATACGGCTGATTCATCTGACCTTGAAAAGTCCCAGCCTGTGCTATCCGAGCACCGAAACCATTAGTTGCTTTTCCATGATTCTCTATTAACTTGGCATAAGCATCTGCTCCCATGTGATTGCCCCAGTCCTTACTTCCGCCATAAGTTGTATTACTGATTGAGAAATTATTAAACATTCCACCTTGACTGATGTCACCAGTTGTCACCTTGTTGCTATCAGTAGTAGTAGTATTAAATGAATCTGTTACTCGATTATCGTTTTGTGAGTTCTTTAAACTATGATCATCTTTACGATTATCATTTTGAGAATTCTTTAAACTATGATCATCCTTCCAACTACGATTATCATTTTGAGAATTCTTTAAAACTGTACTATTATCTACTTTACCGCCTCCACCTTGGCCTCCACCTTGGCCTCCACCTTGGCCTCCACCTTGGCCTCCACCTTGGCCTCCACTTGCGTATTTCGTGTCGCCGCCTGGTTGTTTAGCCATCCATCCCTTAAGAAACTTATTTGCATTTTGGTCTTTCATGAAGGTATGGATCTGCTTATCTGTGTACTTTCTGCTACCATCATCATTCTGAGCTTGTCTTAAGAATCTAAGGTGACCCCCAGTAGCTTTGGTGGTTGGTTCTCCATTTTTATTTGTAAGTCCACCTAAATCAAAGTCATTAATATCATCTGTAGCTTTTAGGGTATGGTCACCAAATTCCACCTTCGCCCGACCGCCAATACGTGTACCATCCTCCTTCGCCTGATCATATAACTTCTTCATACCTTTTTCGCCTAAATGATTTTTGGCTTCCTTAATATCCGCCATTCCAAATCCTTTTCCACCTGCCTTAGTAGGATCAAAGTTATCTAAATACTGTTGTGCTTTTGAACCCATCCTTGGTCCTTTAGGCCCATCCCCCGCTTGATTTACATGTTTATTGTTACCACTCATTAACGTATCCTTCTCATTATCAAGAAATTCTTTTGCTGGGGTCTTCTTATCTAAGGTTGGACCAGTACCTTCAAACCCACCGGAGTTCAAACCAGTACCAATTAAATTCCCTAAGTTATTATTATTATTATTCTTATCTGTAGTTGGGCTGGAAGGAGCTTCTGGCTCATTCTGGTCCCATTTACCTGACTTCTTATTCCACGTAGCATTCGACGGAGCTGTATGCTTCTTTGGATCGAAGAAACCATCCATTGTACGCTCCCATCCTTTTGTTACATTTTTACCAGTCGTCATTCCTGAACTTTTGATTGCTTTTTTTAGGTTTCGTACTCCGCCCTGTCCTTCGATATTCCAAGAACTAATGTTATCGTTACCACTATTTTTAATAGCGTGCTTTAAGGATCTCTTGTCACGACCTGAAAATTTATTATCGGCAGCATTTCCTGATGATATGCCTGTCATGAAATTATCAAGAAACTCTTTTCTATCATCTTTCTTTGCTTGCTTTTTTGCTCGATTTACAGACGCATCAAAGTCTGCTACACCCTGAGGATTAGCATCACGAAGTTTTTGGCTAAGCTGCTCTTCGGAAGATAAATTATTCCACATGATGAAATTTACTATTTAATATATTCTTATATTTTAAACTAATTGCAAAACAAACTAAATACTTGCTGGGTCTTGATTATAATCACACTGCAGCGTACCCCGTCTTAATAATCCTCCTATAGTTAATACCATCGAATCCACAGCATCATCATGGGATGCATGGCCGAAATTCAATAGCTCATCTTCTAAAATATTCCACTTTCTCCACTTATTCCAAACAATCTTTTTATGCTCAAATAAACCAAGCACACCTCGCAATCGTGCTAACTTATCTCCCTTAAAACCTTTGACAGGGGAGCATGTAAGGTTATATAGTGCACGTTCTTCAAACATAATTCTTTTAAAATCACCTTCAAATGATGTTTGATATGCAACTGCTTCTGGCCAAATCACACATGGAGACATTGTTGGGAAATAATTACCATCCTCATTCTCTAATAATATATTCCAATCTGCCAACATCTCACATAACGAATCCATCTTTTCAATATTTCCCATAGAACGTAATCGTCTTTGGTCAATTAAATAGATTTTACCCTCCTGAATGCCAGCAAGAGTAAATACTGTCCAGTCATTCTTTTCATTTAACCCAGCACTAAGATCGATCCCTACACCTAAACAATCATAATCATCAGGTACTGACCCCTTCACAATAAGTTCTGGCGAAATACCTACCTCTGTTGACTGTACAGCTGTGTTTAAATACTGATATGCAAAAGCAACACGATCTTCTAACTTACGTTCATTGAGATATTTCATCGACCAAAACTCTGGCCAATATGAACGTTGTCTACCTTCAGCGTCTGTTATGACTGCTTTCTGGACAATCTGTTTCCAGTTATTCTTTGGAATAAATAACGTAGCATGGATGTCATCGAAGTGAAACCTCGTACCCAGGCAAATTGCACGTGCCCCCTGGAACATTGTCGGCGCAATAACATTCGACCA
>Ga0080013_1006380_pt1 | contig 10534 bp, 1 predicted proteins | sample ETNvirenome_6_85_FD_69236 | JGI IMG/M metagenome (GOLD analysis project Ga0080013, IMG submission 69236) | Marine viral communities from the Pacific Ocean - ETNP_6_85 (SPADES assembly) (version 2) | ecosystem: Environmental > Aquatic > Marine > Oceanic | place: Pacific Ocean | collected 2013-06-19
CGTAGCACCCCCACGGGCATCCCAACCGCGGCCCTCAAAGATCGTGCCAGTCTCATCCACCAACCAGTTGTACGCAATCCCATCCCACCCCTTCGACAGGTGATGGCGTTCAAACGCCAACACAGCATGCACACCACGCGGAGCATCCTCCACCCCGGAATGGTGAATGATGACACCCTCCACGCGGTGCTTGCTCAACGGATCGAACTTGCCGCCGGGCGGCGGCTGTGCATCCCACTGGTGGCGACTAATGTAGAACATACCTAAAGGCCACTTTGTCCCGTTACCGAAGCCTGCTGATCAAATCCATGTGGTCCTTCCGCCTATCCAACCTGTCGTACCGCTGACTCTGCAACCAGTTGGACTGGACCTCCGGGGTGTTGAAGTTCGCAGACACCCCCCCAAGGGTGCTGATCAAGGACCTCACATAGTTGCGCTGATACTTGGGTTCATTCGGCCAGAGGCGACGCAACAACCCCAACGTCGGCAACAGGTTCGTAATAAAGTAAATGTGATGGTCACGCATTTTCTTCCTACCGTCCGGTGCCCGCTTGATCCACCCGATCCCCTCCAACGCCTGTGACAGGCCGGGAATCTTTTCGATGCTGTTGGGGGCCACCCCGTACCGGCCCGTAAACGGGATACCACTGAACACCTGCTTGCCAAAGGCTGTCTCCAATGGGGCCTTTATAACGGGTGTGGACATCGACAGCAGATTCTGCGCCGTCTGCTTGATCCCGTACTTCCAACCCTGCCCCTCCTTCTGCTGGAACGGGTCATACCGAAACAAATCCTGAAACGGAATGTCGGGCGCAGAGTACACAGTTGCACCGCGGAACCCGAACGGCAACCTGACGCCAAACGGGTTCAAGAAATAGTCGGGAACCACACCCTCCTCCTCAGTGCCCAACTCCAAGTTGCGCTTTGCCGACAGCAACCTGTTGTACTTTTCGGGATGGGCACCCAACTGCTTCAACTGGTACGGCACGTTCTTCCGTGTCCACGTATAGAACGGGAAGACCCGCCGCATCCACTTGCGCTCAAACCCCGTCAACTCGTCATAGTCGAACTGTGTTTTCGCAATCCGGGCAAGAGCATCGTCCGCAGTGCCACCCCACCGCATCGTGTCCATCCCCACACCCAGACGAACAACGTCCTCCACCCAACTGTTCACCGACCGCACCGCCTGATAGGGGGCGAACCGTGGCGACCACGCCTTCCACGACACATTGTACTGCTTGCCACCCGGCACAAGCCGACCCGTCTTGTCCCGTTGACCAATCAGAAACTCCAAGTTGCGGGCTTGACGCAAACCAATCTGCAACTCAACAGCATTCACAGCCTGACCCCCGCCACGCACACCCATCTCCAACAGTTCCACGTAGTTCTTCCACCGGTTCGGGTCGCCCGCCTCCAATGCTTTCGCCGCCTTCAGCACCGACACCTGCTTGCTGCGTGCGTAGTTGGCAACCTCATGGGTCATTTTCGCTGAACGAACGATCTCGTTCAAGTTCACCCCGTCCAACCACGCATTGAAGAACGCACCAAAAATGTTACGGTTCACAAACCCCGGCGTGGCAATCATCGCGGACTTCAAATAGTTCTGCAACTTGTCCCACGCCTTCCACAACTGGCCGTTGCCACCAAACTGTGCGGGATCATTGATCCTCGCAAAGGCATTGATGATGTCCAACATGTCCCTGTCCAATGCCTCATCGCCACTCAACAACCGCCACGGACCCCACTCGGACGAACCAAACGCATCCTTCAACAACTCCTGTGCTGCCTCACGATCCTTCGCCTTCAACGCAAACAATGTTTCACCAGTGCCCTCGTCCACCCCGCTGCCACCACGCTCTATCATCCCCATCACAACGTCTTGGAACGTGCGACCCTCAGCGCCTTCCGGCGAATAGCCACCAACCGAAGCATCATCCCCCCGGACAAGGCGGGTGCGTCGCTCCATGCTTGCCAACGTGTCCACCAACCCCTCCTCCACGGTCTTCACACGCTGATGCGCCACGTCCTCCTTGAGCAACAAAGGCTCCCACTCGTTCAAAACACGTTCCATGTGTTGAACTTCCAACTCGTAGATGTCCTTCTCCCGGCCCAACTGATGAACCGCCGCCTCGTCACCCTTCTTCCCGGCCGCTGCTATCTCCTCGTCCAACTGTGGTCGTCTAGCGATGAGGGCGTCGTACTCGGCCTTCTGCTGCCCCATCCACTCCAAACGAGCCTGCTTCTCCGCCAGTTCATCTGCCGACAACTTGAGCGGCGTCCACTTGCCGCCCTTCAACCGGCGACCCGCCACAGGCGTACCCGTTGCCGGAGGAACCAGCACCAAATCATCAGGATTCACCCAAGCGTAAACATCCCCCATGTCCCTGTACTTGAATGCGTCCACCTTGAACACGTCATGCAAATCTTCCACCAACGCCTTATCGTCCATTCTCTGCCTGATGGTTCCCCGTTCGGGGTAACGAAAGCGAAGACTGTCGGTGGCCTTATAGAAAAAGTTTGATGCTGTGGGATTATCTGCCGCATCCAAAAGACCCAGCAGTTCGCTGCGATGTTCTTCAGGCCCAAAGCGGGTCACCCATTGTCTAAGACGACCCACCAACTCATCCGACATCGGCTTGTGTACGTCCAGAATACGCGGCGGGTTGCGCCCACCCCAAACAACACCGTATGTTTGCCCGCGTTCTCCAGCATAGGTCCCCGAAAACTCCTTAGAGGAACTTGTGTAGACCGCATCCTGCCCCCACAAACCGGGCCTTTCCTCAGATCCACTGAACTCGGTTATCCGTCCCCGTTGGTTCACAGCGAAGTCAGAGTCTCCATGAACCCCGTAGTACAGTGGTTCGTCTATGATGCCCGGAGCCGCCACAGGCGTATCCCCCACGCGCACCGCCTGTGTTTGCAGCCCCTCCAACCCGGCAGTCTCCCGCGCATACGCCGCATTGAACCCCGCAATACCCTGACGACTATTCGCCACCTTCTCCACACGGGCACCCGCAGAAAACGCCTCATGCTGCAACGCCGCATCCAACTCCTCAAAGTTCTTGAACACCTCAATCCACCGATTCATCCGACCATGCGGCGTCAACGCCTTCGTGCCACCCACACCCGAACGGAGAACCCGCAACAACGCCCGCATCGCCTGAACGGTTACATCCTGCTCAGCCAACTTGACACCAGAAGCAGCAATAAGTTTTACCTGCGTTGTCAGAAACCCCAGTTGGTTCTTCAAGTTAACCAACCCTTCTGAGAACGCCTCGTTGAGATCATCTGCGGCGGTGTACACACCACCCAGATCCTCCGGGGGACGAACCGGCAACTCCGCACCCTCCGACGGAGCAAACAACCGCGGCTGTCTATCATCCTTAGCGCCCCGCAACCGCTCAGCGCGAATGTCCTGCAAAGCCTGACGGACACGCTGACGTTCAACAGCGAACTCTGCGGCACTGCGCGCCTCCTGCGTCCGCTGAGCAGAAGACATCTGAGCCAACCTAGACACCTCCACGGACAGATCTTCTGTCACCACCCGCGCTGCCCTTGCCTCTGCCCGCAGTTCCGCCAAGGGCACCTCGGTGTCCAGCACGGCCATTTCTGCCTCCGACAAAGCGAACCGGTACTCGTCGCTCACCAAGGGACGCCTCTCGCGGTGCTCCTTACCCCGCTTCCCGGTTTGTCTCCCGTAATGGTCCGTCCTCATAGGACCATATTCTTCCCATTGAACGGCTGCTTCCATCTCCTCCAGCGTCGCCTTGGCAACAGACCGCTCCGACTCAACCGCCCTGATGTCAGCCTCCACATCATCAACGAGCCGCTTTGCCTCCGTCAACTCAACCATCAGCGGATCGTTGGGATGCAACGAATCTCCCACATGCAAAGCCACGGCCTCCTCGGCGGGTGCAGGCTCGTCGTAGAAACGCCAACCCTTTTCACGCAACTCATCGCGCAATGCAACCCCCTCAGGGGAACGAACATCCGCCACGATACGTTCCACGTCCAGATCCCTGCGAGGAGCAACCAACGTCCACTCGTCGCGTTTGCCGGTACGCTCAACCCGCAGCAAAACCCTCTCCGAAACCGGTTCCGGGGGCAGACCCTCTGCCTCCATCAATGCCCGCCACTCCATCATCGCATAGCGACCCTCTTCGCTATACGGGCTTTTGCTGATCTCGGGTCTGATAACAAACTCTGCTAGTCCACGTTGGGGGTTCTTCCACCTGTCCACCGCAAACAACCTGCCGCGCCCCGGAAGCCGCGGATCCGTAACTCCCACAACCACGATCTCAGCGCCGCGCCGCTGCGAGTTCTGCAACACGTTCCCGAACCGTATCTGCTGGCTCTTAAGGTTCTTCTTCAGCCGCTCCACACTGTCGATAGCGTCCTGCAACGTGCCGCTGGACTCCTCATACTTTTTTCCCAGAACGTCCCTTCTCGTCTTCACAACGTACAGGCGGTTCACCTCGTCGTAGGCGTCAACCAGTTCCTGCGCCCGGTCCCTCTGGGCCAGAACCTTCTTGGTCTGGGTAGCGGCCCAAGCCTCCTTGGCCTTCTTCAATGCCGCACGCATCTTATTCAACCGCCAACTATCCGACTTGGAAAAGGTGCGTTCGGGTCGGCCCCGTGGAAACTCCGCCTGCAACATTGGCTCTATGGCACGTTCGGGAGGAGGTTCGCCCCGCAACGCCTGCATCTCATCCCGCACACGGTCCAACCGTGACTGTTGTAAACGGACCGTTTCCTCTAACTTCTCCGCCTCCCCCCCGGTGCCAACCTTGTACGCCTCGTCCAACTCGCGCTGCAACTCGTCCATGCGCCTCTGCGCTTCAACGATCTTGTTTCGACGCCCGGTTTCCGGCCCCTGAGTTTTGAACGGCCCGCGTGCCTCCTGCTTCGCTATCTCATCGCGCTGTTCCTGTATCTGTCTACGCAGAGACTCGCGGCGACGCGCGTACACAGCCTCTCTCGCCCTGTGGGAACTGACACCGGACTTGCTCAACTTTTTTAGTTTGCGCCTCACCTTGTCCTTGTGCGCAGTCAACTGCTTACGGGCATGTGCCAGCCGAGTCTCAGCGCCGACCTGCTCCGTCCCAAGCCGCTTCCAAGTCAGATGATGAACACCCCTTGGACGCTCCGACAACTGGGCAGCGGTCGCAGTCTTCCTAGCAGCGGTGCGGGCCTTGTCGTACGCCTTCTGGGCCGCTGTCTTCCCCACGTCAGCAGCATCAGCAGTAGCATTGAATACGGCCGTCAGGTTTCCCTGCGCCGTTTTGACAGCCCGCTCAGCCACCTTCTCAGCATCCGTGAACACCTTCAAAGTAGCACGTGCCCCCGCCTCGTCCTTGACGCCGCGCCGACGCCCCTTGGCCGCCAACACACGCGTGTGCTCCTCAGCGACCTCCAACTCCCCCGCCCTGAGCGCCGCCCTTTCCTCACCCCCCTCAAGTGCCTTGGTGGCCACAGCCACATCTTCCTTGGCCCCCGCCACTTCAGGCCGACCGTAAATCTCCGCACGTCTGGCACGCCCGATCTCCTCCAAGCCCTGCAACCGGTCTGCCTCTACGATCAGTCGCTCCACCCGCTCAGCGTGAGCCTCCAACTCAGCCTGCCTCACAGGGAACCGCCGTTCCAGATGTGCTATCCGTGCCACCAGCCGGTCATAGTCCGCCTGAGCCGCATCCCTGACCGCCACAGCATTGGAATAGGCGGCATTAGCAGCCCGCACCCCCTCAGCATCCATGGTGACATTGCCCAACCACTTGTCTGTTTCCTGACGGACAATCGCATGGAACGCATCCCTTGTTCGCTCCAGAATGAGAACCTCTTCTTCTATCTGGGCCACACGGGCCGAAGCCGCCTCCGCCTTCAAGATGGTGTTCTTGGCACGCTCACCAAACCGACCACCCTCCAACTTGCGGGCCTGCTCCGCTGCCGGTTTCAAACTCTCCAAATCAAGACCGTACCCAGACAGTTCCTCCTCCAAGACACGTGTCTCCGCGTACAGGTCCTCCAACACCCCCTGCATCCTGCCCATCTCACCGTCTATGGCCTGCGCTTCGGCGGTCAGCCGCGCCGCTGTCTGGGCCTCCCTCTCCTGCGTCTTCACGTGCGTGGCCACCGCACGCTCTTTCTTCTCTATACGATCCAACGTCTTCCGCTGCTTCTTAGACAACCCCAACCGGGCAGTATCCATTTCCTCGTACTGTTTCAGTACCCGCCGCACCTCTGAGGTCATCTTCTCCACATTGAACATGGGAAAGATGTCGGAGGTGCGCCGGTTGAAGTGCTCCATCCGTATATCGCGGCCCATCCCCACCTTCCACTTTTCAGCCAGCACACTGAAATCGTTCTCGTACAAGGGACGCCCGTAAACCTTCTCATGCGCTATGTTGATCTGCCTCCGAATGGACATTCCCACATCGTCGGGGTTCTTCACGACGAACACCAGACCAGTATCGGGATCATGTAGCACATTGGCGATAATGGGCTTACCGGTTTCCCGGTTCTTGCCGATCTGGTTGGGCTTCACACCATCAGCAACATGTGCTGTTCCGCCCGGATTTCCAGCGGTCACTCCACCGGGATTCTCCACGACAACCTTTGAACCCGGTAGCCATTGCCGGTGTTGTAATGAGGTGGGCGTGACCCGACCGTGCGCCTCCAACGGCCACGGCTTCTGTGTGCCACCCGGTGTTGGAGAAAACTCGTCTATCTGACTGTAGTCCTCACGCCTGAACATGTGCGGCAGATTGTCCTCGCGAATCCTCCCCGGCATGTAATCCCCCATACCAGTGGCTTGTTTCATTGCCGCCGTCGTACCCTCCCACACGTCATCAATGTGGCGTCCCGTTACCTGCTGCCACTCGTCAATATCGCGGGCCAGAATCCTCTGAGCCTCCGGGTCTAACCGTTTGATCTCATCCGGCAGATTGTCCCACCACTTGCGCTGCACCGATCTGGCCTCACCCCGCGAAAGCCCAATGATTGTGCCCTCAGCGTCCCTTACGGTGACCTTGCTGATGGCCTCACCCACGTCTGTCAACGACGCATCAGCCACCTTGTAACCCGCAGAACGCTTGATAATCGTGTCCTGTGCCTCGCTCACAGACGTGCCAAACACATGTTCCATGGCGCGGGCGTGACGTATGAAATCGTCCTCCCCCAACGCCAATTGCAGCAACCGGGGATTACCCGACTTACGCATCGCCCGCAACACAGCGTTCGGCTGGAAATGGGCAGCCAACTTTTGCTGCACACCCTCAGGCGTGGCCTTCAACGCCGCACGTATCGGCAGATCAGTAACCCTAGAAATCACCCCGGCACCCAAACCGGCCCGTGCAGCACCCTTGCCAAGGCGCAAACCCGGCAACGCTATCTCCAACGGGGACCTTGCCGCCTGCCCAGCCACCCGCAGCAGCATCTCAGAGTTCTTCGCCGTTTCCTGCCTGAGCGTGTTCACAGCAGCGCGGCCCTTCGCTCCCCCCAGACGGAAAGCCTTGATGCCCTTCAACAGTTCATCATCCCCAAAGACATCCCTGTAAAACTTGGGCACGTTCTTTAGTTGCCGTCCCGCCACCCCCTCAGCCAAACCTATGCGTTCGGGGAGTTGCTTCATAGCCCAGTCGATGTAACGGTCCTGCCGCATCAACCGTCCCACACCGTGGGAACCCGGCAACCGCAAACGCAAACCCGGTGTCAACCCCATCAGGTTGGACAACTCACGTGCCAACGGGTCCTTGGACTTCAACAAGTAACGCGACGCACCCGTAAGAGACTGCGAGTCAGCAGCGGCCAAGGCAGCCCCATTAGCCAAGTCCCTCATCTTCTCCGCCGACTTCAACGACTTGGTGACCCCCTTCCGAACCAGATCATCGGCGCTACGTCCGGCAAAATCTCCCAAACTGCGAGCAACCTTCGACCATCCCAAACCACGTGCGAAAGCCCCGGCACCACCCATGTACATCAAGGGGTCCAACGCCACATCCCCGACAAACCCGATCACCCGGTCAGCCCAGATGTTGTCTTTCAGCACCCCCAGCCCCAGCGCCGCACTTGCCCCCGCAGTAAACGGAGACAGGGCAATCAACCCGGCACCAACCCACTCGCGTTCGTCGTCAATCAAATCACCGAACCCGTAATGGGACGTGGCCTGATTCCACCACTCCGACGGGGAGAACTCACCCTGCCCGACACGTCCCCCCACCACGTCCTGTGCGAGATCAATGCCCTCCTTGATGGTAGACACCACCATGCCGCGGCCAAGATCCAACCCCTTTAGAGCCGTTCCAAACCACCCGCCGGGACCCGAATCGGTGGCTTCCGGCGCTTTGGGAGTCAGTGTCCCGGCCAAATGGGCAAACGGGCCACCACCATACGAGGGGGAGAGGAACCGGCCAGTGTTTCCTATCCGCGTAGGTTGCAGCGCACTGCGGGCTATGGGAGCGCCAGCCCCACCGCCTTTGGCGATGGTTCTGAGAAGATCATCTAGGGAAAGAACCACGGGTCAGGACTTTGGCTTCCACCCGAATGTACCATCACCCTTGAGGCCCCACTCCATGTCGTTGCCGTCCTGTAGGTCGATGTAAGCCTCCACCGTGTAACCCACCGGTAGACGTTCGGCAATCTGTTTCATTGCGGTGTGGTCGTATTTTTTACCACTCAGAGTTTCGTAACTCTCACCCGCCGTAATGTATCTGCCAACGTCTGCTCCCCACGTGTTGGTCCAGTCGAACTCTCCGGTATTGCTGGGTGCTGCTGTCGCAGCCTCCCGCTGCCGCTGCTCCTCAATCAGGGCTATCAGGTCTGCGCTGGACACTTCGGACTCCGACAGGTTCCCGGCTCCTGAATCGAATGTTCGGGAAGCCGTCCCCGGTGTCACCCCCGCAGGCGGAGTCGTCGTGGTTGTCTCAGCCGTTGTCCCAGCAGAAAGAAGGTCTTCCGTGCCCATTCCCTGCACGATGGCGAACATGTCCCGGTACGGATACGTGCCATCAGGAGCCTGCTTCTTTGACAACTCGCCCAACGCGTGCAACACGTTCGCGTCGGTCAGCCCCTTCGTAACCATCCCCGGTGCGATGTCGATGACCCCCCGGATCTCCTCCAACACGGCGGTCGTAAAGTTGGGATCACCCAACGTCGCCAGATGGTTCATCAGATTGGTGGTCGTATTTATTTCCGTTCCCGTCTGCAACGCCGCATCCTGTGCAAACTTCAACTCTGACGCGGCCAGCGTATAGTTGGCCTGCTCCATTGCGTCCATCCCGTACGTGGGGTTCTCTATCTGCTCCCCGAACGTGGGCGACGCCTCGTCCTTGTCCTCCACAAACTCCGCTGCATCGAATCCCATGGGAAGACCCGTACCGTCCACGTCAATGCCCTGAGCAACCATTTCCGCTAAGAAGTTCTCCTGCGTCTGCAAGGCGGCAGCCTCGTCAGCCGTCAACACGTCCTGCCGGTACGCCTCGTCAAGGGTTTCACCGGCGGTCAGACCCGTGGCGGCATCAAACCCGATGGGACGCCCAAAGTTCGGATTCGCCACAGTCTCCCACACCATCGTGAACGGGTTCTGCCGTCTAATCGTTTCCTGCATGTCGATACCCTGCCCCGCCAGACTCGCCAGATCCCCAGCCGACAACTCGTCAAACTGTCTCTCAGTGAACGCCTGAGAGGTGGCGAACTGGTCTGCCGCCGTCTGCTGCCCAGCGGTCAACCCGGTTGCCATGTCGAACCCGTACGGCAACCCGTACTGCGGGTTCGGCACCTGCCGCCCCCCGGCGTAAACAAACTCCCGCGTATCAATACCGCGTTCCTGCTGCCCCAAACCGAACTGGCGGATTGACTCCGCCAACGAAGAGGCTTCCGTGTTGGCCCGCTGCTGGGCGATAGCCCGATCCAACTCGGACTCACCCGCCTGCCACGTCTGGGACTCCGTGCGCTCCAACGTGTTCCACGCTTCTATGGCCTCGCGCTCATCCGTAGTGAAGTCGCGACCCAACTCCGCCTCAGCCGACTCCCAATCCCTCTGGTCGATACTCTCACCATGCGCCCAATCCTGTGAGGCGATGCGCTCATCCGTTGTAAACTCCTGAACCGCTTCACGCTCGTTGGTTGCGAACGTACGGTCCAACTCGTTCTCGGCAGTCTGCCAATCCTGACCACCAATACGCTCGCCCGTCTGCCACTCCTGAGAACCCAACCGTTCCCCGGTGCCCCACGCCCTTTCCTCACGACCAGTAGCCATACCAGTCAAATCAATATCCGAATACAAGTCAGCGAACAACGCCCCCGGAGCCACATCCATATACCGTGCCAACGCCTGCGCCTGTAGAGAACGCTCATCAGCCGTCTGCCCCTGATCGACAGCCAACAACTCCGCTTCCAACCCCATCTGACGGGCATCAGTACGCAACGCCTGACGTTGCCCCCCGAAGATCCCCTCACCCATCATGCGCCGGTCAGCGTCCGACATCAAACCAACCCGGCCAATGTCACCAATCAGCCCCATACGCTCGTCACCACTAGC
>Ga0080013_1006382_pt1 | contig 10533 bp, 14 predicted proteins | sample ETNvirenome_6_85_FD_69236 | JGI IMG/M metagenome (GOLD analysis project Ga0080013, IMG submission 69236) | Marine viral communities from the Pacific Ocean - ETNP_6_85 (SPADES assembly) (version 2) | ecosystem: Environmental > Aquatic > Marine > Oceanic | place: Pacific Ocean | collected 2013-06-19
ATCATCGATTCTATCTTTTATTTCTCTCATCTCTATCTCCGTAGATCCCCCAACCCTAATAACTGCTACCCCATTTGCAAGTCGAGCGATTCTACGTTTTGCAGCCTGAACATCTTCTAAATCTAGCGACGGATCTTCGCAATACTCCTTTATTGCATAAACACGCTTCTGAATTTCGTCATCATCTCCTGATGCGCCAATCATTGTCGTAACATTTTTTCCAACAATAACCTTTCTACATGTTCCCAATGCAGAAAGTGAATGATCTTTTAATTCGTCAACCTCAGATATGAATGTTCCCCCCGTTAGTATCTCTAAATCTTCCATCGTACTAACTCGTGTTGTGCCAAACTCAGGAGATCGAATGGCACAAATATCTAAGACACCCTTTAGCTTATTCACGACCAGGCCCTGCATTGCATCGCCATCGATATCATCGGCTATAATTAGAAGGGGACGTTGTGATTTACGAACCTCCTCAAGCAGGCCTAGTATATCCTGTAAGTTTGTCAGCTTTGAACCATACAGAAGTATGTACGGTCTCTCTAGGACACATGTCATCTTAGTTTGATCAGTCACAAAGTATGGTGATATAAAACCTCTGTTAACCTGGGTTCCGTTCACGACATCCAGTGTAGTCTGGAATCCCTTGGCCTCTTCTACGGACAACGTTCCATCACGACCAACCTCCGACATTGCCTTAGCTATAAGCTCGCCTATCTCCCTATCACCATTTGCCGAAATTGTTCCAACCTGGATTATCTCCTCATCATTCTCGAGAGGCTTTGCCATTGACTGTAGCTCTTCGATAATAATATCTTTGGCATCATTTATTCCCTTTACTATCTCAGAAGGCTGGAAACTGGAGTTTATCATCTTTAATCCTTCGGAGTATATCGCATGACAGAGCACGGTCGCAGTTGTTGTACCATCACCTGCAGTGTCAGCCGTTCTGGATGCAGCTTCTTTTACGACCTGCACGCCTAGATTCTTATATTTATCCCGAAGGTTTATACACCTCGCGACGGTTACGCCATCCTTTGTGAGGTGGGGTGGCCTTCCGGGTTGTTCGATTATTACATTTTTTCCCCGGGGTCCCATTGTCGCACTAACGGCTGCCGATAAAGTCTCCACACCCTCAAGTATCTCTTCACGAGCCTTTCTGCCGGCCAGCATTCTTTTATATTCGCTCATCCTTTAAGAAGCCTCTTTGACGACTCTAACAATAGAGAAGATGCATCGATGACCCTGCGCGCTTTTGTAGAAATATTTTCTGCTATCACTAAGTCGCCCATACGAAAAACTGCCTCATCTGCAGCTATAAGATTCGCATCCCTTAGTTTCTTTACATCACTTGGATCAATTGGCGTGGTATTATTCATATATAACTCCTGTTCACACGTAGATTTTATCACCCATACAGGGTTGTTAATGGTGCACATTCAAGATTATCAAATGTTGCAATAAACTTTCCCCAGCTCTTATCATTTACGATTGAGAAAAACTCCATGTCCGTAAAGTGTTCTCTCAAAATAGGCCAGTTAGGTGTGGTATAGGTTTGTTCTGATGAACTAAAGAAATCTGGAATCTCTCTCAACCCTATTAAGTCCTTGTTTTTTTCAAAAAGCTGGCGATTTTCATCAATACTAAGAAACTTTTCAAGCTCACTTGGAGATGAGATTAGTTTCATCGCCCTCTTGTTCCCTATTCCCTTAAACCCAGGGATGTTATCGCTACCATCACCCCTAAGCGACTTCCACCCAACATAATCAAAATCGACAGGATCAAAATAAGATTTCTTAATGGGATTGTAGATTCTCACACCTGGCAAAGCTGATAACTGTAGAAAGTCGGTATCGGATGATACAACTACACATTCATCATCATCGCCTTTATTCCATACTAGGTTGGCAATAACATCATCACATTCATAATCCGGATGCCTTATAATATTAATAGGAAAACATGCTTTTAAGAGCTCAATAACCTTGTCCTTTTGTGCCCTAAAGTTATCCTTGTCATCCCTTACGCGTTGACCTTTGTACTCGGGCAATAAATCGTATCTCCATTTAGGGTATCCTTCTAATACAAAGCTGATTACATCTGGATTCATTTTTTCTATTAGAGGTCTTAGGCTTCTAAAAAACGCATATACGGTAGAGTGATCACCTGACCTGTGAAACATGCTGTGCCTGGCACGATATAGTAAATTATACCCATCTAAAATTAAGTGTTTCACATTCCCTCCGGTAGATTAACATTAGCAACAGAACCATTCTCTAACGTAACCTGGACTTTACTGTCAATTGAGGTTTGGACTGCTTCATCAAATACAACGGGGGGAAATCTTTTCTTTGAAGCTCTCTCTGCTTTTGATAAAAGCTTATCAATAACACTAGTAGCATTATTCAATAAAAAGCTGCGGACATCTGAAAGCGTGGTGAATAGGTCACAATCGAGTTGTGACAATGAAACAACTTGTAACTCTTCGCGAACAGGAACCTCTACTGAGTATGAGGTTTCCTCACCTTGCAAGGTTTTCTTCTGAATTTCTTCAATAACCCTAGCAGGCAATACCTGCTGTTTCTTTTTTAGGACAATAAAAATTATTTGACCGACCTGGAATTTCATGTATTAAGCCTCCAGGTCTTATTTTATTTAAAAATGAGGCGTGTATAAGGTTAAATTACATAAACCCTGGGCCGCCGAAGGCAACTCCTGTTCTTGTACGCGCAGCAGCACGATTCTTAGTAGTTCTAGGAGTGAATCCATACCCGCCAAACCCCATTGAAGTTGCTAGCGAATTCTTATTCATACCATTCTTTACTTGTTTATCATCATTTGTAGCAAGCTCTTCTCTCAAAATAGAAAGTATCTCTTTTCTTAATGCTGATCTAAGCCTTGCTTCGTTAAGGGCCTCTAGTGATCCAGGCCTAGGGTGCTTTGACTTGGTTGGCCGACGACGGCTCCGGTTTTCTTTTAATAATTTTCCGCGAGCCGTATGCTGGTCTTCAATACCCGAAAGGTAAGCTAATCTGTGTTGGTTCCATTCCATGACGATCCTCCATAATATACTTATGTTCGTCACCCTGAATTTTCTCTAAACAAAAAGAATACTGGTCAGGTTGTTCTTGCCAATACTCAATCTTTTTCGCCAACTTTTCTTTTGCAGCATGAGCCCGAGCACTAAGCGCCTCAATCTTACCTTCAAGACCCTCAATAAAAAGTTCATTCCTTACCTGGGCTGCGCCTACAAGGATGGTGCATTTCTTCATTCCCTTATGTTTATACATTTGAACTTTACCACGAGAACCAGGCGCGGGTTTTCGAAAGTCATCGACTGTCAGGCCTTCAAAAAATAAAACTGCAAACTCTTTAAATTCAGGATCTGCAAGAACGTAACAGTAATCTAATGCCCCCTTTGCAGCCAGCGTCTCATAGTCACTCTGGAAGCTCCATGTGCCACTTTTATGACGGCTGGTTAACTTACATTCAAGCTCAGCATTTTTTGAGGGTACGACTATGTCTGGCTGGCCCGTCGTGCCATCAGAGTATGTTGTAGGATAATCACTTTTAAGAGCTTCAGCAAAATACTTTTCCTGGGCCCTGGAGAGTAGAATATTTCTCCTCCCAAGATCTTCCAGTAAATTAAAGTCATTCTTGTCAAATAACTCTTTCAAATCTTCATGAAATGATTGCATTCGTGACAATCCATAAAGAGCATGTTCTCGTTTTAAATAAGACATAGTTACCTCCTACATTTAGTATATCAGTAGGAGGTTAAATTTACAAAATAATATTAAGCTTTTTACTTTTTATTAAGTGCATCACCGGTATTCTCTTGATCTAAAGCTACGCGAACGTTGCTCGTTATCTTCCGACCCTTTGCGGCAGCTGTCTTAATGGGTTCAAGGCCTAAAGCCCATCTAATATTATCATATTCTACAACCGTAAGCTTTTCTTTTAGAGTGGCCATATTACAATACTGATGTAAGTCTAATTGGGTAACAGGTAATTCTTCACCATCCTGCCCTGGCTCTATCTCGCCTGTATCACGTGACTCAAAAACAAATAATAGCCCAGGCATTTCCTGATCTTGAGGAACCTGAATAAATGGGATCTTTGACGTTATTCCGTCTTCTGACTCTTCATAACAAATTTCTGGAAACCACTTCTCACTCATACCATCTCCTAAATTAAGATTTAAGATAAAATTATTAAAATATACGCGTTGTAAATCTTAGTATCGTTACTTTGTTTTTCCAGTTAAAGACTTAATACTTTTTAGCGCATCGGTATGGACCTCAACATATTGCTCCCCCAGAACAGACTCACTTAACTGTGGCCACTTATCCTTAGGGACGGCATTGTCTAGCACTGCACGGGTTGCTTGTACCTGAAGTGATTTTACGCCTTCATGTAAAACGCCTACAAGCTGTTGCTTTGCTCTCATAGTCAAGGCTACCGTTGCTTCCTGCTCGATACTTTTATCAGTAACATTCGCTGATGGGTTTAACGATACTATCTTATTGGCAATTTTATCCTTAGCGATCGGATCGGCCATGATGGCTTTAACCCCTGTTTTTATATTTTTATCAAAAGCTGCAAGCTCTGAGCCCCCTAGTTTAAACCCTGCTTTATTTGCTTTTTCTAAAACTTTTCTCATACCGACAGGAGACTGGGCATTTGTCAAATCAATTGCAACCTGTGCCTGCTCATCGGCTACCTTTACTATCCCGTCAACATACTCTCTTCTAATCTCAATCATATCCCTGGCTTTTGCAGTAAACTTATCCTGAAGCCCTGTTTGATTAAAAAATGTGTTTAATTCATCTGAAGCTGAAAACTTACCTTTCTTCTCAGACATCACAGGCCCGGGGCGTTCATAATGGGCAATAAAAAATAATCTCTCAAGCTTTCCAAGTAGTCCTGGTTCATCGTCTTTTGGTTCTTTTGGTGGGGGAGCCGCAGGCTTACCATCGGAGTCACCATCATCATTGACGGTAGCAGTCTTTGAAACCCCGACCCCGGGAACTATAGATGCGACATCCCTCAAGCCGGTATTATATATAAAGCCCTTTACAGCGGCAGCCGTCCCTAGCGCAGCCTTTGTCCCGGCGTAGGCACCTGGTGCTATAAGAAACTGAAATAAATCCATATCATCGCCTGCCTCTTTTCTCATTCCATCTAAGATCTTCTCCATGTCTGTATCAATTTTTTCCTGTCTCTTTTTAAAATTATCTAATAACGCTTTCTGCTTATGAGATGAAAGTGTAAACAAGAGCGTAAATTGAAAAGTCGCAATGTTAAGAACTATCCTGCCTAGATTTAAAACCTGCTTTAATACATTTGTCCAGGGTGCAATGAATGCCTTGTGGAAAGATCCTTCACTAGGTTGCCAACCGTAAAGCCCTCCCTCAGCAGCCGTCTCCCAGTCTTCTGTGAGAATCTCACGATCCGTATTGGTATCCTCAAGGATCGCCCTAACCCAATTTCTAAATTGTTTCTCTTGCACTTAATCCTCCAACCTAAGCTCGATAGATGTCCTGTTCTTATAAATATCAATCAACTTACGCTCGAACAAGTTTAGATGCTGATCCTTGGTTTTGGAGTCACGGGTTGAAAAATTTTTTCTCAAATTTGAAGGAAGTGATCTCAGCATAACCTTCTTAAATGATACCCAGTCTGCGGAGTCCCCAAGAAGTTTATAGGCGAAATCCATTTCTTCTAATAACCTATCTGGAATTTTCATCTAGTAGCCCTCCCTTACATCACGTGACCAGCTATAAATATATACACATATTATATAGGTGAAACTGGTGAAGACGTCAGGATGTCAATTCTAAAGCCCGGAAGACTGAATTCTTCTAATATTTCCTGTGACAACCTATTAATTAAGTGAGAACTTAGGTCGGAGAAGCAAACCGCGCGGACTGTGAACCTTAATCTTTCACCTTCAGGTTTTAGATGTGCAGAACCCTCTACAACTAGTACCGTAGGATCTTCTGCTTTAATATCTTCGATCACCCGCCTTAAGACGTGTGTCTTTAAGACATTTAAAAAAACATTGCTAAACACTGAAGCTCTCTCCGCATCCGCATGTTCTTTTTGCATTAGGGTTCGTAAACTTAAATCCAGAGCCTTGAAGGCTATCGGTATAGTCTATCTCGGTTCCCATAAGATAAAGATAACTTTTGGGATCTACAAAAAGCATTACGCCTCTCGACTCTATCTTTTTATCTTTTTCAGATGATTCATGAACAAAATCAAGGACATACTGAAACCCTGAACATCCCCCGCCTTTTACTGCTGGTCGAATGCCAACCCGGGTTGAGTCTGCACTTATTAATTCCAACACCTTATTAGCGGCACTCTCAGATAAGCTTATCATATGTTTGTCCTTAGTTCAATTATAATACGCATGCCACAAAAATGTTCAACTATAAACGATCATTGCCTTACGAACTATCGCTCTTAATTGACCTTCACTCATCCGTGTGTACCCAGCAGCTAGCTGCTTAGATGCTGATTTATTCTTTGGAGCTAAGGTTGTTTTTCCAGTGACAAAGTCATCAAGTGCTTGCCGTATTTGAGGCATATGCTTTCCCAACTTAGAGCCCGAAGCCTCTCTCTCTATCCTATCAAGCCCCGCATCTATTTTTGGCTTATTACTGGCAATCTTATTTTTTATCTCAATAGATGCATCGGCTACTTTCTTTTCATCAGCAGATTCTGCAGTATCGCTAAGCCTCTCTAGGCTTCTGGCCACCCTGTCTTCATGGCCTTCATGATCAGCACCAAAGTTTGCAGTGGCTGACACTACCTGTGCAATCTTAATTATCCACTTAAAGGGTGTAAAGATCCACCCGATTCCAGGAATTGCTGCTAAGGCCGACAGGCCTGCAAACAGAAGCTCACCGGCTGATGCGTGGAGAAGTGAATTTATTAAGTCTGCAGGCTCCCCCACAATGGGAATAAACCCCAGGACATCCAAAACATAATTGACAGCCGACTCGCTCATTACCCCATGGTTATCATATACAGGACCATAGTATAATGAACTCATAATAGGCCAGCCATTCTCTGCCATCTCTCAGTAATTACGTTACCGCTGTCGGTCTTGGACTCTTGCACGTCAGTGATATGTGGATCTAAATAGTTCACCTCACCAGTTGCAACCTCCGAAGGTGTCTGCGTCAAGCCTGTTGGATCACCGGCATCAGCAGCCTGAGGCATGCTTGTTCTCGGATGGCTTCCAGGCCCTGAAATCTTACTAAGATTTTCTGCAAAATGTTCAGCCGCGGCTTCAGCCGTAGGTTCGTTGATCAGGCCAGCAGCATGAAGCTTAGGAGGTGTCGTTTCTGCCATATTATCCAAGGCCTGTTGCTTTATATCATCCTTACTCATGCTATAGACGTTCATTCCCTTAAATGGTTTTGTAGGAGACTGGCCATATAATGCTAGATTTATAAAATGTGCCAACCCTAAGGCACCATCTGCATCTTTTATACCGGGAGCCTCAAGTCGTGCGACTGCAACATTTGCGCTGGGGTTTGTTGTCATAAACTGACTCCATCTATGGTGCCCATCAAGAATACTATTCTTATAGACCAATATAGGAAACTCACCAGATGCAGAAGCTAGCCTACCACCGGCAATTGCCCTATCTAGATTACCCCACTTATCACCTGCCTGATCATCTAAGCTCTGGCCAGTCCCTATCTGGCTCTGCGTAGGCTGCAGGGTTTTCGCGGTAACTGAATCTTGAACAATCTGAAATGTCTCATCGCCGGGACCGGCAGGGTCTGTATGTCCTGCCTTTAGCGCATCCGGATTTGCAACTAGTTGCTGTGCTGCGGCTAACACTGCATCTGGGCCATCATTAATATCAACTAGTGCCTCTCCTTGCTCTTCCTGCTCCCGCAATATCGCAAGTGCATTGTCAAATTCCTCGCTAATGAGTTGCCTTAACCTTTTTTTTGATACCTTCACTTAAACACCTCTTTTCTTTAATGCTGCGTCTAATATCTTAACTGAGGTTGGCTCCAGTTCACCACCTAGAGTTTGCTCATCACCTTTTAGTGTAAAAAGACGAGCAAACTCACGGTCATCCTCTTCAGGCCAAAGATTGCCTTCCCAAGGGCGTAAATCGTCAGATGTAGCATTAGCAATCTTAGCTAACCACTTCGAAACAAACTGTCTTTGTGTTGGAGCATCGCTGCCTCGCATAATCTTATTAGATACTTTCCCTAATATTTCTTCAGCCTTATCCTTGTTGGAAAACCAAGCCTCCGATAGAACCTTACTTGTTTCTTCTTTTATTAATTGTCGTAGTCGATACTTTGATATTTTCATATCTTTATTCTTCCAATCGTTCTTGATGAGTTAAAGCTAAGTTCCCTATAGAGCTTTATCATAATATCCTTTGTGATCTCGCCTATTTCCTGTCTGGTGGCTTTATCCTTTAACCACTTACTTACCTCTTCATGAATAGAATCAATCACAAACTTATTTATCTTTCCCTTATAACCAAAAAATGATACGCCTAAAGCCTTCTTTATCTCAGCTTCAGCCTCTTTTCGTGCAAGCTTCTTTTGGGCAGCGCGATCCTTCTCAATCACCTTACGTGCCAAGCGCTCTATCTCTTTATGGTCAGTTCTTGTTAGCTCCTCACTTAATAGTGAGTGTCGCACCATTTCCCTGATAATCATCTCAGTAAGAGGCTCAGCAGTTCCACCTGCAACTTTCCACTTTTTACTCATAGAGCTTAAGGCTGCTTTCACTCCGGTCTCTAAGACATCAACGCCGATTTCTTCAGTGCCCTTATTCTTTTCATTCCACTTATTAATAAAGTTTTTAGATGCACTCTTTACCTGCATGGGGTGACCTTGGCCACTAGTCCTTGTCTCTATACGAAAGATAGGCTCACCATCGTACAATACAGTATAAGGATACGTAGATACATCATTAGGCTCAGGCCGAACCTCAAGTGACGTATCCTTCCCGGTTATCTGTTCAACCTCAAGAAATACGTTGACTGGATTATTAAGGTTTACCTGCTTAGGACTAGTTCCATACTTGAAAAAATATACTGCTTTTCCTAACCCTGCCTCTTTCAAAAACTCTGAAAGCTCAAGCCTTATTTTGTCAGGGAGTCCATTGCTATCCAAAAACTTTAAGAAATCCCTTCTTGTATCAGGCTTATGAAACATATCAAGCTCTATACCTGCTTCGTCGGCTTGGGATATTGCAGACTTTCCCTGGATTATCTCAGCATCTTTAAACAGGTGGTCTTTGGCAAACTGATTACGAAGCCATTTGTATTGTGCTGATGCTGGCCAGCTTGAGTCCAAAGCGTTCTCTAGCCTCTTTAGGCCCATCGTAACCTTCTTTCCATCAGGACCCGTTGCCTGGAGGCCCATCAGCCTCTCAAAGTCATTAAACTTTACATGCACATCGCCCGTTATAACGTCACCGCTTTTTATTAGCACGTCTACTAGGGCAGATGTGGACGTTCCTTCTCCTCCTGCCTCACTGGCATTGCCAGGAAACGCAGAGCCTTCAGGCCTAGACTGTCCCCTAAATGCCTTTGAAGCACACTCAATACATTTATCATAAATGCTACGAAGCATCTTCTCAGCGGCTGGGTTTCTTGCAAGTGCGAGATACTCTGCGCTTATCAGCTGGTCGCTAACTGCAGTATCGAATTGATTACCACCATTTATTCCGTCTATAGTTGCATACTCAGAAAGTATTCCTAGGAAAAAATTGCTAACATCTCCAGGTTTGCCTTTAGCCTTCTGGCCTGTCTGCATTACAAGATCAATATTATAAGGACTGCCTGATCCAGAGGAGTACTCAAGCTTCATAGTCTTATACTTTCCAGAGACTGAGCCGGCTATTTCATCTTTTGCGCCCGCAACAGATCTTGCTGTAAGCTCTGGTATGCCCCCTATTATCCTGCTTAGTTCTGCCTCAAAGTGATCAATCCTATCGACACCACCCGGTAGCTTTTTAATCTCTGGATTAGGGCGCAGCCTGATGTGGTAACCTGGCTTGTCGCCATTCTTCTTTGTACCTGAGCTTGTTGCCAACTGTATGAAACCGGTAGGGTCTGAGGATACTATCTTCCTGGCAATATCTCTTGATATCGTCAACGTATCAATAGCTGCAGGTGCTTGCTCTAAAAGCTCCCGTATATATTCTCTTATTAGTGTCACTCTTATTGCCCATCACCCTAAATGCATATTGACTCTACCAGCACTGCGAAGCTGTCGTCTAAGCATTGCCAACACCCCGTTCAAGCTTGATCTGTCCGCGGAACCGCGGGGGCACATATCTCTTTGCCTAGAAGTGTCACCGATACGCATTTGAATATCATCTACACATTCATCACACCCAAATGGGACCATGTGGCCTGTCAATGTAACATGTTCGTCAGGTACGATGGTCTCAATTATAACACGCCTAACAAGCCTTCTGAGTTTCTTTTCTGATCTCATCTCTTCATCAACTCCCTTAGGCGGTGTGTAA
>Ga0080013_1006383_pt1 | contig 10533 bp, 21 predicted proteins | sample ETNvirenome_6_85_FD_69236 | JGI IMG/M metagenome (GOLD analysis project Ga0080013, IMG submission 69236) | Marine viral communities from the Pacific Ocean - ETNP_6_85 (SPADES assembly) (version 2) | ecosystem: Environmental > Aquatic > Marine > Oceanic | place: Pacific Ocean | collected 2013-06-19
ATCTTGGTCTAAAAGTTTTAACGCTGTTTCTTTATCCTTAGCATTAATAGTACTATCACCTGATATAAGGTTTTTTACTATCCCTATACCACCTTGGTCTGGTAAGAATTCACCTACGGTATTAAGAATAGTAGGGGCTTTCTCTTTCAAGAAAATCCCTACTTTTGTTTCTTTAAACTTCTTCTTCTTTTTTGTATCACTCATTTTATAGGAGTTTCTTTCACCCATTTAGCATTAGGAAAATGATAATCATGTCCTGGATACATTACTTTAGCATACCCATTATTATCTACTCCTAATACTTTGAAGTCAACATCTTTCATAGTTATATGACATCCTTCTATGATATTAAACTCATTGTTAACATCAGGAGAATTTCTTTTATAACCTTCTTTAGATTTCATGGTTATGGTCTTTGCCAATCATCAGCACCTTCTGGGTTTTTTGCGAACCCATAAAGTTTATCGGCTAGTGGTGCACCTTCCGCACTTTTACTATACTGCGCTCTGGTTGCACCCTTATTTTCCTTTTGGAATTTTTTAAGTCCAGTTCTATATGCAGTAACATCACTACCTTTTATTCCATGTTTTCTCATAGATATACTGTAGTCTGCAAACGGATCTTTAGGAGGAACAACTTTTTTGGAAGGTTTCGTATCTAATTTTTTAGGCTTTTCAGACTCAGATGATCCTTTATTTGCAGACTCAGATGATCCTTTATAAGCTGCATTAATACTAGCTTGAGCACTGGCTCTCTCTTCAGGACTTGCTGATTCATCTTTTCTAGTTTTAATCCAGTTTTTCATGTCTTCAGCTGAAGAGTTTTTTACAGCATCAGCATAGCTTTGACCCACACTAGCTTTCTGTGCGTGCTCATCTGCAACATCTCCTGCTTGGTCTATCCAGGGATTATTGTTTAGCTCTTCATTGTTCATTCCATACTCTTTCAGTTTAGAATGTTGTGGTAGAGATCCATTCGTTCTATCTCCACCTAGTTTAAATTTACTTCTTGCCATTTTGTTTTAAGTTATTGTTGTTTCTTGTGCATAAGCTTCATCTTCCCATGGTTGAGATTTTTGACTTACCCCTTTGTTTAGTTTATAACGTTTACCTTCCCAAATAGCTTCATCACGGTTAAATGTTAATCTACCATCTTTAATTTGATTAACGTGTACTTTCTCGTGGCTAACTGTATTCTCTATTTGTTTAGGATCATTAATGTCTTTATTAATAACAATACTACCATTCATAAATGTTTCTCCATTTATACCTTCCTTATTTCCAGTTCGGTAAATAGGAGTCCAATCTACTTCATAGGGTGTATTAGTTAATTTAAAAGCCATTATTTAAAAAAGTTTTCTATTTTATTACCTAATTTATTTATTCCTTCTTTTCGCTTTTGACATCCACAACCTTCTGGAGCTAACTGATTTAACCCAGTTTTTTTAATCATACTTTCCATACGATCTCCCCATCCAGCCTTTTTCATTTTACGTCTTCTTTGAAAGCTAATAAAAATTCTCTTACTGCATATCCAAAAGCCATACCAGCATAAAGTGGATGTGATTCTGCTATTAACCCTATCCCTATTGCAGCTGCAATACCTGCTTTAAATAAAGGATAATTTACTATTTCTTTTACTTTTCCCATAATTAACTATTTGCGTGATAAGCACCAAGGATACTTTCACAATGTTCTTTACTTTTACATTTCTTCCATACTCCACCTTTTTTGTTGTTTAAGATGACCCATTCACCACCTTGTTTAACAACACAACCTTTTCCCCCTTCGGACTTAGCACAACCTTTGCCTCTACCGGTTCTTAACTTAGCCATGACTAAGAGTGAGAGTGTTTATGGATTTTGTGAGCAGAAGCATCGTATCCATGTTTTTCTTCATCAATCCTATGGATTTCTCCTTTAGCATCGTGAATTAATTCTCTATCATGGATCATTTCTTCTTTAGCGCCTTTATCACCTTCTTTGTATTTTTCGTCAGCTTTATGTAATTGCCCTTTAGCATCATAGATTAATTCTCTATTATGCATCATGTCTTTGTTGTATCTGTTCATAATTATTTGTTTTTCTTTTTATGTAATTCTCTATCTAATTCTTTACACCAATAAAGTATTTCATCTACTTTTTCTTCTAGTTCACTAATGTGTTCACTAACCCATTCTTGTTTTAAGTCATACTCCATTCTTTTTATTTCAGCTGGAGGAAGTGTTTTTGCTTCATCAATATCTGATTCCAACGTATAATACATCCCTACGAACATAGAGGTTATAACAACAATACTTATAATAGTTTTAAGATCTATCTTAAACTCAGTGCCTTCACCTATTTTCATTTAGTTGGGTGTTTTATTCTACAATTATTTGTATTGGTCCCTGCTCTTCTATATGCCTAGCTATTTTAGGATATACACGTTTGTAAGCTCGTGAAGAGTAGCTACCAACAAATGTACTTGCATCTACTTTATCATTTAATAGTAAACATCCAGCAGTATGTTCGTCAGTATTACCCGTATGTATTAATATATATTGAAATCGTAATCCTTTATTATCTAACACCCAGTCAGGTTTGTTATATATACATAACATCCCATTATGGTTTTCATATTTCTTATCGTATCTAGAAGTGAATCCTCCAGATTTTCTAAGGTCCATACTATAAGTTCCCTCTGGAATCCTAGTTTCACCATATACTTTTTTAGTGCGATATTCGTCTTCTATAACGAAGCATTGGAAAACATCATCTATATAAAATACACTTATAGATGTGTCTCCATTGTCCGCTACTCTTTTTAGTCTAACCTCCACTTTCGTCTTTCTTTTTCTTCAGCATCCACCACTTGTGAGCAGTATAACCAATAGTTAAGACAAGTAGAGTAACTTTCAAAACAGGTTCTAACCAATCGAAACTAGCTATAGTAAATGAAGTAATATTAAGACAGTATAGTTTAATATCATCTAAGCCCATCATGATCTATTTGCGTTCAGCACAGCATTACCTTTGTACTTTTGAGGTTCTATTTTGAATCCTGATTCAACTACTTTCATTGTTTTAGTTCCACCTATCTTTGGTTCACTAGATAATTTTTTTCCTGCTTTCATTTGTTTTTCTCCGTAACTTGGCATAATACTGTAATTTTTTATTTTCTTAGTTTTTAACTGAATTTTTTATATACTCCAGGAATGGCGTCTTTTAACTCTTCAACAACTTCATTACCAGGATTAATTTGACTTTTAACAACTCCAGCTGCTAAATTACTTCCTCCATCTCCACTAACACTACTTGGTGTTTCATAAGCACTTTGCGGAGTAGACCCTTTAGTATACTTTCCCATAATATCTTCATACTTTTTATTAGATATTATATGCTGTCCACCTTCATTATCTATCAAAAATGACGACGTGTCACCAGTGGCATTATTTATTGCTTGGGCTGCACGGTATTCTTTAATCGGTGCTTTAACAAGTTTCCCTTCTACTCTACGAGCTTTCTTTTCTTGATACATTCCTGGAACAGGATTGTTCAATGGTAAGTTTTGCCCTGCGATTTGATCTGCATACCCTCCCTGTATAGAGGTTGGTTGTACGTACATTTGACGACTAGGACCTTGTACTCTAGGTTGCCCTGTTAATGGATCTATATCTGGATTCATCATAATTATCTATTTTTATCTTTATTAACATTATGAATAGATACACTAAGTACCTTATCCATATAACTTTTCTTTTTCATTATTTTATTAGAAACAATACTAGTCGGAATATCCTCTTCTCCTAACATAATGCGGTACATTCTACTTATTAGCTGTTTACACTTAAAGGATACTTTATAGATATGATATTTCTGTGTTGTTCTGTTGCGTTTTCTCCACACAACTATCCAACCCTCTTTTAACAATCTGTTCCAGCGTCTGTTATCCCAGCTGTAAGAGTAGGTACCGTCTTTAAAATCTTGTTTAGTAAACATATTTAAAGAATCTAAGTAAATTAGCAACTCTAAGTCCGCATCTTTAATATCACACGTTTTACATGCCCATTTACGTATTATTCTATAATGTTTTAAAATGTTAAGATCTCTTAAGTCAGAAGAAGTGATTTTCCTCATAAAACTATAACGACATCACTGTCTTTTATTATTGTATATTCTTTGTCGTTTATTTCTAGTAAATCTCCAGCTACTTTGTCGTAATATATCTCATCTCCTTTTGCTATAGCAAAAACATCAGGTCCTACATTTGATACAGTAGCTTGTTTATATCTAAAATCTTCTTTGTCTTTTTCTCCTAATATCAACCCACCTTTAGTAGTGGATTGAATTTCTTTTTTAGGATTTATTATTATATAATGACCTACAGCTTTCATACTCTTAGATTATTAATAACACAATCTGTAGACAATATTGTAGTAGCTACTGAAGCCGCGTTTTTCAGTGCACTTTTAGTTACTAATAGAGGATCTATTATTCCGGACTTTACCATATTTACCGTTTCCCCTGTAACCACATTTAATCCTCTACCTTTTACTTTTGGAGATTCATACTCTAATATACCTGCGTTTTCTAAGATTGTCTTGTATGGAGCTTGTACAGCTTTTAGTAAGACTTCTTCGCATATAGATTTAGGTTTTATACTATTAGAAGCATTTAACAAGGCAATTCCACCTCCTGGCACTATCCCTTCTTTAATCGCGGCTTTTGTAGCACAAATAGCATCTTCAACTCTATCTTTCTTTTCTTTTAACTCAACTTCAGAATTAGCACCTACTTTTACTATAGCAACTTTTGCTAAGAGTTTGGCTAAGCGTTTTTCTAGTTGAGTCTTTAATAGAGCATTATTAGTAGATTCAATTTTTTTTCTTAATGTTTTTATAACTTTTTCTACTTCGTCAGGAGTTTCATCAATTTGAATTATAGTTTCCATTCGAGAACTAACACTCTTTACACATGTTCCTAGATGTTCTATAGCTATTAAATCCATATCATCACCTAAATCTTCATTTATAAGAGTAGCACCAGTCAATAATGCTAAATCATCTAATGTATCTCTTTTACTAATGCCATATGTAGGAGCATCTATAATATTAATCTTTATATTACCTTTAACCTTATTCATTGCTAAAGCGGTCATAACCTGTGGTTCTACATCGGCTATTATTAATAATGATTTATTATTCTTTATGACATACTCTAATATAGTTTGAATCTTCCTTATATTCTCTATTTTAGATTCCACTATAAGAACTAAAGGGTTTTCCAATTCTGCAGTATCTTTCTCCTTGTTAGTAACGAAATGACTATTCACTATTCCCTTGTCGTATTGTACTCCCTCAACTTCTTCAACCACCGTCTCAGGCATGTCATTAGTTTGCATCATAACTATACCTGTTTCATTAACAGATCTAAATGCTTTAGCTATAACAGAACCTAACTCTTGATCATTGTTAGCAGAGATTGTAGCAACTTGCTCGATTTTGTCTCCACTTACCTTTTGAGAATTTTTTTCTAAATACTTTATAACTTTAACTACAGCATCATTAATACCTTGTTTAAGTTTTCGCGGGTTTTCCGTTTTTATCACTTTGTATGCTTCATCTAATATAGCATGTGCTAAAACCGTGGCAGTCGTCGTTCCGTCTCCTGCTTCTGTAACTGTTTTTCTAGCAGCTTCTTTTAATAGCTTTGAACCTAAGTTCTCCACTGGATCTAAAAGTATAATACTATTAGCTACTGTTACTCCGTCTTTTGTTATTTGTGGATTTCCTGATCCATCTTCTAAAATAACACACTTGCCGCTAGCCCCTAATGTGGAGCTAACAGCTTTAGTGAGTTTTTCTATACCTTCGTATATTTTATCTTTAGCATCATCACCGAAGTTTAAATGCTTTACAATTGTCTCATTCATTGGATTAAATTAAATTAAATTGATTTTTGGTTTATCTAGCTACGCACGCGCTGACTCCAAATATGCCCAAGATATAGTAACATCTGTTGCATATCTTCCACCCTTTATAGCACTTGAAGTTATAGGGGTTCTATGTTGTAGGTATAATCTATAGCCGTTATCCATTAAAGCTATAGCAGTGGTAGTTTCTAAATCTTTAACCATTATAGAAGTTTTACCTGATTCTGCCGCTTCTTTAATTTTAGCTGCTACAGGTTTCATAGACCATATATTAGCCTGTGCTAAATTACGTGCTTCTTCAGCTGTTATATTCCCTTCTAATTCTCTACCCGCTTTTAAAGCAGCTTCTTTAGTTTCTCTTTCCTTACTAGTTAAACCATCATTTCCTAAGCCATATAGTACTTCAAGTTCTTCTTTTATAATGTTAGATTGCGCGATTTTATTTTCGTCATCTATTGGAGATACAACACTATTTAAAGCATCTTTCTTATTTACTCTTCTATAATTCTTCTCTCTAACTTCTAATCCTGCTTGGTAAACACGCATTAATGGAACATTCTCTTCACTCCATTTTTTGTATTCATCTTTGACGTCGGTTAAGTGTTTTTCTACCTCTTCAATCTCTTTCTCTATATCTTGGATTTCATTTTCAGCATTTTTCAAATCACCCTGTAAAGCTTTTCCTTGTACTGTTAAATCCTCGAGTAGTTTATATGACTCGTCTATTTGTTGTGAATATTGTTCAACTTTATTTTTATCGTCTCTTATGTTTTTTTCCTCTTTATCAATAGCAGTTTGAAACTCACTAATTTCTTTTTTGAACTTATCAATTCCTTCTTGATCACCTTTATCTTCAGCCTCTTTTAACTGCTCTTCAGCTTTCTTTCGTTTCTCTACTAATTCATTGAGTTCGCTTTCCGCTTTTTCTATGGCCTCTTTCGCTGCTAGGGCTGAGTCTTTTAAACTAGCTATTTTTTCTTCTACAGATTTTACTGCTTGCTCGTTTTGTTTTATTAATTCAGGCAGTTTAATAATATCACTAGCGTATTTTCTTTTCTTATCGCTTATTTCTCTATAGTGTTCTTCAATTTCTCTTAATTCACTTTCAAAATCTTCTTGTCGTTTTAAAAGTTGTTTATATAAACTAGGAGAAACTATACCGTTGTTATTTGGATCCATTTTTTTGTTATTTGTTTAGTTATTAAAAGTTTTTACTACTTTCGGTCCTTTAAGGAATTCTAGTTTTTTAGAGTAGTGTTCAACGGATCCATCTATAGCAGATTCTGCACCTTCTATAGTTTCTCTTCTTGTAACATCTACCCACATATCTTCTTCATCTGGGTGTTTATACTCTGTTTGGTAAAATCCATTGGGTAGTTGTACTATTCTCCAGTTGGCTTTATCGGCAACATGGTTCCAAAGGTTAATCATATCTTGATTAGGGTGTTGTTGTTGTGGTGTACTACTCCACGAATTAGTACGGGTGTATAAAAACGTCATTGTTTGGTTTTTAGTTAAACGTTTGGTTATTTATACTATCACTTGATAGTTTGGTTGTCTACTGGTGTAGAAATATTTTATGGATGTACTATTGCCAGTACCCATGCTCCAGCTCCAAATCCAACAGTTCCACCAGGGACTGGGATTACATACACATCGCCATCTGTTAACCCAGCAGCTTGTGCAGATGGGTTGTCTGGATGTTGAGGTAATCCACCAGCAGGTGCGGGTGCACCTACAACTGTTAAGTTTATAGTAGGATTATTAGCTACTGCTCCAGCTCCTATAGCTATACTATCTGCAACATTAGTAGTTGCTCCATGGCCTAACGCGATAGTGTTTACAGCATTAGCAGATGCAATAGCTCCTACAGCCACTCCATGAGTATCTACTTTTGCAGATTTACCTACAGCCACTCCTTCTTCACAAGCGTTAGTAGTTCCATCAGCAGAAGCTCCAATAAGAGTATTATTATGTCCAGTTGCTTGGGTTAATCCTGCTTTAAAACCTACTGCTGTATTGGATTCAGCTGTTGTTAGCGCTGTTAAAGCAGATGATCCAACACCTACATTTCTTCTAGCGGATACATTTGTGGTGCTATCTAGTGCTAGACTACCTATAGCTACATTGTCGCCCCCACAGTTGCTACCTACCGCAACCGCACCTCTTAAAGCAGCTGCTCCAATAGCTACGTTATTAACTAAATCTGCATTAGCCATATCTTGGTATCTCATGCTTTCCCATCCAATTGCAGTATTTCCAGAACATACAGCTCCTACACCAACGTTACCCTCTAACGCATGATTCCCTATAGCCAAGTTAAGACCAGAACCAGTATGTAAACCAGCTCCATATACTTGAGCCATAGCGTTTAAACCAAATTGTATATTAGCATTTCCACTACCTAAACCTGTTCCTGTTCCAGCATCGGTATTGTATCTAGCACCACCACTGACAAGGGTTTGAGTTGCATTTGTTCCTAAAGTAATATCGTTATTAGGAACGTCTACAGTTATAAAGTTTGTAGCAGCAGGAACATTTGATACGTCTCCTGCATATATTTGAGTGGATGGTAGTGTTAATAAACTTGTAGGATCTGCCCAAATGGGGTTATTGCCCACTCCTTCTGATTTTATAACCTCTCCGGTAGATCCTGGAGGGGTAGCTGACCCTGGTAATCTTATTTCACCAATGAATTGGTGATCAGAATTAGATTCTATTTGAGGAACTGAACCATTCAACTTAAAATTAGTCGTTGATGTATCAGTGGTCAAAGTGATAGTTTGTTCAGCGTGTATAACTGTGTTTACTGGTTCATATATTCCTGTAGTTTTTCCAAGGTAAAGCGTGTCATTCGCTCCTATAACGGTATCAGCGCCTGTACTTGCAAATATAGCATCCCCACCTGATCTTATAGTTTGAGTGTTTGAATCAAATACTACATTACCAATAGCATTTAAATCAAAATCTCCATCTAATTCCCAATTAGCATTTCTTATTCTATTACTAGTAATACCAACATTAAAATCTATATCTGTTGTTGAAGGGTCAAAATTATAAACTTGGCCACCTGTTGTTACTACAAAGTTTAAATCTGAAGCTGTTTGAGTTTGAATATTACCCTTGCTCATGATTATATCACTAGTAGCTTGCTCCATTACTAAATCACCAACAACAGTAGCTTCACTTGTTACTCTTAGATCCCCTCCTATTTCCGCATTGTTAGTAGTATATATTGCAGCAGTGCCGGTACCTCCTGACGCCGCGTTGACATCAAGGGTTATATTTACTGCTGGAGCTCCAGATTTAGCAAGTGACATTACACCTCCCCAACCTCCTGGTAAATTTTCAAGAGCACTTGAACCTGTATCTAATACCTCTTGTAGTGTTACTTCTCCGTCAACAAAGTCAGCAATGGATTGGACTGTGATAGATTTAGTCTTGTTACTATCGGCTGAATCGCTTATTAATAGTAAATCTCCTGCTGCTGCTGGTGAACCTTTAGTGGGATATGAATATATTATCGCCATTTTATCTTTATTTTAAATATTTTTACGTTTATTGCTTATATATATAGCTATTCACACATTATTTATCTAATTTACATAAAAAATATAACAGGTACACTGTGACATAAGCCCCTTACTCTATACTTAAGCAGCTATTGTCACTATTTTACCAGGCCCGGTCAAATATATAGGGATTTTGTGTTGCCCCCTACAATAATATTTTGTTTTCCTAAAAGAAATTGCATTTTAATTTCATGGGTTCCCCTTTTTTTAATACATTTGTGTGATCTTGTTTGCCTTTTCATTGTTTTATCGTGCATCATTCCACCTTTCACCCTCATCTACTACTCTTTACAAGATAGATACGACTTGGCTTAGATACTATATATATATTAACCAATTAAAATAAATCAAATGTCTAAATTAATCACATTCATCTCAATCAACTCAATTAGTATCATCATGAACATCATATTCATCTCATACTTAACCATGTTATTCCTTGTTAAATAAGGATTTACAATTTAAATACGAGTATCATTAGATACTATATATATAATAATTAAATTAATAAACTATGCTTAACTTAACTAACCTACCAGTATTAAATAATAACCACGAATATCTAATCGATAACGATGATTACTTCATGACGGCTAAAACAGTAGCTGGACAAGAATCTGATTACCTCATCGTATACTCTTATTCATCCGAGTTTTTAGAAGTGATCCAGGAATTAATCAATTACTCCATTGAATTCTCTCATCACCCTGATCATCTATCTGACGAATCATACTTACTAATTAATCCTAATCAATAAACTATGCTAGATCCTAAAGAAGATAACTACGACTGGAATCAAGATCACTATGACGAACCAGATTTTGATTACATGCATGATTGTGAATATTAATATTTACAAACTAAATACGAGATCAACCAGATAATATATATAACTAAACTAAATTAATAATCAAATAAAATAAATAACTATGAAAACTAATAATCTAACAACTAAAAGATTTGTAATCAGAAAGTCACTAATTGGAACTAACTCAGTAATCACTTTCACTAACTCTAAAAAACAAACTTATACTTATGATCATGATGAG
>Ga0080013_1006386_pt1 | contig 10531 bp, 11 predicted proteins | sample ETNvirenome_6_85_FD_69236 | JGI IMG/M metagenome (GOLD analysis project Ga0080013, IMG submission 69236) | Marine viral communities from the Pacific Ocean - ETNP_6_85 (SPADES assembly) (version 2) | ecosystem: Environmental > Aquatic > Marine > Oceanic | place: Pacific Ocean | collected 2013-06-19
TCTTTCGTCAAATCTGCATGAGTATATACAGTGATGTCATTCAAGGAACACCAGTGGATACAGGAAGAGCAAAAAACAATTGGGACTTGTCGATGAATACGCCTTCATCCAGTTATGATCCGAATGCAGGAGAATCAGGGGCTACACGTGGAACAATGTCAGGTCGAGCAGGAATCAAATACAACACCGCAGATGCGAAGTTGAAATTAAACGAAAAACGACTGACCACAGTTCATATCACCAACAATGTTCCTTATATAGAAGCATTAGAACAAGGTCACAGTCCTCAAAACAAGCTTTTTGCTGAACTTGCGATGAGAAAGGCTCAAGCACTAGCAGGATTGATGAAATAATGCCAACACCCTCTCAATCATTATTGGATCATTTGTCAGATAACTGGTCATACACGGCAATCAGTTATCAGAATTTCAATGCTGTATTCGATCCACAAGTGACAAGGACAGGATACACGAACAACGACATCTACATTGTTCCACGAATTGAACTGGTGACGGCAGAATGGCAAAACGAGATTCCACAAGAACAAGATACTGTTGTTGAATTCTACAATTTTGAGGTGCTTATTGTGGCGTATTCTGGAGCAGGAATGCAGGACGTGGAGTCAAGAATTGCAAATCTCAAAACTTTGTATGATCGGACAACAGTCACAAACGAAAGCAATACATTGAGATTCCGTGAGTTTCATTCATTGCAGGGTGAACAAATAGGATTCAGTAATATGAATCCTGATTCTGTTTTATTTTCAACCCCAACATTGACCACGTTCCAAGTGGCGAGAGTGGATTCATGAAATTGAAATTATTAAGAGATAAGTATTACGTAGACCCAGAAGGCAACGATTCTCATATCAGAGTAGGAGAAATAGCAGAAATCGATAAGGAAACTGCTGAAATCTGGATTCGCAAAGGAAAAGCAGAACTCGTATCAGATAAAAAACCTTCAGCAAAAAAAGATGAATAGATGGCAAACCATCTCCGTCGGCAGATCAGGGATTATGTTGCAGGATCAATAGTGGATTCGTTGACAACAACAGGAGCACGAGTCCAACAAACTCCTGTATATCCTCTGGCGACTGAATCATTGCCTGGATTAGCAATATTTGTGGATTCAGAAGATATCGAAGTAGCTACTCTCCATCCAACGAATCGTGAATTGCACAGATCGATGATTCTGGTGATTGAAGGAGTAGTTCTGATGGCATCCACGATTTTAAACAGTCTTGATTTGATTGCAAAGGAAGTCGAGGAAGCAATGGCAGGCAATCGATCCATCAATTCATTAGCAAGAGATTCATATCTTGAGAGTACCGATTTCCGTTTTGAGCCTGAGGCTCACATCCCGGTGGGAATTGTGCGTTTAAACTATTTTGTTCAATACGCAAATTTAGAAACTGCCTCCGATGCGGTGGCATAAAATAAGGATTTATTATGGCAGCAGTAACTGGAGACGCTGGAGTAGTGAAATTCGGGACCGTTGATAGTGAGGCGACAGTTGCAAATGTAACTGGATGGTCGATCGATATTTCAATGGATACCGTTGAAACAACTTCAATGGGTGCAACAGCATACAAAACATTTTTAGGTGGTAAATATTCGTGGACTGGATCATGTGAAGTGCATTGGGATAATGCTGATGATGCAGGCATGGAAGCATTTGAAACGGCACTTTTAGCGAACGATCTTGCCAAACAAGTCATGTTGTATCCTGGTGGTGCAAGTGTGGATTATTGGAAAGGTACGATTGCAGTAACAGGAGTGTCAATGTCGGGCTCCATTGGAGACACGGTTAAATTAAGCGTGAATTTCACAGGAAGTGGAGTTTTAACTCATACAGGATAATTCATAAGGCCGGATATGAATGAAAGATTAATTGATAAAGCAGTAAATCATTTCTCAAAGGAGATTTTAGGTAATTTGAAAACCCTAGAGGTTTCTGAATGGGGGGATGATCAAGGTCCAATGGTAATTTATTACTATCCTAAAATGAACTTTGCTCAGCAACGTAAAATCGGGGAATTGCTGGAGAAAGGAGATCGAGCAGAAGCATTGTGTCAGCAACTTATTTATCGGGTTTTGAACGAAAACAAAAAACCTATGTTTGCTCAAGGTGAGATGAAGTTGTTGATGAATAGTGTCGATCCTGATGTGGTTTTGAGTATTTGCAACAGAATGGCATTTGATGACACGGAGCTTTCAGCGGATGACATAGAAAAAAACTGACATCGGACCCTGATATCCTTTTCTGCTACCAACTGGCAGAAATTCTAGGGAAATCGGTGTCCGAAATTATGCAATTTAGTACGACAGAGTTGCAGGGGTGGGTCGCATATTTCAGTTGGAAACGTAAACAACAGGAAGAGCAGGAACGTAAGTGGCAACACAAAAGAAAATAGTTCTTACTGCTGAGGACCGGACGAAAGGTGCATTTCGCAGTGCCCAGCGGAACATGGGAAAGCTGGAATCTGCTACGGCTGGATTACAGAAAGCCTTTGCCGTCCTTGCTGGTGCGTATGGTCTTCAACTTGTAGCACGTTCTTTCATAAATGCGGCCGACAAAGCAACGCAGTTAGAAAATAAACTGCAACTTGTTACTCACGGAACTAAGGATTTGACAAGAGTTTATGGGAAATTATTTCAGGTTTCTAAAGATACCAGAGTCAGTTTTGAAGCCACTTCCGAACTGTATGCCCGCCTAGCACGTTCCAGTGATCATTTAGGTCTTTCAGAACAAGATTTATTCGATATTACAACCTCGTTAAACCAAGCATTTGCCGTTTCTGGTGCTGGAATCATGGAGACTTCATCAGCAGTTCGTCAATTAGGGCAAGGTTTAGCATCAGGTCGATTAGCTGGTGATGAATTGCGTTCCATCATGGAAAACGCACCACGGGTTGCAAAGATGATTGCAGACGGCATGGGCACTACAATCGGGCAATTGAGGAAACTAGGTGGTGAAGGAAAATTGAATGCAGAATCAGTGACAAAAGCCATTCTTAAAATGGGTTATGAAGTAAAAGCAGAATTTAATAAAACATCTGGAACTATAGCACAAGCAACCACTGCAATGAGTGATTCATGGATGAATTTTGTAAACGTGTTTGATGAATCTACAGGAACATCGGGTGTTATAACTCTAGGATTAGAACGAATGTCCAGAGGTTTGGATTTTTTTGCAAGAAAATTTTCTGGTAAAGATCCTTTTGATTTATATGGAGATTCACTTGAAGAATTACGAGAGAAATTAAAACAAGCAAAAGAAGATCGAGCGGCATGGCATGAAAGTAAAATATGGCAAGGTCTTTTCCCTGAAGCTGGGGTTCAATTATTCGATAAAATTTTAGCGATTGATGAAAAAATATCCAAAAAAACAGGTCAATGGAAGGATTTTTCTGATGCTTTAGCAGGAGAGATGCCTGCGACAATTTGGGTTGAAGAACTGGACGAAGCTGGAAACTCAATGGATGCATATAACGAAGATTTGGCTTTGATGAAATCGAATTATTTGGATCTTGCGGATGCTATTGAAGTTGGGACAAAGATTTTTGGGAAATCACAAGATAAATTGCAAGGTTTGAAGAAAGCAATCGGAGCTATTCAAGGCCAAACATTTATGGGATTTGGATATCAAGATGAAAACACAGATCGAGAAAATTTGAGAGAACAATGGAAATCAAACATGACCATTATTCAAGAAGCCTATGCTGAAGGAATTGTGGATCATCAAGAATATTTAAATTTGAAATATCAAGCAGAACAGGATTACGCCTACAGAGTTGATCAACTTTATGCTCAATCCGCATCAAATTACACAGGACAATTAGCAGGAATGGCATCGGCTACAAAGGATATGAGTGTGGAAGCATTTGAACTCTGGAAGGCTCTTGCTATTGCACAAGCTACCATCAATGCATATCTCACATACACCAAAGTATTACAAGATCCTTTGATTCCTACACCTGTTGCACATGGGATCGGTGTAACAATGATGGGATTGTCATTAGCCTATGCCAGCAAAATATCATCCATGTCTTATCCTGGCAAAGAGAAAGGTGGGAATGTTATTGGAGGCAAATCATACATTGTTGGTGAACGTGGTCCTGAAGTATTCACACCTGGATCAACTGGAGGCATTACTCCAAATAATAAATTAGGAGGAACAACAAACGTGAATTTCCAAGTAACAGCAGTGGATACACGAAATTTTGATGTATTACTCCAATCCAGACGTGGATTGATCGTTAGTATGATCAACCAAGCTATGAATCGAGCTGGAAGACAAGGACTCATATGAGTTTTCCTACTTCACCAGCATTTCAATCGATGAGCATCCGATCTGTATTACCAACTTTTGTGAATACTGCAATATCAGGACGGAGACAAGCACGACAAATAGCAGGACAACGTTGGGTAATAACAGGAGCAATGCCTCCGATGACAAGAGCCCAATTTGCACCTATATATGCGTTTTGTATATCGCAACGTGGGCAATTAGATTCCTTCACAATAATTCCACCCATTGTGTCAAGCCGACAAGCCACTGTTACGTTAGGAACTCCACTCGCAAATGGTGCTCATACTGCTGGAGATCGGACTATTGCAACTGATGGATGGGGAGCCGATGGGATTGTTTTGAAAGCAGGTGATTTTCTTAAATTTGCATCACATACCAAAGTTTACATGGTGACGGCTGATGCAACAGCATCCAGTAATGCAGTCACTGTATCAATTGAACCAGGACTCATAGAAGCAGTGGCAGATAATAACGCACTCACGGTCGCATCAATCCCATTTACTGTGACTTTATTAAATGATGTTCAGGAAATGTTTTCAGATCACACAGGATTGTACGGATATGAAGTCGATTTCATAGAGGCATTTTGAGTAGATCACTTCATGCTGATGTTATAACGGAACTGGCAACAGGTTCCCAACGTTATGCTCATTTGGTTCAAATCCAATGGGATTCAGGGGACGGTGGAACTGATTATTTAACAGATGCTCAATTTGATATCACTGATGGGTCTGATACATACACAGCTTCAGCATTTTTGGTAGGTTCAAGTTCAGTGGAAGAAGCATCAAAAATTAATTCAGGAAGCATCAGTTTGATGATTGGAGGAGCAGATCAAACGTACATATCAGGAATCTATGGTGGATGGGGTTACATGGATCGTAAAGTGCTGGTGAAACGTTGTTTATTGAACGATACGAACGCCATCATAGGAGATTCAGTTACAGTCTTCCACGGCAGAATCCAAGGATATTCAATCAACGAGTCTCCTAGTTCCTCAATCATTGAATTGACTGTTGCAAATCATTGGACTGATTTCAAACGAGTCAATGGAAGACGAACAAATCCGACTTCACAACAAAAGCATTTTCCAGAAGATGACGGTTTTGAATATTGTTCAGGATTAAAGGCAAAGGAAATTACTTGGGGAATAGGAGTGGACTGATGCTGAAACAACTTCCAATAAAAAAAATCATCGCAGATTGGAATTTATATGAAGATCCGGTCAGAGAAGCATTCATCTCAAGTCCTGGTGCATTGGCAATGGGTGGTGATGATTATGAAAAGGTTTCTAATGCTCTTAAATTGAAATTGACTAATCCATTCAATAATTCGATGCAACTTTGGATTTCTGAATCAGAAGGAAAAATCAATTATGTGGTTTTGACGAAATTCCAGATTTGTGAATTTTCAGGCAACAAAACTCTGCTTCTGTTCTCAGGAACAAGGATTTCTGATGTAGAAGAATTGACGATGCAGGAAGCATATTTAGAAGGATATTTTGAATTGACTCAATTTGCTCAAGAACATGAATGCAAAGCTATTTTGGCATATTCAGACCTTGATTATTTTGTAGATAAAATCCAGACCACCGACATTTTTTCAGGTGTGTTGAAAAGAAATTTCTTCTATTTACCTCTGGAGAATTGATGGATCTGTTGAATCTTTCCAGACCATGGGATTGCGAATCCTTCTCTAAATCTAAAACTATTTGTTTTGGAGGTGGAGGTGGAGGTGGAGGAGTGGATGTAGGACAAACGATTGGTGGTGGTATTACAGGTGCGGTTGGAGGTTTAATTAGTGGTGCAAACGATCTTTTAACAAATCCAACACCCTCAGGCGGTCTTGGTACACCAAACATTCTGGATCTTGGAGATACATTAAATGATGGTTTGAGTGATCTGTCAAACATTCTGGGTGGGGGAGATGTAAATTTATTTCCTGGAACGAATGAACCAGCTGATGGCATTCCAACTATAGATACATCAATTTTAGATATTGAAGTGGAGCCTACTGATTACAGTAATCTCATCTCAAATGAAGCTCCTATCAAAGTGGTTTATGGTCAAAGAATGATCGGAGGTCATATTGTTCATATTTTTGATTATGCAAGTAACGAATTTTTGGAAATATATTTTGCCTTATGTGAAGGAGAAATTGAACAAATCTCAGATATTGTTGTTAAAGGAGTCTATGTAGTTCAGGACAATGATAGAGTCGCATATACAACAGGAGATGATGCAGAAACAGAGGATTTAATTCGTTCTCATACTTATGTTTGGTTGCCTCATGGTGATGCAGATTTACAAGGGGATGCAGGTGAAAGGGCAAAACTGGGAGCAGATGATCAAACCACTGCTGATCTTGATGCTTCCGAAGGATGGACATCAACTCATAGACTCAGAGGAATTGCAGTTTGTCCCATCAGATTCCAATGGAATTCAGATGTATGGACTAGAATTCCAAAAGTAAAATTCATTGTAAAAGGGAAGAAAATATATGATCCACGAGATCAATCTACTGCATATTCTCAAAATCCCATTCTCCAACTTCTCGATTATCTAAGAAATTCCAGATATGGATGTGGCATTCCAGATTCAGAATTGGATGTGGATTTCACAGGAAATGATACAACAGGTTCCTTTTCTGTAGGAGCAGATTTATGTGATGCATCGATCACTTTGTATGGATCAACAACAGGACCAAGATGGACATCAAATGCAATCATAAATACTTCAAGACCTTTGATTTCAAACTTGAAAAAATTGATGGGTTCTTGTGGTGCTCAATTAGGTTGGAAGCAAGGTAAATACTATTTGATCATGGAAACAACTCACGCAGGAGATGCAGAGTTTGATTTCACAGAAGATCACATCATTGGTGGTATCTCAATTAAAGGAGAAACGAAAAGAAGTAGGTTCAACAAGGTTTTTGCGAAATATGTAAATGCAGATGATGAGTTTGAAAAAGATGAAGTTTTTTGGCCTTCTGATGACACTTATCTGGATCTCGATAATTCCACTCCACAGGAAACCACTCTAAATCTTGGATGCATTACAGATAAATATCGTGCAACCAATATGTGTAAACGTGTTTTGCTTCGTTCAAGAACAGCAGTTAAATGCTCGTTTTTAGCAACATCTGAAGCATTCAATGCACAGCCTGGAGAAATAGTAACGGTAACGCATTCTTCAACAGGATGGTCATCAAAGAAATTCAAGGTTCTTTCATTAACATTGAATGTTGATGGAACAGTGAATGTGGCTTTATTGGAACATTTAGATGCGATTTATTCTGAAAATACTAATTCTGCATATGTTCCTCCTACTTCCACAACGTTACCTGACCCCATGTCCACTTCTGCTCCTTCTAATATTTCAGTTTCAGAAGAATTGTTTGAAGTCATTGAATCAGCAGGAGTTCATAACAGAATTACAGTCACATGGGATGCATCAACTACTTTATTCACTGCACATTATGAATGGCAGTATAAAAAAACAGCAGAAGCAGATTCGACATACAAAGAAGGAGGATTCACAACAAATACATCAGGATTCGTAGATGATTTATCTGATGTTTCTTACACATTTAGAGTGAGAGCAGTCAATTCCTCAGGTGCTAAATCAGCATGGACAACAGGCGAATATAATGTGGTGGGTTTGACTGCAATTCCTGCTGATGTTGCCAGTTTTAGTGCAATTTTAATAGATGGAAGTGTTTATTTCAATTGGTCTAAACCTACTGATCTTGATGTTAAAGTTGCAGGGAAAATGATTGTTAAATTTCAGGATGTCACTGATGGAAGTGAGAGTTGGACTTCAGGAAGGATTGTTACTGCTGGAGGATATCCTCCTAATACCACAAATGTTGTAACACCCTACATCAAGCCTGGAGCTTACATGGCAAAGTGGGAGGATTCCACAGGCAACAGGTCTGAAAATTCAATCTCCTCCATCATTGTTGCTTCTAATTTTCAACAATTGAACACAGTTGCAACGGATACTTTGCATTCTGCATTTACAGGTACTTATTCAAACATGGAATTGTCAGGTTCAGCAATTGTGTTGTCTGCATCATCAGTAACATTTGGAGGAACAGACGAAACATCAGGAACAGAATTAGATGGAACTTCTGCTACTTTGACAGAATTAGTGTATGGAACCAATCATGATTCTGAAGTAACTGTATCAGAAGACATTATATTCAGTAATGCAACAGCATTGGATCAATGGTGGGTCATAGGTCTTAGAGATGGAGATTCATATGCGTCAATAGATCAAAAGGAAACAACAGGAAACTGGATTTCTGATGCTTATGATTTAAGTAACACATTTACCAGCAGAGTTGTCAGTACTTTGAATTTTTCAACTTCTCAAGATTCAACAAGAGAATTAATTGATGAATTATCTTCATCAACTTTAATTGATGATCTTACAGATTGGGATTCTTTGAGTTTTGGAATTGATGATGTAACTGCAGAAACATGGATTAGAACTACAACTGATGATCCTGGAAGTACACCAACTTGGACATCATGGCAACGATTTGTTGCAGGAGATTTCAGTGCAAGAGCATTTCAATGGAAATTAGATGTTATTTCTGGTGATGCATACCATCAAATTTCAATAAACGAAGCTAGTTTCGAAATTGACATGCCTGATCTGGTTAAAAGTGGATCAGGAGCAACAGGTACAGGAGCAGACACATCCGTTAGTTTCGGAGTTGATCCTAGATATTATTCTACTCCAAAAGTAGGAGTAACATTGTCCAACATGGCAACAGGTGATTATTTTGCTCTTTCAAGTGAATCATCCACAGGATTCACGCTGAATGCTTACAATTCGGGAGGAAGCAGAGTTGCTAGAAATTTTCAATATGTGGCACAAGGATATTAACTATGGCAACTCATGATTACAATGTAGCAAATGCAACAGGATCTAATTTTAGATCGGATCTAAACAATGCTTTTAGTGCAATTTTAACAAACAATTCAGGAAGTTCTGCTCCTTCTACAACTTCTGCATATATGCTCTGGTATGACACGAGCAACCATATGCTTAAAATCAGGAATGGAAGTGATAATGCTTGGATTGTACTTTTTGACTTAGTAGATGGAAATTCAGCAGTGAAATTTCAAGGTCATGATGGAGCAGTCGGAGAACCTACTTTTTCAAATTCTGGTGACACGAATACTGGAATGTATTTTTCAGGAGCCGATGAAGTTTCGATTGCAACAGGAGGAAATCAAACTCTTAAAATATCGGCAGGAACCCTTGAAATAGGAGCTTAATAATGGCAGATCGAACAATTAAACCAGATGATACTCATGATCTGGTTTTGCAGAACAATGATGGTAGTTCAAAGATAGAGTTGAATGAAGATCAAACAGTAAAAGTGTCAACTGGATCATCGACTGGTGATGATTTTACGGTCAACACAACTCAACTTGTGGTTGAAGGGGATACGGGATATGTCGGCATCGGTACTGCGGCTCCTGACGAATTACTTCATTTGAAATCGTCAGCAACTTTAGAACCAGTATTAAAAATTGAAAATAGTAATGAAAATAATTTAAATGCCCAAATACATTTAGTAAAAAGCACCACAGATGAGGAAGATGATGATTTCTTAGGTCAAATTGATTTCAAGGGGATGAACTCTGCTAGTGAGTTACTCACGTATGGAAGGTTGCAAGGTATCTCATCAGACGTAAGTGATGGGGAAGAAGATGGCAGAGTGTATATATCAGCAATGAATGAAGGAACTTTAGAGCAAACATTTAATCTTGTTTCCGGCAAAGTCGGGGTTGGAACTACTTCACCATCTTGCCCTTTATCCATCAAGAAAACAGTTTCTTCCACAGTTTCTATGGCTAACAATCATCTGAGTATTGGAAGTGATCAAAGCGGAACTAACTCTGTATGGAATATTGGATTCGGATACCAAAACACTGGGAGCATGTCACATTCTCCTGCAATTATCGGGTATACGCAGACCGCTGGATCTAACTACACAAAAGGTGATTTGAAATTTTATACTCGTAGTGTTGAGACAGATACAGCACCAACGGTAAGAATGACGATTGATTCCTCCGGAAGCATAGGAGCGCCATCTGGCACCAATATTTACAACGCATCAGATGTTCGTTTAAAGCAAAACGTCACAAATTTATCAGATAGTCTTGAGAAAATTAAGCAGATGCAAGGTGTTAGTTTTAAAT
>Ga0080013_1006387_pt1 | contig 10531 bp, 15 predicted proteins | sample ETNvirenome_6_85_FD_69236 | JGI IMG/M metagenome (GOLD analysis project Ga0080013, IMG submission 69236) | Marine viral communities from the Pacific Ocean - ETNP_6_85 (SPADES assembly) (version 2) | ecosystem: Environmental > Aquatic > Marine > Oceanic | place: Pacific Ocean | collected 2013-06-19
CTTTTCGAAGGTTAGGCCGCTAATATGTCGCGTAACCATTCTGGGGGTGTCGGCAACTTGGGCAGCGAACGCTGCTGCGGCTTCATCAAGCCAAGCGAGCATTACACCTCCAAAAAGGTTGCCGTGATATCCTACATCTCCAGTTTTAATAAAGTGGGTTGATATTAATTCCATTAATGTAGCTTGTTTTTCTTTGTTTTGTGGGCGCCTTCTTTATTCTGCTGCGCGCACTTGCTTTCGAGACACCCGGCGGTCTGTTCACACAGCCTTTCAACCTTTTCTTTAACAGAGTCTATTTTCTGATGTAATGCTTTAAATGCTAAAAGCACCTCTTTTTTAATGTATTTTCTAGAGTCCACTTTCCTCAACCTTCTGAATCATAGCGAAGTGGGCCTGAGCTATTTTTTGTCTCACGCAACAAGTCATCAAAGCCTCTGCATTAGCTAAATTTGTCATGAATCCATTTTCTGACAGAACCGCAGGCATCCAAGTTTTGCGAAGAACGTAAAAGTTGGCCCACCTATCATTAGCGATAACTCCTCGATCTTTGAATCCTGTCTTTGCCGCAAGATGCGGCTGTAATATTTCGGCTAGTTTTTTCCCACTACGACTCTTATGGTGGTGGAAAGAGCATATACCCCCAGCACTGTTAAAGTCTTTGCCGTTTCCAAAAGCATTAGCATGTACGGAAACATATATGCTGTTGCGATTTTCTTTATGAAATAGATTGGCTTTTGTGACTCTATGTCGAAGAGACATATCTTCGTTGGTATCAACTAGGTTGATGTTGTCAATATCGTTATCTTGACATAATTTTATTATACGCCCAACCACATCTCGATTAAAAACACCTTCATATAAGACTTTGCCATCTGGAAACTTGGGCGATCGTTTACCGGCGGTTTGATAAACGCCGTTGATAATGCCGCCATGACCCGGATCCAATAACCATGTATACCTAGACACCCCCAAACAACCTCCTCTCCTATAAGTAGAAAAGGAATTTATAAGGTGTCAAAGTATTTAGTATATGAGTATCTTCCGCAAACACAAGTCAATTGTCGATCGGGCCGCTAGTGATCGCAGCCGTCACAAAAAGAAAATTGAGAAAGCAATAAAAGAATCAATTAGGGATGTTATAGCAGAAGAATCCATTATTGGCCAAAATGGTAAGAAAAAAATTCGAATTCCCGTACGAGGGATCAAAGAATATCGTTTTATTTACGGAAATAACGAAAATAATAAAACAGTAGGCTCAGCCGGCGATCATAAAATAAAAAGAGGCCAAAAGATCGGCAAAAAACGAGCGGATAGCGCCCAAGAACAGGGAGCCGGCAAAGCAAGCAACGAAAAGGGAGATCAATATTACGACGTAGAGGTGACTCTTGAAGAGTTGGCCGAATATCTCTTTGGCGATCTTGAATTACCCGATTTAGAGAAAAAACAGTTTCGTTTTGTGTCCCACGAATCAATAAAACGCAAAGGATATCGTTTCAAAGGGATTCGTCCTCGTTTATCAAAAAAAGAAACGCTAAAACGCAAGATTCGTCGTCGCAAAATAGCCCAAAAACTTGGAACGCACGACCCCGAAAGCGAGGAAAGGTTTCCTTTTCACCAAAATGACCTTAAATATCATCATATCAAGCCCAAAATTAAAGAAAATAGTTCAGCTGTAATCTTTTTTCTCATGGATGTATCTGGATCGATGTCTCAAGAAAGAAAATATCTTGCAAGAAGCTTCTTTTTCTTGTTATACCAATTTTTAAATCATAAATATGATAAAGTAGATGTAGTTTTTATTTCTCATTCAACAGACGCCACCCGCGTGAGCGAAGATGACTTCTTTAAAGTTGGGACACACGGAGGAACAATCATTTCAAGTTGTCTTGACCTCGAACTAGAGATAGTTGAGAAAGAATACCATCCTAATAGTTGGAATATTTATACCTTTTATTGTGGCGACGGAGAAAATTGGAGTTCAGACAATGAAATATGTATCGATTTATTTAAAAAAATTAAAAACATAAGCCAACTAACGGGATATTGCGAAATTAATGAAAATTACGGAGGCATGGTCGATGATAGTACGGATGCAATCGGGCCCGATGGGGCTCCGTGGCCCACCTTTTCAGCATGGAAAAATGACGAAATGGACAATTTATGGTCCAAACTCGATCCAATTTGCGATAATAAATTTAAAAAAGCTATGGTGGGGGACACAGAACATATTTGGAAGGCATTCAGTTCACTGTTTGGAGGAAAAGATAACACATGAGTGACTGGACTACCGCAGACCTATTATACTGGGATAATAAAATCTGTCAGATAGGGAAGAAACTTGGTTTAGATTGGTATCCCATTGATTATGAAATTATTGACTACCAAGAAATGATTGGTGCGATGGCCTACACTGGACTTCCCACTCACTATCGACATTGGTCATATGGAAAAGAATATGAAAGGACCCATACTTTGTATAATTTAGGTCAAACTGGACTTCCATATGAGATGATCATCAACTCTAATCCAAGTATAGCCTATCTTATGAGAGAAAACCCCCTTCACACACATATTCTTACAATGGCTCACTGTGTGGGACACAGTGATTTCTTCAAAAACAATCGTATGTTTCGGGACACAAATCCCAACAATATAATTAGCAGTTTTAAGGCAGCTGCCAAATATGTTAAACAGTTAATTGAGGATCCTTCTATTGGAATTGATAAGGTAGAAAAGATTTTAGATGCAGCCCACTCCATCAAATACCAAGTTCCGAGATTTCCAGGAATAAAGTATAAAACAAGAGAAGAACTTTTGAAGATTGAACGAGAGTTGGTAGAAGAGCTACCCAATTACACCCCCAACTTAGAAAAGATACCCCTTCACCCTGAATATAATGTTTTAAAATTTATTGTAGAACATAGCAAGCATCTGAAGGACTGGCAGCGTAACCTTATTTTAATCGTTGAAGAAAGTTCAAAATATTTTATCCCTCAAGCTCTGACAAAAATTATGAATGAAGGTTGGGCGTGCACCATTCATCATAAAATTATTAATGAACTAGAACTATCGGATGATCTTCATTTACCATTTATTAAACTACACAACCAAGTGGTGCGCCCACATCTGGGGCAAATAAATCCCTATCATTTAGGATATAAGTTATTTGAAAGCCTTATAAAAGAAAAAGGTTTTGAAGAAGCTAAAATGATTCGAGAAACCCAGAATGATATTACGTTCTTACGATGCTATTTAGATCAGGAGTTTATGCAAGATATGAATTACTTTAGTTACTCCTTTAAAAAGAACGTTAAAGGATCTACAATAGATGATATATCAGACGATGAGGGTTGGGAAGAAGTACGGGACGAATTAATTAAAAACGTGGGCCTTAATCGTGTGCCTACCGTTTTTGTCGATGAAATTGAGAAAAACAATACACTTTCTTTAATACATGAACACGATGGTCGAGATTTAGATCTTGCATATGCTCGAAAAGTTTTTGATTATGTCAAAATACTTTGGGGCGACGAGGTGAGACTAACTACGCTCGTAGAAAACGAATTATGGGAGTTTTAACAAATGAGTACCACTAAAAAGTTTTTACAAAACATAAAAAAGCATCAAGAAACTAAGGCAGTCAAGAAGTTTCGTGGCTTTCTAGAAGATTATCTAAGCATACTAGAAGAAGACCAAAGCGTCTCAGTATTGTCACACAAAAGGCTATATAATCAAATTAAATCATATGGTCTTACAACGCTAGACGACACCAATACTCGATGTAATAAACTTTTTAACGGAGAAACAGTTAAAATATATGATTATTTTGCCGATCAGTTTTTTGGCATGGAGCGCCCACTAGAAAAAATAATGCGGTTTCTTTATTCCGCCGCCATGAAAGGAGAAGAAGCCCGCCAGGTACTTTTATTATTAGGTCCCGTCGGCGCCGGCAAATCAGCGTTAGTTGAACATCTTAAGCATGCTCTAGAACAGTGTGACCCCATATATGTTCTGGATAAGTGCCCCATTCGAGAAGAGCCTCTTCACTTGGTGCCCCGGTCTCTCCGGGCGGACTTTGAAATAATGTATGATATTAAAATTGAAGGAGATCTGTGCCCTGTATGTCGCCATCGTCTAATCAATGAATTTGATGGAGACTACACAAAATTTCCTATCACTCGCGCCGCGTTTTCCGTTCGCGGCCGCAAAGGAGTGGGCGTCGTTCCTCCCATGGACCCCAACACTCAAGACACTAGCCTGCTTATCGGTTCCGAAGATATTTCTAAATTAGATCTTTATCCGGAAGATGATCCCCGTGTATTAAGTCTTAATGGTGCCTTTAATGTGGGCAACCGCGGTATTGTAGAATTTGTTGAGGTCTTCAAAAATGAGATTGAATTTTTACATACCATGATAACGGCCACACAAGAAAAGAACGTTCCTTCTCCTGGTAAACAAGCGATGATTTATTTTGATGGTGTGATTGTCGCTCACTGTAATGAAGCAGAGTGGAATAAATTTAAAGCAGAGCATACAAATGAAGCCATTCTTGATCGGATCGTCCGCGTCAACGTTCCTTATTCTCTCGAATTTGAACAAGAGGTTAAAATCTATAAAAAACTAATTGGGCGGTCTGATTATGATTATCATATCGCTCCCCATACGCTCGAAATAGCAGCGATGTTTGCTGTTTTATCTAGACTCAAACCATCTAATAAAGTTGATTCTCTTACAAAGATGAAGATCTATAATGGTGCAGAAATTGTTGAAAAAGGTTTAATTAAAAAAGTAGACATCAAAGACCTTCGCGAAGAAGTTGAAGATGAAGGAATGACCGGAATTTCGACACGCTTTATTATGAAAGCCATCGATGCAGCCTTGGCTGATTCAACGAAAAATATGATAACCCCAATTTCAATTAGAGATGCCCTTATTAAACAAGTTAAGGAGCAAATTGTTAACCCAGATCGGCGTAAGTTTTGTCTAGGCTTTCTTCAGAAAACACTCCATGAAGAATATCTTGCCATTCTTGAAAAAGAAATTACAAAAGCCTTTGTGACTGCTTATGAAGAACAAGCAGAATCGCTCTTTAATAATTATCTTGATCACGCAGAGGCTTATGTTAATAGTACCAAGGTTAAAGACCAGGTAACTAACGAAGAAATGGAGCCTGATGAAAAGTTTTTGCAATCCATTGAAGAACAAATAGGAATCAAGGGAAGTGCCAAGAATAATTTCCGCGCCGATATTTCAGCCTATATGTTTGCCAAGCTCCGTAGAAGTGAAATTATTGATTGGCGCTCTTATGGGCCTCTTCGCGAAGCAATCGAAAACAAACTAGTAACTTCTGTAAGAGACATATCTCGAATTGTTACTAAGAGTAAGAGTCGCGACGTTAAGCAACAAAAGAAATTTAACTCAATGGTACAAACATTAATTGAAGATTATGGGTACAACGAAGATTCAGCAGAAGAAGTTATTAAATTCGCATCAAATAATCTTTGGCGCGATTCATAAGCTTCCACTCAGGATCCCCCCTTTTTTACTTATAAGCAACAGGCCATCTTTTTTACACCACTGATAAGCATTCTGCGGATGTGTGAACAAAACACGCACCCACGGATGATCCGGATCCAAATCTCCAAAGACTTCGACCACAATACCAATTGCGTTGCGTTTGGTTAATCTAACTAAGTCCCCGGGCCCCATTAGTTATATATAGTTTTTAATGAAACGTATTATCATCCGGATCGCCAAAGCTTGTCATATAAGGGCTTGCTTCGGCTATAGCATGATTTAAGGATAAGATAATTTCTTTTGTGTCGCCGTCCACATATACAGAAACATACTCGTCATGACCCACGCTGTTGAAGTCATCCAAGCTTAAATTAACAGTACCAAGTTTATTAACGAGAACGGTTACGAGGGTCGACAGCATTTCGGGAGAATTAATATCAGGGGGCAATCCAGGTTCGGAGATACTTGCCGCATATTTTTTTGTTTTCTCAATTGATTGGGTAACGCTTCGAATAATGAAATCTAATTCGCCGGCGACCAAATCATTTAATTTCTTGCGTTTGCGGTTTTGATAGCCAGTCACAAGAGCCCACCCAGTAGCTACTACAAGGACAGAAAAAAGGACGAGGTTAAGAAGTTGCATAGCAAATACCGCCTTATTAACTAGTCAAAAATCCGCAAAATTTTATGGTAATTTTTTTGGTTACCGCATGCAGTCGCCTGCTTTTATTCTTCAAGGGAATAGTTTTTTATAGCGAAAGCCCACGCACAGCTCCCAACAAAAAAGAGACAAACACAGGCGGATACTCCATACCTGCCACATATTGGTCCCACTTTGCAAATAGACCCCAGCCAGCATATCGCTGTCGCGACACAAAACAATAAAAGGAAAAAGCATCAGATATGAAGGAGAATCCAGGCAAGAGACCCAGCAATGATTGCGGCGCAAACCCAGAAGGTAGCGCGAGTGATATCATCGGCAGCATTAAATCGCATGACAGGTATATATAGCCTCGACGTCCCTTATGTGGCCAAAGGTTTATAAATTATTTTGGGGGTTTTTTACGCCGGCGGGCTTTATAGTCAGCTAAGCGTCGTAGCCGGCTCTTTTTACGCAAGGATTCTGGGGGGTACATATCCAGAAAAGCTTGGCGTGCATCTTCGAAGCTTGGTTTCTGGGGGATTATCTTGGCTGCTCTACGCTTCTGAAGGGCATGCCAGGCAAAGTATACTATAAGACCACCCGGGATGAGCACGGCCGCTGCAAAAATTAAAGCATGTATTGCCGGACTGGCCATAATATCTCATCTTACCTCTTTTTCTTGAAGGACGCGAGCAAAATTTGCAATGGTTCACTTAAAGTGTCCCAAGCTATATGCATGACGCCTATGACGCTAAACACCCAGATCAGCGCCACACTGCTTATGCCCACCACTATTAGGGCATTAGCTAGTATATCCATGCTATATGTCTTCCGCTGCAGCAGCTGCAGCTTTCGGCCTTCGTCGCAGCGCCGTATAACGTCCCATGGTGCCGTGTTGAACTCCTAGGGCCGCTGCGCTTTGATCACTGAGCACTGCTGCAATATAATCTAGGGATATATCTAGTGTCTCGAACTTTTCCCCCAATCGCGCGATGACTTTATCAACCATGCTTTCGATGAACTTCTCGGTTATCTCTTCTTTTAATAGCTGCATTGGGTATGCTCCTGATGTAATTAGTGTTTAAGATCTTAAAAAAGTCAAAAGTCTGGAAAAATTACCTGGGCATTATTAACGTACTTAGGCAATGCTTGCGCCCCACATATATTGCATAGCACATACATTCGGGCGGGGGGAGGGGGGGTCCCCCCTATGCATGCATTGTGCAACTTTATTTTGTGAGCTTTTGTGAGTTACTTGCAAACACCAAACAACTCACGCAGCATTCTCGAGGTTCGCGTGAGTTACTACGCACACGCAAGCACTCACAGTAGGCACAAAAAAGCCGGGGCGGACCCCGGCTCGATTGCTTGCATCCCGCAAGGGGCTACTTGTTGTAGCCTCGCTTGTGGAGCGGAGTTGCGAGAATTTCGAAGGACACCGCGCGCGCGTCCGTACCCACGGCGGCCTGAGCCTCGATGACAGCCGCGCGGAGGTTGCCCACGGTCGCGACGTTCGCCGGATCCACGCCCACGAGCGCGCACGCGGACAGGGCACCGTCCAGCTTACTCTGAGCGGCGGCGACGCGGGAAGCGGCGTCGGCCCCGGCGGCCTCGAAGCGGAGGACGCGCGCGTAGCTGGCCTTGACGGCCTTATTGGTCGCGGGGACCAACCCGTCCGGGGTCTGAAGCATCAGCGCGGCCCCCTCCGCGTTCAGGTCGGCGTGGGAGTCGCGGACGTAATCGAGCGCGGTCCCGATATTGGAGAATGCGATGGGAGTGGAGTCGGTGGAGTCGGTCGCGAGGAAGATAGTGGTCATGTTGGGTGTCCCTTCTAAAGACGGTGGGCGTTAGTGCCCTCAACTGTTCTAATAATACCATACTGAGCGGAGAAAGCTCGGGCATTATCGTGCCCGATTGACTGGCCCGGGCTGGCTCTGTGGCCCGCGCGGTCGTTGTTAGTGTCATCCCTCATGCTCATACAAGTATTGTACCTGAAAAATTCGCTCTTGTATCGGGCATTCCTGTGCCCGATCACGAGTCCGGCGGGGCGGGTCCGATACTTGCGCGTTGCAAGCAACTCACGGCGCGATTGTTGTGGGTGCTAACTAACTCACATTTGTTGATTGTGGGCCGCATACAACTCACGGAACTCACGGGTTGACTGTGTGGGATTGTGCCTGTACTATATCGGCCCATTCGCATACCCACGAACTCACAGAACAACACAAGCAATACAACTGAAACTAACACTATTGCAATTCCCCCTGGATCCTCTAAGCCACCTTCGTCCACTCTACCTTACGGGACAATACCTTGAATCGATAGTGTCGCCTGCGTCCAGTGTGGTAGGTGTCGGTGTAAGGCATATCCCATTCAGGCAAGTCGCTTGTGTTGGCGGTCCAGTTAACTACCACTGCTCCGGTCGTGTTCTTCATCACAACACCCAGGATGCTTCCGGTGAAATCGTTTGTTATCTTGTCGAACTCAATCTCCTCTACTGTGACAAGATCTCCTGGCAAGATTTCTGCAACGATTTTCTGTGACTTTTTCTGTGAAGATTTCTGTGACTTTTTACTGGCCGGATATGTTCGCTGACTTTTTGGTGTAACCTTCTGAGGCTTTTTCTTCTTTGGTGTCGCTGCCTTTTTCTGTGCAGTGGTTTTCTGAGAAGATTTCTTTGTTGTACTCGCGCCCTTTTTCTTGCCGCCCCATGCGGTCCAGCATGCGTTGGCGCAAACGACGTTGCCTGTCTTCGCTGTAAACTTCTTCGCCTTGCAGTGCTTGCATGTCTTTACAAACTTTTCTGCTGCTTCTTGTGCTTTGATTGTCTTGACAAGTCCGGTGTTGGTTGTGAAGACTTGTCCTGTTATCTCGCGCCAACTCTTCTGGCGATTTACATAGCAGAGCTTGACGCCTGCCTTGCTGACGATTTTTCCGGTGGTCTTGTCAATCCCGGAATCCACCACAACGCGCACGAACTTTGCCGTGGGATGGTTGCGGCTGAAAATGAGGGTGTTGCCTTTGCCGTTCTTCTTGTGGCAAATGAACTTGTCCTTGATGAGAATTGCTTTTCGCTGAAGTGCTGTCATTTTCTAGTTCTCTATCTTTCTGAGTCCCGCCAGGGGTTCCCATCCTCGTGTTCCACCGGTGAAAACCACCAATGCCAATACTTTCCCACTGTCCCAGTGCTTGATCGGAGCGTTTCCGATTTGCACCACCAGACCAATCTTTCCGTGGTGGAAGAAATTCCCCACCACCAAATCACCAACTTGAATGTTCATTTTATGTCTTTCGTTATTGCTGAAATGATGCGTAGGGTATACTCTTCTTCCCAACCGGGGCCAATGTGCGGGTCTTCCCAATGGACAAAAATTCTCGGCGGATCGCCCAGGGCCTCGAGCTCGGATTGTTGCACGTTTGTGACAATGCCGCGAAGGCCGGGATATTGCCGCTGGTCGCGCCATTCCACCAAGTCGCCAATGTAAATCATTATACTCCACTCACAAGCCGAAGTTCTGTGATATATTCTTCTGTTGCTCTGCCGTTGTCCCAAGTGAACCACTTGACTTTCACAATGTAAGGACCGTTTGCGTTCACTTGAAGAATCTTTATTACTGTGCCGGGGTCGCCGTCAAGCGTGACTGACTCAACAACGTCCCCCACCCTCAAAAGCGGCTTTCCGAGATGGTCTGCACCTCTTATCATCACGATCGTTCCAACATTGGAAGCCCTGTTACTGTCTGGCTCCCGCCCATCCATTGAACTTTGGCGCACAATTCGTTCGGGTCGGCCCATCCGGTATTCTGAAGCCCAACGAAGTCGATAACGACTCCGATGTTTCGCGACGGAGGCGGTTTGACGCCCGGTCTGGGCGCTAGCCGCACCAAGTCGCCAATCATGATTTCACGCTCCATCGTAATGTTCCAAGTGGGCTACCCTTTCCACCGTAAAAACGCCGCTCGTCCATTCGATTTTGGCGAAAGTTGCGTCCTCGGTCCATCCGGTTTGCATGGTCTTGGCGTAGCCAACCACAAGCCCGACAAGCGTCGATGGCTCGCAGGGCTCGAAGCATTTTGCCGCAATTCGCACCAAGTCGCCAACCTTGATCATCGCTTCCAATTCGGAATGTAGCGGCTATTTCGGGACTTCACGTCGAAGGCGCGATCCGCGAATTCCTTAAGGTCCTTAAGCCGCATGTTACCGTCCTGCTTTGGATTCGTGCTGGAGTAGCGGTCACAATCCTGAGCGAACACATCGAAGTCCTGAAGCATCTTGATGAACTCGATCTTTCCGAACTTCGGGTCGTCAATCTTAGCCATCGCGTCCAGCAACCCGTTATCACGGGCAAGCTGCTTGAAAATCTTCAAGCAA
>Ga0080013_1006388_pt1 | contig 10530 bp, 21 predicted proteins | sample ETNvirenome_6_85_FD_69236 | JGI IMG/M metagenome (GOLD analysis project Ga0080013, IMG submission 69236) | Marine viral communities from the Pacific Ocean - ETNP_6_85 (SPADES assembly) (version 2) | ecosystem: Environmental > Aquatic > Marine > Oceanic | place: Pacific Ocean | collected 2013-06-19
AATAGTAGTTTAGATAATGAATAAAAAAACTGTTATTAGTTTTATGGTAAGACAAAAAGTATTAACCTTATACGAAGAATGCTACGATAAACAATGTTCATGAATAAGGTTATAACAACGATAGAGTATATTGTACACTTGATAATAAGTGTATTCGTGTTATATCTATTAGGTATACAAATATATTCATCTATAATAACGCAAATACAAATACAAGATATACTACTAATGTTCATATACCTAGAGGTATTAACAATGGTAGGAATATACTTCAATTCAGGTAAGATACCAATCCGATACCCACTCTATATATCAATGTTCGCACTATCCAGACACATAGCACTATATGACTTTGATAATGGTTACACAGGGTTATTATATCTGTCTGGGTCAATACTACTAATCAGTATATCATTACTATCTTTAAAATATGGATACAAAATAACCGACACACATCAGCCGGAGTTGGAATGAAGTCGAGGCTCGAGTATACGGGTCTAACCTCCCCCCGATGACATCATCAATAGGAGAACACCATGAGAGTGTATTACGAAAAAGAAGAAAAAGTAAAAACCGCCAACATACCAAATAAACATAAGAAAAAGAATCTACTATACCATATCAAGGAATTATTCAAATCCTTATACAATTATATGGCTTGGGAAATTAAGAATAAATAAAACTATGAAATTAAATATGGATAAAAAATTAACGATATTGATAGCGTTGTGGATACTTGATAAGTTGATAATGTTGGGTATGTTTATTTTCTTCTCACAATAAAATATAACAAAAAAGGGGAAACCATTACAGTCTCCCCTTAATTCAGCAGCCACCACTACAATGACTTACTTCAGGTAGGTTTCTTATTTTCATTAATCATCTCCGTTACTATTATACTTTCTAACTTACTTATTCTCTCTTCTGCGTTTATAACCATATTTACTTTCGCTAATACTTCTAACTTCTTTATTCTTTTTTCCAAAGACATACCATGAATCCAATTCTGGGGTTCATACGCAAACTTTTCAACCTTCTCTATTCGTCTTTCCATATCTTCACACTTCTCTTTATAGTTCTGGGGTTCATGAGATAGTTTCTCCAATGCTTCTATCTTCATCTTAAGACCTTCAATTAAATTTAATATTGTGTTCATAACTTAATCTGGTACTCCAGGCGGTGCTGCCCCTTGAGTATGTGTAAGATTTACACCTCTAGTCTTTTTAATAGATGCCGTTATAGGATTAGTATAAGCTGCACCACTATATGTACCAAATGGATTAAATGTTTTTTCATAATGTACTGTCTTAAAATTTCTACCTCGATCACATATTATTTCATACCCAACTGTTTGTGGTTGTGAATGTGTTTTTGTAGCTTTACTTTGTGAAAATGATGCACTAAAATACCATTCACCTACATGTAAATAATTAACTGTTGAACCAGTCCACTCATCTATTCCAGGAGTTGTATTTATAACACCTTGATAACTTCTAAGTTCATCTCTAAACTGTATGGCACTTGAAGTAAACTGTGTAGTAGCTAGTATGTATATATCATTAACACTCATTATATTTCCTTAATCACCTATATACTTATCAGTTTTTATATCATCATCAACTATTTCATCACCTGGATCATTCGGCCCAATACTATCTTTAATTGGTTTATCCTTTAACATCATAATCTTTTGTCGTTCTTCTTCAAGATACTCTATCCAAGCAGTTAATGTATTTACTATCTTATTCTTATTAACATCAAGATCTTCATTATCGAGTATCTTATCCACCCATAACTTAACCATCCCAAAATAGCCAGATAACCATACTGATATCTCTTTTCGTTCTTCATCCCAAGATTTATTCATTATTGTTTCTCCGTTATTTTTAATCCAAAATCATCAAATAATATTCCAAGTACATAACTTGTCCCACTACTTAAACTACTCAATAGTATAAAATTTAATATAGAATATTCATAACTGAATAGACTTGTATATGAATTCAATAGATAGAGTAGACTTCCTACCCAAAATCCTATACACATAGGACATCCCCAAAACTTGCCATATTTTCTTAACTTATTGAATATAGTTCCCTTAGTAATTATCTGAGTAATCCCAAAACAACTTAGCATAAAATATATTAGTTCCATTCTGTAATCTCCATATACATAAATAAATATACTCAAATATTTTTTATTCCATTTTATTTATGTGGGTAGTAGTACTAACCAGTTGTGACTATGTGTGACTAAGGTAGTGACTAAGGTGGTTACCCACCGTTACCCATTTTAACACACTTCACTACTTATATAAAAGAAAGAATGTCAAGGTTTTTTGAAAGTAATGTGTATATGTCTTTATGTCATACTTTTATTGCTGAGAGCCTTGATATTAAAATACTGTCACAATGTCATATAAAGGAGAAAAGTGATGCCAAAGCAGGGAATAAACCCATATAAAGGTGGTCCTGTACCGAAAAACAGGATAGAGTGGGCTATTGAGAATACTAATTCAATGAAAGCCGCGGCTCGTGAACTTCATATTGCCTTTAACACACTAAAGAAATATGCTAAGATGTACGATATTTGGGCTCCAAATCAGGGTGATAGGGGTAACACCAAGCCTAAAGTAGACAAAATGTGGAATGTGCAGGTGCATGATATCTTTGCTGGGGAGTACCCTAACTACCCACATTGGAAATTGCAGAAGAAATTATTACATGAAGGGTACTTAGAGCAGAAGTGTAGTAGTTGTGGGTACGATAAATGCAGGGATAGTGACCTTAGTTCACCCCTCTTAATTAATTTTATCAATAAGAATACCACCGATATGAGCCTATCCAACCTGGAGTTACTCTGTTATAACTGTTATTACCTCAATAATGACGGCTCGAAACCAGGAGAAGTATCAGCTGATGTACAAGCGGCCAAGATACAAACAGCCCTAAACGCCGTTAAAACAGAGACTTTACAGAAGAAGTTAAAGAAAGCCTTTAGCTGAGTCTCAATAACACCCTAAAGTAATACTTTAAGTCAAAGCCCCTAAATACGAGTTAAAGTAATACTTTAAGTGGCTGTGGTATATTAGCCTAAAGTAATACTTTAAGTCGAAGGGGTTAACTTTTTAACTGGTTTCCATGGCCACGGTGACCAAATAAAATAAAAAAAAGGCTTGACTTGTATGTTGTTTTCTTCGTAAGATCCAGTAGATTGGGAAGTCTGTCCCATACACTCAGCCAACCACAGATAGGGGCTGTCAGTTAAAGTATTACTTTAAGTCGTCAAACTTCTTGATATTCCTACTATATAATATAACTCTACTAGCCACACCACTCAGAAGGCACACAACTCCAGGTATAAGTCATAATGACAGAGATGGGCTGAGGTAAAAAATAATCTGCTAAATGGGGCTACCGAATAAGTCGTGAATAGGAAAAGCCTGACATAATGTCAGAGCCTTAGGTAATATGTAAATCGATGTCCATTTTGATGCAAGGGGTTTGATACAATGATATGTTTTTAGGTAAAAAATAAACAGCTTCTCGTCGTAACTACACAACTTAGTCTCTCGTCGTAACTATACAAGATACTTCTCGTCGTATTTAATCAAAAGGTTATATTTATAAAGAACTATGAAACGACCACATATTAAACTAAGACATAAGCCACCTAAGTACTGTACTATCTGTAAGAGGGAAGTATATCAGACTGTACATACATCAGAATCATACTGGTGTGATTGGTATGGTACTGAGTTAAAGCCTATCTGTGTAGATTGTTATAAAACTAACTAAGTTACGCTAAATTCCTCTGGAAACTTAGTCCCTCCGTTGTAGGTAGGTAAAAAAAATTCTTTAGCAAAAATTGATTTCTATCACTTTGACACTTTATTATCCAAATATATATTATATTTATTACTATACAATCAACAACTAACAGGGGAGTTAATTAAAATGAATGGGGAACTACTTGAATATATCCAAAGTTTTGGGGTTATGGGTGTACTTATACTACTGGTCATCGGAGGTGGTAAATATATTGTTACTAACTTATCATCACAAATTACTGATGTACATGGTATTGTAATCAAGTTAATTGATCGTTTAAACCAAGCTGATGATATAGCAGATAAGCGAAGTGCTAAGTTTGCAGAGAACTATAGTAAAACACTTCATAGATTTGCTGAGAAGCTTGAACGGCTTGAACGAATAATTATAGAATTAAAAGGTAAGTTAGACAGATAATGACTATGGACACATATGGTATGATACTATCAGTATTATTAATATTAGCTATACTGTATTGGTTTTATAAGGAGACATAAAAAAAAAGTGTATTTTAGAAATTAGTATTATATATATTTATGTAAAAGGATTATGTCATGACCTGTGAACTTTGTACTTTAGAAAGAAAAATAAATATCTATATAGAAGATGCCCATTATATTATAATGGATTGTGACAGCTGCAAAATTTTATTGAGGATACTAGATTACCAACTAAAATATATAAGGATAATGTATAAATGAAGGTTATTGTCCCTCTGCAAACCTGTTCTACTAGGGTAAAAAATAAAAATTTACGAAATTTTATTTATGATAAATCACTGTTTGATGTTAAGGCGACTCAATTACTCCAAACCTTCGACCCCAGCAAGATTTTTGTTAGTAGTGAGAATTTAAATGTTAAGCCTCAAGTAGAGAGTTATGGATTTAACTTTTTATTAAGGGATAAAGTCTATACGGGTAACGAGATTAAGCAGCCTGACCTCATAGGTCATATCCTTGAAAATATTCCCGATGATGGGGAGGACATAGGTTGGGCTCAAGTAACTACCCCTCTGTTTAATGACTATACAAATTGCCTATCCGTTTGGGAACGGGAACAATACCGTCATGACTCCTTAATGGTTGTTAGAAAAGTAAATCATATTATTTCAGAAAGTAATACGCCAATTAATTTTAATTTTGGGTATTGGCATAAAGCAACTCAAGACTTAAATAAGTTATATGAAATATCTTGGTCTTTTTTTATTTTAAAAAGAAAAATAATTAATGAATGCAAATATCACATAGGATATAACCCTTACAAATATCTTTTCTCTGGGGTTAATTTAGATATAGATACAGAAGAAGATTTTGAGAGGGCTAAATTATTATATAAAACAATTTTCCCATGAATGATTTTGATAACGAGAATTTTAGAGAGTTTAGAGAGCGAATCCACAAATTGTTCCCTGAGCTTTTTAAACGGGTGCGTAATAAAAATGTTACGTTATTAATGAGTGGGAGTAACTCTTTGTACGAGCCTGATATTCTAGACCTAATTAATAATTCTGATTTGGTTGTTGGAGTAAATCATATTCGGATTTTGCAAAAAAAATACCCTAAAGTTCTTGGAAAGAGATTGGACTTTGTGTATCCCCCACGAGATAATAACGTTATAAATAAAAAAAGGGTAACTCTCAAGAACGAGCTGCTAGATATTCCCTTGAGAAAAAAAATGATTGAACAAAAAAAGGTTTGGCAAATAGATGATGGCGATAAAAAAGTTATAGTAAATAATATATCTAGCAGAGCTTTACTTTCTTTTAGGCTCAAATTACAGTCTGGCGTTTTTTCAACATTAAGTCTTTTACTATGTAGCCCAAAATTATTATACGTTTTGGGTATGAATTTTTTTATGAAGGGAACTTTGAAGAGCTATAATAAAAAATTGAAAGACGGCTGGCATAGAGGTTTTTGTGTCAAGGAACAGTGCACAGATAAAGACAACGAGAATATTGATTATAGAAGCGTTAATTGGAGACATCAAGACGCTTATGGGAAGGGAAGTCATTGTCAATATTTTAACTGGTTTGGAATGAAGCAAATATATAATTCGTTTAGCAATATTACTGGGGACTCTATGTTTTTAGAAATAATGAATATGACTGATGATGAGTATATAAAAGCCAATAATATAAACATCAAATAAAAAGGAGTAAAAGGTTATGGCTAATTATTGTTGGACTAATGTCCAAATTTATTCGGAGAACGATAAAGTACACGATCTTATAGATCACTTATATGAGGAATTAGGTTATGATGATATCAAAGAATGCGTTGAAGCGTTGTTTGGTAGTTATAAAGAATACCCATTCGATAAGGTTGGTTCTAAATGGATACATCTTGAGAATGGACCTGATAGAGAAGGTGATGATTTAACTACTCTTAGGTTTTGTAGTGCTTGGAGTTTTCCGGCTGGTTATATAGAAAAGCTTCTTGATAGTATCATTGGGATAGACCAACACGCGTATTTAACCTTTGATGTCGATGAAGAATCTGACGATTTTATTATTGGTGGTTGTGGTAACAGTGTGGGATTTAAATACTATGAAGAGGAGAGTCCAGAAAGACCTGATTATGAAGATGATGATTACGATGCTTTGGTAGACGATTTTTATGATGAAGTGTTTAAGTTAAAAGAATCTTTCATTGATGAAGCCATAAAGTATTTAAATGAGTAAATTAATATTAGCTTTATTACTTAGTTTTGTAGGTAATATTATTGCTTGGTTTCATATGAATGCACAGTTTAGATGGGAATGGGCTAAATCACAATGGTGGATACTAATGGCAGGTGTACCAATTAGTTATTGTTTTTATTATTCTACGAGATATTATTATGAACATTTTCAACAGTATTGGGCTGTTAGACCAATAGGATTTGGTATAGCTACAATTACATTTGCAATAATGACAGCTTTAATGTTAGGTGAAGTACCTACACCAAGAATTATAATATCATTAGTACTTGCTTGTATAATACTATACATTAATTTAGCACCACATATATAAAAATAAAGCTTGACTTGTATATAGTTTTTGATATATGATCTAGATATGAAGAATACAATTAATATATCTAAAGAAGTAGTAGATGAATATTTATCATTAAATGAGTTAAATAATAAACAACGGGGATATGTTTAAATGAATAAAATGGTAACAGTAAAAGAGAAGTATGAATGGTTGGCAAAAGCAAAAAGAGAATATGGGATTGCTTTTTGGCAAGGTGCACTTAAAGTTTATCCATTTATAAATGCTTTACCGTATAAGTCTTTATTAGATGTTGGAACTGGTGGTGGTAAATATTTAGATCATCTGGGAAGTCAATATGAAACAATATATGGGGTAGATTGGGCTGTTGAACCCAGAGTAAAGAGAGAAAACTTTCACTTTTTTAAAACAGATGCGTGGGAGATTCCATTACCTGATAAAAGCGTTGATATAACTACTTCATTTGATTTTATTGAACACATTGAACCAGATAGATTAGAGGATATATTTAAGGAAATGTGTAGAGTAACAAAATATATGATGATTCATAAAATTAATAGTTGTAATAGTATCGGTTCTCGTGATGATTTGGAAAAACAATTTGGAACGGGGGAAGGAGAATTACATTTATCAATACATGATAATAAATGGTGGAATACATTTTTGAAAGATTATTGTCAATCTACTTTTCTTCCAACGTGTGAGTTTCCATGTCAAAGAAAACAAGTTTTTTTTGGTTTAGTGATGTAAATATATTAATTTAGCACCACATATATAAAAATAAAGCTTGACTTGTATATAGTTTTTGTTGTATGATCTAGGTATGAAGAATACAATTATTTTTGACCTTGATGGAACGCTTGCAGATATTAGTGTTCGTAGGAAATTATCTACTAAACCAAATGGTAAAATGAATTGGGATATATTTTTTGATCCAGATAATATTAAATTAGATGTACCCAACGACCCTGTTGTTAAGATGGCACAGTTGTTTGCAAAGGATGGTTTTAATATCGTTATCTTTTCAGGCAGGTCTGATAAAACTAAACATACTACTTTAGATTGGTTAACTCATAATAAAGTTCCATTTAATAAATTAGTTATGAGAGATAAAGATAGACATTTTATGCCAGATGATCAATTGAAGAAACAATTTTTAGATGACCATAGTAATATTGATGATATCTTTTTGGTTGTAGATGATAGAAAGAAAGTAGTTGATATGTGGCGTTCACTCGGACTTAATGTATTTCAAGTAGCCGATGGAAACTTTTAGGAATACACAACGGACAAGGCTTAGGCTCAGTAAACAATCTGGGGTGGGTAGCGCGTGGTTGACCAGTATTCCTATCTAAAAGGAGCTGTAAAATGATAGGTAGAAATCATCTTAGAGATATGAAAAAAGGTAAAAGAAATATAATAAAGAAAAAATATGAGGAACTCTATTGGAGATTACATAATCATCCAAATAAGAATGTTGATAATGATGAGTGGCAAGATGATTTTAAATGGGTAAGAAATCAAATTAATGATTTAGATTGTGAATCAGTTATAAGAAAAATAGATTTATATTCAGCAAATCAAATATGGAAAAAATATGAAATCAAAAATAAATAAAAAAAGGCTTGACTTGTATTAGTTTTATGTTGTATGATCAAATAACAATTTGAGTAATAAAATAATGAGAAAGTTAAGAAATAAACAATGTTCCTTGTTTCCTGGTGGTATTAAAAAACAAAAGTATAATAGAGGAAATCCTTTAACAAAAAATGATAAGTTATTGAGGATTGAAGTTTTTAATAATATTAGAGAAGCTGGCGGTACTTTTAGAGATGTGGCAGTTAAGTGGGGTATGTCACATAACAGCAGTCATACGGTACACTGGAAGGTTCGGAACTATAAAAAAGAATTGGGTTTAAAATAAATAAAAAAAGACTTGACTTGTATATGTTTTTATTCGTATGATCTAGTGTAAAATAAAGGAAGAAAATAATGAACTTAATAAAAAACAAAATTAGAAAATTAGATAATCTATCGGATTTAAATGAACTGTCTGCATTTATTAACGATTGTAAAGTTATGTTGGGAAGAGCAACACTTTCTGTTGGTGATGAGGTTTATGTAGTTCAAAAGACTAAAAAGACACCAGGCAGGATTACTAAGATTAATGTGAAAAAATGTCTTGTTGATATGAATGGTAGATCATACAGAGTTCCAATGGCAATGATAGAATTAAGGTAGTAAATGAGTGAAAAAATGAAAGTTTGGACAAAGGAAGAAATTAAAGGTTTAATAGAAAGTCGTGATGACGCGGTTGTTCGTGGTATGAAACGGATTTACGATTTACAAACCGAAGATGAAAAAAACTCTGGTGGAACTTATTATAATAATGGTGTTGGATTTAGTGGTGTTGATGGGGATATTATGAGTTCCTTTGTGGAGTTTTATAGTAAGACTAATTTTCTTACAACTAAACAAATGAAAATAGCTCGTAAAAAAATGTTAAAATATGCAGGTCAATTGACTAAACTTGTAAATGGTGAAATAACTAATAAAGGAAAATAAATGATAGAAATTAAATCATTATATCCACCAACAATAGTTAATTTTCCTACGGGTGGTAGATATGTAATATCAGGTAGTAATTGGATTCCAGTTGATGGTGATGTTACTATGGATGATGTTAAGTGGACACCTAAGTACAGAACTAAAAAATTCAATGTATATGGGGAGTGGAGAGTTAATGGTTCTAATGGTAATACTTATACTGTTAAACATAAGAATGGTTTTGGTTGGTGGTGTGGTTGTAAAGGATTTTACTACAGAAAGCAATGTAGACATATTACAGATATAAAAGAATTAAATAAAAGGAAATAAAAAATGTCGTTAGAAACAAAATTAGAACAAATATTAGATAGTGCAGAGATGGCGTATTCTGAAGCATATACAGCTAGAGAAAGTCTCCCTGATTATAACGCTAATGAATCATCTCGTACTACGATGAGTCAAGCTGAATCTTACTTGGATGACGCTATCGGTGATTTACAAGATTTAATTAGAAAGTTAGGAGATTTATCATAATGAGTTATACACCAGCATTTATATCTGATGAAACATTTGAATATATACCAACTGTTGGAGATATACCTTTAGAACCTATTACAGTATCTTGGAATTTATTTGGTGAAGATATAGATATTACTCATATAGAGTTTGGTAAGGAAGTTTGGACTGGTGAAGAGTTGTGGGAATTAGATGATGATTTAGCAGAAAACATTATGGAATATATTGATGTTGAATTTATATCCAATGATGATTTTTGGTTTGATAAATCTAATCCTGGTTTATAATTATATTTAAATGATCCGGTGGAGTTTGTCGGTGGCCCTACCTATTTGGGAAACCGAATGCAAAAAAATAAATGGAGAAGAAAAATGAAATGTATAATATGTGAGAAAGTAAGTGATATTAAAAAAGGTCATAATCCCGAACCAGTAAAAAGATTTAAAGATGGTACTTGTTGTGATGATTGTCAATATGAATTCGTAATGCCAGCAAGAGGAATACCTTATGAAACATCAATAAAAATAAAGGAATATCATGATAAATCTGGAAGATTATAAAGACTTAATTGATAAAATCAGAAAACTGGATGATGAAGTACCTATATCAGGTTCAACTGAAGGTGATGTTTGTGGGCATGGGAA
>Ga0080013_1006389_pt1 | contig 10529 bp, 14 predicted proteins | sample ETNvirenome_6_85_FD_69236 | JGI IMG/M metagenome (GOLD analysis project Ga0080013, IMG submission 69236) | Marine viral communities from the Pacific Ocean - ETNP_6_85 (SPADES assembly) (version 2) | ecosystem: Environmental > Aquatic > Marine > Oceanic | place: Pacific Ocean | collected 2013-06-19
GATCTATAACACCATCAGATGTAATGGGATTAACAGGAATTGCTGCCACATCCTCTTTAGGATTGGTTTCACCAATAGCATATAAAGATATTGATATTGGTGGAAATACATCGTATAGTTCTGTAACACACGACACATCAGCATCATATTCTAATGTTGACGTGGTTGGAAATACATCATATAGTTCTGTAACACACGACACATCAGCATCATATTCTAATGTTGACGTGGTTGGAAATACATCATATACAGATGTAGATAACGTAGCATAGGAGAAACAAAATTATGGCATCAACGTATACCCCTCTCGGCGTAGAAAAAATGGCTACTGGTGAAAATGCCGGTACATGGGGTACAAAAACAAATACTAATTTACAAATTATTGAACAATTTGCAGGGGGTTTTACACAACAAGCAGTAACTGACGGAGCTGACACAGATCTTTCAGTTTCTGATGGTTCGACTGGTGCAACTCTTGCTCACAGAGTAATTGAATTTACAGGATCCCTTTCAGCAAGTAGAAATGTAACTATTCCCCTTGACGTTCAAACTTTTTATATAATTAAAAATTCATGCGACGATGATGTAGTTTTTAAATATGTATCTGGTTCCGGAAACAGTGTTACTTTTGCAGCTAGCGATGTGAAAATAGTTTATGCTACTGCTAATCATGCAACCAATCCAGATATAGATGATACAGGCTTTGGAGCTGGAAACGTAACTCTTACAGGAACACAGACTTTAACAAACAAAACTTTAACCGCACCTAAAATTGGTACTTCTATTTTAGATACTAGTGGAAATGAATTATTTCTATTGACGGCAACAGGATCAGCTGTTAATCAGCTTACTTACGCTAATGCAGCTGCTGATACTAATCCATCCTTTACGTGTACTGGGGACTCTACGGATATAGGTATTAATTTCGTACCTAAAGGTGCAGGGAAGATACAGTATGCAGGAAATGAAATATCAACGGTAGGAAAAGCTATTGCAATGGCAATGATTTTCTAGTAATAACAAGGGAATAAAAAATGACAATACCAAATTTAGCAAGCGTCGACACGATTTATCCTTATAACAAGATGGGTAATCTTGGCGATACCAATAGAACAACAATGGTAGATGTTACTGAGCATTGGGCTGCCAAAGTAGATACAATTTTAATCGCTAATACAGATGGAACTAACGCATGTGATGTTACAATAGAAGTTAGTAACGATAACGGAAGTACTTATTATAAAGTAGCAAGTACAATTTCTGTTCCCGCAGATTCAACATTAAGTTTTTTAGATACGCCATTATGGTTAGATGAAACAGATTTATTGGCCGTTACCGCAGGAACAGCAAGTGATTTATCATGGCATGTTTCTTATGTGGAAATGAAAGATGCTTAAAATTAACAAAGATTTGATTTAAATCAATGAATAAAAGGCGATTACTTATATTGCTTAAGAAAAGGAGGAAAAAATTAAATGCCTAAAATAATTAAAGTCGCAAAAGGAACTTACACTGCGTCAGATATTACTGTCGATTCAGACGGAAGAGTTGTTACAGCTTCTTCAGGAGGAGCCGCTGCAAATTTAGTTGCAACATTTGGAGACACGGGTCCAGCTTCAGGAACATACACGGCACAACCAGGTGCTAATTATATAGTTGCTTACGTAGCTGGAGGCGGTGGAGGTGCTGGAAGAAGTCCTGGTACTGTAATCGGAGCTGCCGGAGGATTTGCTGCTTATGCAACACCTATTTCACAACCTTACTCTAAAGCTTATTCAATTGGAGCTAGAGGAACTGGACAACAGGGACAAGGTGGTGGTGGTAATGCTGGAGGAGCGACTACTTTTGGTTCTCCTGCAACAGTAACTGCAAATGGTGGAAACGCTGGAGGAGGTCCTGGTGGAGCACAAGGAACTGTTGGAACAGTTGCTGGGGAAACTATGGATTTAACTAGTAAAGGAAGTTCTACTAAAGGTTCAATGTATAACAAAAGTATCAGACAACAAATGGGTTTAGATTTTGCAATGGAATCACCTACTAATTATGATGCCGATAATAGACTTATATATAAAGGCCAAGGCGGACCACAAGCAAACGTATCCGCTGAAGGTGGTGCACCAGGTGGAGCTGGTTTTATATATGTTTACGAAAACATAGGTTCTTAATTATGGCAAAAATAGTAATGTCAGCGTTAGAAGATGGTGGAGTTTATAAAGTTTTTGCTGATCAAGCAGAATTAGATGCTTCGCACATAGTTCAATCTGCATACACAATTGTTGATCTATCTGATGCTGAATTAGAAAAAGTTTTAGAAGAAACAGCGACCTTTAAAGTTACTGATGGAGTTTTAGGTGTTGTTGACATATCTCCTACTTGGAACAAAGAAGAGTATAAAAGTGCTAAAGATAAACTTTTAACTACCTACAATGGTATGGATGATAAAACTAAGAAAGCTTCATTAGAGAGTTTTATAGAAACTGTTAATGGCATAGACATAGATTCTTTAACAATAGATTCATCAGTATCTTTTTGGAAATATGTAAAATCAATAAATGGTAATGTCGGTTATCACCCTTTACAATTATTATAATTAAAAAGATTTGATCCAGATCAAATCTTTTATCCCCCCTTTACAAGTTATATAATATATGATATAATGCCTTTATAATGCTCGAAAGAATTATAGAGGTACAATGCAAAACTTATTTGTAATAGAAGATTTTTATACTGCTGAAAATTTCGGCTTAATGTCTAATTTTCAAAGAACGTGTAATATGAAAGGTTTACATGTTCCTCAAAATATTTATTACCCTTCAAGACTAGAAGCTTATCCTACATGGGAATCTGATAATTTTGAAAAAGATCAAATAGAATACAACCTTACAGAAAAAACTTTAATTCAAAAAACAGGGTTTAAAATTAAAAAAATTAAATCTTTTTTTAGAAAAGTATTAACTTCTGAACTTTTAAAATCCCCTTACAAAGGAAGAAATGAATCCCTTATCCATCAAGATTCCGACAATTTTGATTGGGCTGGTGTAGTATATTTTGATAGTTTTAGTATAGAGGATGGAACAAGACTATATTCATATAGAGAACAAGTAAAGCCTGATATTATAATTGGATCTAAGCCTAATAGATGTATAGTTTTTAAAGCTGCCCTATTTCATTCGGCGGGAATAGATTGGAATAAAGATTCGAGGACTGTGCAAACATTTTTTTTAAAAACGGATGAGAATGTTTGAAAATAAAATAGAATTTAGTGCTCATGAAATATACGTCAATTTAAAAGACAGTTATCCTATACCAGCAAAAAATAATTTACCTGAATGGTATAAAAAATTAGATCATACTTGGCCAGATAAAACTGTTAAAGGGTGTATGCCTTTTTTAGATTCAATGTCAGCGGGGTACATTTTAAAATTACCTCAAGATTTTTATTTTAACCACAACTTTACAAATGAAAAAGGGGAGAAAGATACTATTTTTGCGTGTCCTATGTCAGAAGAAAGAGGTTTTTTAGATTTACATTTTGTTAATTTGAACAAGCAAGGAAATGAACATCATTCTGGAAAACAAATTAAAGGCAGTCCACATTTAAAAAAAAATAATAACCAAAGCGTTTTAAAGTTTATGAATCCTTGGAAAATAAAAACTCCTTCCGGATATTCTTGTTTATTTGTCCCTCCTCTTAATAATTCAGATGATAGATTTAGTGTAGTACCTGGGATTGTTGATACCGATACATATAATCAAGAGATAAATTTCCCATTCCTCATAAATGGAGATAAGTATGAAACCTTAGAAACAACTCTAAAAAAAGGAACTCCTTATGTTCAAGTAATACCTTTTAAAAGAGAGAGTTGGGAAATGGTGATTAAAGGAAAAAAATCAAAAGACCTGGTTAAAGAAAAATTTGGTTTTTCTTTAAAATTTTTACATAAATATAAAAATTTAAATTGGAAGAAGAAATCATGGAAATAGATAGTTTTATTAGAACGTATAAAATCCTAGAAAAAAAACCGTTGTCTAAATTTTTAGCTTACGTTGAAAAAACAAAAACCTTTAAGGCAGCCCCTATTGTTACTAAAAAAGGATTGCAAGTTAATACTGAAGTCAGGGATGTTAAAACGTTATTTTTAAATGATTTAGAAAAGAGTTTAACCAATGTTCATTGGTACAATTATTTTAATAGCTGTTTTTTAAGATGTTTGGAAGAGTACAAACGAGAAACTAATTCTGAGTTCCTGCACTATCAAAATAATTTTGAAATGAGCGTTTTAAAATATGATACAAATAATTTTTATACATGGCACACTGACCACGGTTTTACTACTCCGAGAACCATGAGTTGCATTTTATTGTGTAATGACGACTATGAAGGTGGGGACTTGACATTTAAATTACCCAACCACGAAGAGTTTTGTGTTGAAGGTAAACCAGGTGAAGTAATAATGTGGCCTAGTAATTTCATGTACCCTCATTGCGTTAAACCTGTAACCAGTGGAAATAGAATAACAGTTGTTGGATGGTTGGTATAATGAAACATAATGTGTGGCCTTTGTTTTCATCCCCTCTTTTTTTAATTGAAACTGATTTAAAAAAAAATGAATTAAAGAAATTAGAACCAAAATTAAAAAAAGAAAAAACAATCCACAGTCCAATTAATAAACTTAGTGAGAACCCTAAACAAAATAGTTTTCATACTGGCGTAGAAGGAGTTTTACAAAAAGAGGAGTATGAAACTTTAAAAGATGCTGTCGTTAAATCCATAAGATGTATTAATGATAATTATTTTAAATATAAAACTAATTTTATCATAAGTAAATCATGGGTGGGATGGGCTCCCGCAAAAAGCAGTTGTACTATTCACAGGCATCAAAATTGTTTTTTAAGTGGAGTGGTTTATATTAAAGCAGAAGAAAACTGTGGAGATATTGAATTTGAAAACTTTAACCATAGGGACATATCAGTAGAACCTAGACACAAGAACACTATTTATAATGTGGAACGTTTTCGGGTAATACCAAAACCTGGGTTACTGTTACTGTTTCCAAGTAATATGTATCATAAGATACATGAAAATAATTCAAACGAAGACAGGATTTCTGTTCCTTTTGATGTTATGCCCACGTCTTTCTTAAATAAATATATTGAAAATAATGAAGTGTAAATTAATTAAAAATTTTTTGACAAAAGAAGAAATTAATCTTTGTACAGATTACTGTAGAATACAACACCGGCAAAACAAATCTAATTTTGATAATCAAAACAGTAATTTGGATTCTAGTTTCTATGCAGATCCTTTAATGGAATCCATGTTGTTAAACAAAAGAAAGTTAGTTGAAAAACATTCAAAGCTGAAGTTGCTACCAACTTATTCTTATTTTAGAGTTTACACTTATAAATCAGATTTACCAAAACATACAGATAGATCCTCTTGTGAAATAAGTGTTACAGTTCATATAAACTCAGACGGAACACCTTGGGAAATATATGCTGGAGATAAAAAATACAGAACTAAACCAGGAGACGCTATTTTATATAAAGGTTGTGAAGTTGAACATTGGAGAGAACCTTTTGAAGGCGACTGGCATGCGCAAACTTTTTTACATTATGTAAATTCTGAGGGACCCTATAAAGATTTTTATAAGGATCAAAGAAGAATGTGGGGAGATAAAAAATGAGCTTTTTAGAAATTATGTTTTGTCATTCAATATATCATTCAACACTATCCAACGAAAAAATTAAAAAACAATTATTAAAAATCGTGTACGCTTTAGAAAAAAATGTTGAATCAAATAAAAAAACCAACAAAGGGGGATATCAAAAAGATTTAAACTGTAAAGATTTATTCTCAAATTTAATATCTAAAGAAATTAATAAATATGAGAAACTTTTAAATTTCAATAAGAAATTAAAGCTGGATAATTTATGGTGTAATATTAATTACAAAAACAGTTATAATGTATCCCATGTACATCCCGAAGCTCATTTTTCAGGAGTCTATTATTTAAAGACGCCAACAAATTGTGGTCAATTAATTTTCACTAATCCCAATACATTTGTTGGAATGCACTCTGAAATGGAACAAGCAAGTGAGCACCCTAATTTCAAATCTCATTTTTATATAGAACCTGTTGAAAACCTATTGTTAATTTTTCCTTCTTACTTATTACATGAAGTGGAAATGAACAATTCTAATAAAAAAAGAATATCAATATCTTTTAATTTATGCATCAAATAAATATATTTACAAAATCATTATTTTTTACTGATCAAAAAGATTCGGAGTTTAAAAAAGAAACTGTGAAAACAAAACAAGTAGATGTTAAAAAATTTAATAAAATTATTTCTAATTTTGTAGATGGACTATGTAAAAACTATTGTATAGATTCTCAAAAAATTGAGATTGACAATATTTCTTTTGTTGAAGATTTAAAAAATGAAAGCAATTTAAATCAAAAATTTAAAGATTTTTTATTTCAAGGACTGTATCTAATTGATGTAGATGAAGATTGTGGTTTAATATCTTTTAAAAGAGAACCTGAAAAAATCATATTTATTCATACAGATTTTATCCCTGTTTTTAATTTCATAGCCAGAGAAAACACAGTGGTGGTAATTCCTTTTAATGTTCCATTTGATCTTAAAGAAAATAAATCAAATAAAAAAAGACAATATATACACTTTACTTTAAAATATGCCTACTGATAAAAAAGTAACTTTAATAGATGATATTTTATCACAAAAAGAAAACATGGGGTTGATCAAAAAACTTTGTTACCATCAATGGTATTTAACAAAATGTTTAGACTACGAAAATTTAATGCCTCCCTTGTTCGCAGGGAGAGGTGGGGGTTTTAGTGTTGAAACTTTACGAGATGACAAGCCTTTTGATTCACCTCTTAATAAAGAAGCATATAAAATTACTAAAAAAATCTGTGAGCAATTAGACATTAAAAAGTATAAAATAAAAAGATTTTTATGGAATATGTATTTTCCTAGAAATCATACTGACTTTCATAAAGACGAATACACCGACGATTTTTTAAGCATATTATATAATCCACACACGACCGATGGAGGCACTTTTATTAACAATAAATTTTATGTTGATAAACTAGGCCAAGCAAAAGTTTATAAAAGTATGGTTGAACATAAAGGCAACCCTCCTTCAAAAGATGCGGTTCGTTTTAATCTTAATATTTTAATAAAATGTTTAAAATAAAAGATAAATTTTTACCTGAAGATGAGTTTTTAAAAATAAAAAATACCTTACTCACTAACACCTTCCCCTGGTACTATGTAAATAATGTGGCGTATCCAGGAGATAATGCTATAGGAAATTTTTATTTAAGCCATACCGTATATGAAGATGGAACCATATTGAGTCAACCAGCCCTTAATTTACTTGGACCTGTTCTTTTAAGATTAAACATAAAAAAACTATTTCGAGTAAAATGTAATTTTTATCCTCATACTCCTAAGATAAAAAAACACGCATTGCATCGTGATCATGATGATCCTAAATGCAATAGTGCTATACTTTACATTAATAACAATAATGGGTACACAGGATTTTCAAACCGTAAAATAAAATCTGTTGAAAATAGGGTGTCGTTTTTTAAAGCACATAAAAAACATCACAGCACAACATGCACTGATCAAGACGCAAGAATCAATGCAAACTTTATTTATTTTTAAAACCTAAAGTAAAGTGTATATATTGTCTTTATCAGTAGACATATTTTATAGTTCTTTCTTGTAATAAATCATCTCTGATCTCTTTCACATCAAAATTAAAAGAAATGATACTTCTTCTTTTTTTTGTCTGATTTACACCAGATCTGTGTATAACATGTGATGGAAAAACAATAAAATCACCTTCTATAACTCTTAATGAAATAGCTTTATTTAAATTAAGGGGATCTAATAATTGAGTGTATTGATGATCATCAAACTCTAGATAATACACACCTGTAAAATTATTGGCATGAATATGCCAACCGTGTGTGCCTTGATTACCGTATTGTTGAAACCATGTTTCATGTACTTTAATTGATTTAAAACCAATTTTATTCACCATTTCTAACAGTTGATTATGGGAATATGGAAATACGTATTTAACCCAAGGTCTGTTAAAATCAGAAGCTTGGTCCCAATCTAGCTTATGAAAAACATCTTCAAATTCTATTTTGCTCTTTTTAGTTTTTGATTGATTAATTAATGATAATAGGTTGTTTTTAACATCTAAGTGTTTGTTAAAATGCGATTTTAATAAAGGGGTTCCTATGGAAAGATTCATAAAAATATGTATTATAGATTTTTTTAAAAAATTGTCTACTATATTGATTCCCTTGCTTAAATTTATTGATTATCCCTAAAATCTGATATAGTTATAAAAAAGGATTTATATGCTACAAAAAATAGGTTTTTTACCAGGATTTAATAAACAAATTACCCCCACAGGAGCTGAAGCACAATGGACGGGAGGGGAAAACGTTCGTTTTAGATATGGTACACCTGAGAAGATAGGAGGATGGTCTCAATTAGGAGATAAAGCTTTAACTGGATCAGCTCGGGCTCTTCATCAAATGGTTACCAAAGAAGGCATTAAATATTCCATCATTGGAACCAATAGAATTTTATACGCTTATACTGGGGAAGCCTATTATGATATTCACCCCATTAAAACTGACTTCGGAGCTTTAACCGATAAGCTAGCTTCTACGAGTGGGTCCGCTATTCTTACAATTACTTTATCCTCTACCACAGGAATGACAGCAGGAGATATTTTATTTCTTGAAGATGTTACACCGCCAACAGGTTCGGGTTATTCTGCTTCTGATTTTGACGATAAAACTTTTATGATAACTGAGGTTGTAGACTCTACTTCAGTTACAATTACTATGGCCTCTAATGCTAGTGCAACCGCTACGGATGGAGACCTTTCTGTTAAGTGGTATTATCCTGTAGGACCCGCTGAACAGGTTGGTGTTTTTGGATGGGGTATATCTCAATGGGGTGGAACAGTAACAGCTCCTCAAACGACAACTTTAAATGGAGCTATTACTTCTACTGGTGCAACGACCGGTATTACATTAACCAGTTCAACAGGTTTTCCTACCAGTGGAACTAGTACAATAAGAATAGGAACAGAGGATCTTACTTATACTGGAATTAGTTCAAATGTATTAACGGGAGTTGCTCGAGGAGTTAATGGAACAACCGCCGCTACTCATTCAGACGGAGCAACCATTACAAATATTACTGACTACAGCGGATGGGGACAAGCCTCTTCTACAACTGATAAAGTTGCTGCACCTGGACTATGGTCCTTGGATAATTTAGGAAGTACTTTGTTAGCTTTAATTTTTAATGGAGCTGTCTTTGAATGGGATTCAGATGCATCTAATGCAACAGCAACAAGGGCAACCATTGTTAGTGGTGCACCAACCGCGTCCCGTGATATGTTAGTCTCGACTCCTGATCGTCACTTAGTTTTATTTGGAACAGAAACCACAATTGGAACTACCACAACTCAAGATGATATGTTTATAAGATTCTCTTCTCAAGAAGATATTAACACTTGGGCACCTACTGCAACCAATAGTGCTGGCACACAAAGACTGGCCGCCGGATCACGGATCATGGGAGCTAAACTTGGTAAGTCTGCAATTTATGTATGGACTGATACAGCTTTATTTACCATGAGATTTGTGGGAACTCCGTTTACGTTTGCTTATGATCAAGTAGGTACAAACTGTGGATTGATTGGAAAGAATGCAGCGGTCGAAGTTGATGGTGCTGCGTATTGGATGTCTGAGAATGGTTTCTTTAGGTACACTGGTAAACTAGAATCTATGGACTGTTTAGTAGAAGACTATGTTTATGACGATCTTAATAAAACTTCTAATCAATTAATATATTGTGGATTAAATAACTTGTTTGGAGAAGTAATGTGGTTTTATCCTAACTCAGGTTCTAACGTTAATAATAGATGTGTAGTTTATAGTTATTTAGATTCTACTATTAATAGACCTATATGGTATACAAACGCTAATTCTCTTTTTCCTAGAACAACGTGGATTGATTCTGCTATTTTTGGTTTACCTCATGCAACATATTATGATGCTGATACAGATACCTGCGATACTGTAGGAAACACAGAAGGAATTACAATATATTATGAACATGAGACTGGCATCAATCAAATTAAGGGTGGAACAACCACTGCTATTCCAGCTAATATTACTTCAGGAGATTTTGACATTACTCAAGATCAAAGACAAGGAATTACGTTTAGAGGAGATGGAGAATTTATGATGAGAGTTAGTAGATTTTTACCAGACTTTATAACCCAATCAGGAAATACAATTGTTACATTAAACCTTAGAAATTTTCCAAATGACACAGCAGCTAGTTCAACATTAGGACCGTTTACCATTACATCTTCTACTCAATATAAATCTTGTAGAGCTAGAGGTAGAGCTGTTGCCGTTAAGATAGCAAATACAGCGGTAGAT
>Ga0080013_1006390_pt1 | contig 10529 bp, 23 predicted proteins | sample ETNvirenome_6_85_FD_69236 | JGI IMG/M metagenome (GOLD analysis project Ga0080013, IMG submission 69236) | Marine viral communities from the Pacific Ocean - ETNP_6_85 (SPADES assembly) (version 2) | ecosystem: Environmental > Aquatic > Marine > Oceanic | place: Pacific Ocean | collected 2013-06-19
AGAAACTTCCGATAATGATATTATAACTATAAATTTTCATGGTAAAAATATTTATAAAGAGGTTATAACATCACCATTAAATAAAGAAACCCAAGATAAAATGAGAGAGTATGTTAAAAATAATTCAACTAATCAACTCAAAGAAGTTATTAAAGAATTTTATAAAAAATGAACAAAAAATATTTATTTTGGTTAAGACATGAATTAGATTTACACAAAAGAGAAAAGTACCCAAAAGCATTTTATACATTTAAAGAGTTTTTAAAAATATTAAGAAGATATTACAATAATAACAAATGAGTACCTATTCAGCTAAAGTGATATTAAAAGACTACATTAAAACAAATCCAATAATAAGTCATATTAAACCTTTTTCTCTTAATTTTCTAGGTTTATCAAGACCTTCTTTTAATTTGTTTATTTCATTTTCATATTTAATTATTTTATTCATCATTTTATTGTCGTGATCTTTTTTAGTTTCTTCTATTTCTTGTCTTAATTTTCCATTAAGTTCTTGATGTTTTTTATTAATAGTTTTTAAATTATCAAGTTCCTTGTCGTATGTTAATTGGTCAATAGTTAGTTGATCTCTTAACCTGTCTATTTCTTTTAAATCTGTTTCATCATTTAGAATTTTAGAGATAACTCCAACAAGCCAATTAATTTCATTTAGAGCAATAGACTTTGTTATTTGAAAAACTGATCTTGCATCTTCACGCATTTTAAGATTGTATTTATTATCTTTAACTTCTACAAATCCATGCTTTATAAATTGTTCATCATATTGGGAAATTAAAGGGTCAGTATTTACATTTATAAGCTGATCTAATTTTTGTTGATCTGCACAATCCAAAATTCTACCGATTTTTTTATAATCAATCATAATTTTTAAGGGGTAGTGCTGTACACTATTGCAAAGTTCTACACTACCCCCATTTAAACATTAAGTTCCTCTCGGCTAAAGAATAAGTGTTAGCAATCGGACTAGTATGTTGCCACTTATCTAAAGATGTATGATACCTTTGAGCTAAAATGACTTTTAAAATACATACATCACTCAACATTCTCCACTTTAACTTGTGTTAATGTGAAGTCAAGCAATTCTTTTTGACTACCCCATTTTTTATTAAATCTTTTAGGGCTATAATGATAACCTTCCTTGCCCAAATGGTGCAAAAAACACAATGGAATTGCCTCAAAATCACTAGCTTTTCTGGACATTCCTAAATCCTTATATTTTATGTGGTGTATTTGTGGCGGTGAATTTGGAAAACCTAATTTTTTACAGATTATACAACCAAGATCAACCAATCTTTCTAGGTGTTTCTTATTTTTGATATTTTTTGTACTCAAAATCTTTCTTATAAAATGTTTTTTTACCTAATTTCGTCATCTTTTTGATGTTTTTACTAGGAATGACCATTGTTTCACCACATTCCCTCTCGCTTATTGTCATAACAAAAGTATGATAATATTTATTTTTCTTGATTAAAAATCCTTCCGTACAAACGATAGAAGGTGTATTTTTTTTAGCATCTTCAATATCTTTCCATTCGTCTGTTATCAAGCAAGCATCTTCCCAATAACACTCGTATTTTTCTAGTGTAAAATTACTCTCATAATTTTTTGTTGCCATAGTTTTTATACTCCTTCATTTGATTTATCATTTTTGTTTTCCATGTTTCAAAATTTATATTTATAATAGTTTTCTCATAAGATAATTCCGCCTCATTTTGTACAGCTTGGGCCAATGCTTTAATGTGTTCTTCATATCTTGGATCACATCTTCCCTCTCTTTCTTGACTTGCAACACTATCAAGTTTTCCCGTGTTAGAGTTAATCATATGTTCTTTCATTAATTTTGCTAAAAGTATCTTCCTTCCATGATCTAACAAAGTTACTTGCCCTTTAGCTTTAGCATGATCTTTTCCTAGTTCTCTTAATTTGTGTATTTGTTGTTCTTTATATTCTTCACTCATAAATTTAACTCCCTCATATTTTTTGATTTAGCCCGTCTTATGTTTAGATGTTGTATAAAACCTATTACATCTTTACCCGTAGCAATAGGAAATATCTGTTTATTATGTGGCCAATGACCATATTTCTGTTTAAAACAATGAGAGGCCCACCCGTCACGAAATCCGCGTTGCCTCGAATAATAAAGTAATTGTGCAAAGAAATTGTTTTTATCGTTTGCATTTGGTTTCATTTTTGGCAATTCCACCAATCTACCTTGCTGAACGAGGACGATTTTTTCTTTTTTTGTAGGTATAAAAGAACAATTTGGACAAGCATAGTCATCTTTATTAGGTTTATAAACTTGGTCGCATTTGACACAAGTAAATGGTTGCTTTTCAACTTTCTCTTTTGTAATTTTTTCTTTTTCTTTTCTTGTAGTTGATTTCAAAGACCAATTTCCTGCGTCTTCAGGAAATCCATGCTCATAGACCGCCCCCGCATGATCTATAATCAAAGTATCTTTTTTATTTGGATAAGGTCTTAAAGTTCTACCAATTTGTTGAATATAAAGACCATAAGATTTTGTTGGTCTTGCAAGAATAACACAAGATACTTTGGGTTGATCCCACCCTTCAGATAATATTTGACAATTAGATAGTACCTTAATTTTGCCACTATCCAAATTTGCTAGTTGTTTTTCCCTATCTAATTCATTCATATTTGAATCAATATGTCCACTTGGAACACCATTTTGATTAAATATGTTCGCAATGTGTTTAGAGTGTGCAATAGATGTAGCAAAAACAATCGTTGGTCTATCTTCCCCGAAACGTATATAGTGCGACACAATATCCCCTACCAATTTTGTAGTATTCATTTTTTTATCTAATGCCCTCTTTTCATAATCTCCCGCTACAATTCTAATTTTCTGAAGGTCGGGAATACTTGGTGCTACAATTCTGTTTGGAACAAGATGGCCTTCTGCCGTAAGACTTTGTATTGACCCCGCCTCAACTAACTCCTCATAAATATTTCCTAATCCTTTTCCGTCATTCCTAATAGGTGTTGCGGTTAAACCTATAACAAAAGCATCTGGATATTCTTTTAAAAGTGATTTGAATTGCCCCGATACACTTCTATGTGCCTCATCTAAAATAAGTAATTGAGCATGAGGTAAAATAAAATCTTCACGATCCTTACGAGCAATTATTGTTTGAATACTTGCAACTTGGGTACTAGCCATCATGTTAGGTGATTTTTGGGCCATGATTACCCCGTGATTAATACCAAAATCTCCTAGCTTTCTACTGCATTGCATCACCAACTCCCGCCTATGTGCGACAAAAAGATTAAAATTACTCCTTTCGTTGGCTTTCTGCATCATTGATGATGCAATGACTGTTTTACCGCTACCCGTAGGGGCAACGAGCAAAATCCTTTTCTTGCCTCTTGAAAAATGGTGTCTTATATCTTCTATTGCTTTATTCTGATAAGGTCGTAGGTTCATATCTTTTCCATATATCTTGTAATTGAAAAATAATCTCTTTTGGATTTTCGGGTGGTACGCAAAGTTTTCCAAATGTTAGTGCCTCTTTTTCTGCGTATTCAAAACTTTCTCCTCTTTTACGAATAGCAATCAACATCTTGACTAATGTTGCATGACGATCTCCCTCTTTCATACCATAGCGAAGTGTTCCCGAATACTTGCCTTTGTATTGTGGTACTTCATAATTATTAACTTTGTTTTCGGGTCTTTTAAGTTTTAGTGTATCCCTTATCTGCTCTCTCGTATATGGTAGTTCGTCTATCATGCTTATAATTTTCACGGGATAAGGTTTTCTTTTATTGTGATAAAATCCCGCAACTCTCATAACACGGGGTAAATCTTTAACTTTTATGTCTGCATTATACTTAAATGCCAACGCTTGTTGAAATAAACTAAAACTCACTAATGGAATATCACTACATAACCAATAGCAATGATATTTTTTAGGTGATGTTTCTACAATCATGTGTGGTTGTAGTTCGAATTTTTTAGGCAAAGGATAACCATCAAGATCAATAAAAACTGCCCTAACCCTTTGTATTTGTTCAGTAGTTCTGCCTTTGAGATTTGTTTCGTTTACTGTGAAATATATTCCTGCCCCTTTTTGATTTAATTTTGTAAGTTCTTTTAAATGTTCTTCTATAGTACCATGTAATTGTTTTATTAATCTTTTGTTTATTCCTTTATCGCAGAAAGTTTGAAATGTATGGTGAGTACCAAAGTAATTTAAAAATATTCCGTAGTGCGATTGATCGTTCATTTTTTAGTACACGGCTCTCCCGCATTATAGCTAATTAAATATTTACCATCCATAGATTGACAATAAGTAAGTAATACTATTTTATCTTCATAGTATCTATGTATCCATGCCTCGCCATTACCTTCTTTGTAATTTTTATTTTCAACAAATTTTGTATATTCTTCTACCTTATCCGAGCAAAATTCACCGATTGCTAATTGTGTGTGTATTTTAGCTACTTCTCCATTGGCTAGATGTAATATTATTATTATTATTTTCATTTTTTCACCTTTTTACTTTTAGGTGTTTCTTCTTCTAATTCTTCTTCAGACCATCTTTTTTTAGCACCCATTCTACCCGCTACTGATCTTCTTTTTCTGTTAATTTTTTGTTCTTTTCGTTCTTCTTCTGCTTGTTTGCATATTAAATATGTCTTACCATTTTTATCTTTTTCTTTGTCAAAAAGATGTTCTATTTTAGGAAATATCAGCTTAATCTTATCTAATCTGCAATTACACATTTTAGACAAAATCTCCATGTCGTACTCAATTCTAAAGCCCCGCCAACAATGGCAATACAATAGAATATAAGCCCCTTGTTCTTCTAGGTTTAGCTTTAACCTATTAGGATCGCTTATCCAATCATTTGCATAAAATTGAAAAGCGGGGCTTTGTTCGTCAGTTGTGGACTTACGCATTACCAAGTGCCATCTAATTTATGATTAGATACACCTATCTTTTCTGCCGTTTTATTTATGCGTACTATGGTGTCAAAAAATGTAAATTTATCATCTTTTGTCTTTTGTGAAAAGAGTTTTAATCTGCATAAAGCAAAAACAAACAAATTATGTATACAATGATACTCGGCCACAAATTTATCATCATTTTTTTTAAATGATAAAATATACTCATTCATTTCGTTATGTACATTTTCGTACAATGGCTCTATAATTTTACTATATTTTTTCAAATGATAGTTATTTCTTCTGTTTTTGGATTTTTTCATTACTCTCCTTATTAAGTTTAGTTAAGTTTTGTTTTTACCAAAAGAAATAGGTGTCGTCAACTACTATCTTGTATGAAGATGCAGGTGAAGTTGAAGATGAAGGTGAAGATGAAGGGCATAAAATTGCAATGGCAAAATTATGGCAATGCTATGGCAATGCTATAGCTATGCTATACTGAAATTAACGTCTGGTCTGATGTATTCTTGTGAAAAATCACCAATTTTAGCTATTTGGATAGCCCTATAGGGTGGTATTACCTTCCATTTTGATACTGCGGGGTGTGATATTCTTAATTTTCTTGATAAATTCTTACCACCATATTTAGATACTATTTCCTTTTTTCTATCTACAGCTAGTTGATATTTGTTTTTCATTTTTCTATACCACCAAATTGTTCTTCATGTGTAATAATTCGCCTTAAAAATGATGCTCTATCGTGAGCTTCTTTAGCTTGATCTACAAGTGTTAATATAGTTGTAGCTTTATCATAATGATCGGGTATTACACTACTCCTATCAACATTTGAAATATCCTTGATTAATCTATCTCTCCTTGCCTCTAATTCTAGGGCAAGTTCAGGTAATATTGTTGCCATAATTAACAATTATTAACATAAAAATAAGTTGTTGACAATAGTTAATTAACTGTTAATTTAGGTTAATTTAATAATAAATAAAAGGAAAAAATATGACAAGTATAGTAGCAAAGGGTAGTGAAAAAAGTAATAGTTTTCCTAGTGTTTCAGTAGGTGTTCACAAAGCCCGTTGTATTAAGGTTATTGATCTTGGTACACAAAAAAAAGACTATCAAGGAACTGTATCTTACAAGCATGAGGTATTAGTTATTTTTGAAACTCCCGATCAAACCAATGATACATCCGAACCTTTAACAATCAGTAAATGGTACACCTTATCTTTACATGAAAAGTCTAATCTAGGAATAGATTTAACTTCATGGCGGGGTCGCCCATTTTCTGCAACTGAAAAGGAAGGATTTGATATTTCTAAATTAATCGGTGTTCCTTGTATGTTAAATGTTATTCAAGGGAATAAGAATAACAAGATAGGTTCAATAATGCCTTTACCTAAAGGTGATAAGATTGCTGAACAATATCATACAAGTGTTATCTTTGATTTAAAAGAGTTTCAAAATGGTAAGAAGGAAGTCTTTAATCAATTACCAGATGGTATTAGAAATATAATATTGCGTTCAAAAGAACTTGACGGATTAGACAAAACAGATTTAGGGGATGAAAACAATGGGTCTAAAAATGTCGGTGAAGAACCTATCCCATTTTAATGGAATATACTAACGCATCTAATCTCCCTCCTGCAATCCAACGGGCAGTAGCTAACGATCCTTATTCATCCAAAGGGTCGAATATATCTGCTACTCGTTTGATTGCCCCTCCTAGAATAAGGGTGTTAGAAATGAGAAATTGGGATTTATTAAAGGAAGATGTATCTGATAAGATATTTGCTTTACTAGGACAATCCGTACACCATGTTATAGAACGATCTAAACAAAGAGTTGATTTATCTGAAAGAAGATTATTCTATAAAGATGATAAGATAACTAATGGTTGGACTTTGAGTGGTTCATTTGACTATCTTGAAAGAGGTGGAAGATTAATAGATTTTAAAGTTACTTCTGCTTATGCAGTTAAAGGTGCTTTAGAAAATCCCAAGCCAGAATGGGAAAACCAATTAAATGTATTGGACTTTCTATGTCGTAAAAATCAAAAAGATTTAACTAGCTATGGTAAACCTATTAAAGTTAAATCATTAAACATCATGGCTATATTAAGAGATTGGTCTAAACTCCAAGTAATGAGAGATGATAGATACCCTAGAAAACAAGTTGCTATGATACCTATTAGAAGATGGACACCAGAAGAACAAGAGGATTATATCCAAGCACGGATTAAACTACATCAAGATTCTGAAAAGTCTAGTAAACTACCTCTTTGCACGGCCAAAGAACGATGGAGGAAGGAAGATAGTCACGCATTGATGGTTGATGGTCGGAAATCTGCAAAACGAGTATTACCTACTAGGGAAGAAATGGATCAGTATATAAAAGCTAATAAAATGGTGGAAGGACAAGGTTGTAAAGTTGTATTCAGAAAAGGTGAAGATACTAGGTGTATGCACTATTGCCGTGTGAATGAATTTTGCGATCACTACATGAATGTTAAATTCTAAAAAAATAATAAGACCATTTGTTTTAACCAAAGACCCTCTCGTTCAAAGGATACTAGAACGATTTGCTAAACGATCTGAAAATGGTATAAAGAAATATGGTAGGACAATGGTTGATGCTACAAAAAGCATTGACGAATGGATAGATGATGCACAAGAAGAAAGTTGGGACAAGATTGTCTATCTTGAAAAGATTAAAATAGAACTACAAAAGAAGGAAGGAGGAAAACATGGCAAAAAAGAAAAAGAAAAAGAAAGATAAAAAGAAAAAAAATAAGAAGAAAAAAAAATAATTCTTGAAAATTTTTAGAATAGGTGTAAATGAAAACTGTGAACTTTCATTTTTTTTATTTATCTCTATTCATTTATTGGACTATTCTCATAGCATTAACCCTTCAATTATACTAATTTCTTATTCCAACGGCCCTTATCATTTAAAACCATAGGCAATAGTTTTGGAATACCCTCTAAAATAATTCCACATCCTATTATAAATCTTGTTCTAAAGTTTTTTGCATAACTAAAAGCCATAGATTTTTGATTAATTAAACATCCTACATTCATAGCAAAGAAAATGTTATCGGGATTAGCCCAATAGCTTACAACAAATTTTGTATGATAGTGTCCTTGAACTGCCGACATACCCATAGTTTGAGATACCTTTAATATATCTGCTGATCTTCCGTGAGTAAAAAAACATTTCTGTCCATTACTCATAGTCAAAGTTAAATCATCTACCCATTTCCATTTCTTTGTACCTAAAAAATCTCCATAATCCTTTAGAAATTCTCTACTCATTCCGTATTTTAAAGCCCTCCTATACACCAAGCTAGAATGATTGCTCTCTACCTCTACCATCTTCGGAAATATGCCCTCTAAGGCCCTTATAAAGCCCCTAGAGGCCTTTAATTCGTGTCCTGCACTATAGAGGTCAGGATCGTGAGTGTGCATATTTATGGCGTGGAAATCGAGCAAATCGCCTATGTTAATTACAAAGTCAGGTTTGTATTCTTTCTTAATTTCTTCTAAAAAAGTAAAGCTATCTCTATGATGAAAAGGAATATGAAGATCGCTAATGACCAAAATTCTTTTGTTCACTAATTACCCTCAACTGTTTCTGGTATGTTCTTGATGCGTTCTATTTCTTCTTGTCTAGTGTCAACATATTTAACTTGTCCATCTTCAATATGTACATCCTGAACAGTACCATCTTCAAGAATAATATCTTTTAAAATAACAACCATACTTGTAGTTGTATTGTATAAGAATTTTTTATGCTTTACAAGATTTCATAATTTCAGACAGACCTTCTGCACGACTAGGTGTTTGTTTTGCCCAACGACTATCTAACATTTCTTCGGAGGCAGTTTGATAATCATCTTCACCTAATGCCTTCCACATATTTTTAAATTTAGATACTCCACCGATACCAAGTTGAAACACCATCTCAATTAGAACACATTTAGCTTGATGGTGTAAAGCCATATCTCCTATAAGTTTATGAGCATTGTCTTTAGCATTATTAAAGTCTTTATCAAAAATAATATTTAAAAATGCTTCAGAATATTTCTTATTGTCTTTCCAATTATCTTCGACACAAAGATGACCATAACCAACTGTCCTCTTTCCAAGGGAATCGAGGTAAACAGTATCTCTAAATCCTTCATGCTTTTTGATTCTTGCCTTTAAATCGTCATAATTCATTTAAAGAATAATAAGGCAGATCAGCCTAAAAATCAATTATTTATTAATTAAGTGAAATAATATGACAACAACTATAACTATTCCAATAGTAACTTTCTTATTGGCTATAGCTAGTTTCCATATTCTTTTAGCTTCTTGTTTTACTTTGTCCATAATATCCTCCATTACTTTTTCTTTATAATATCAGCACCTTTAAGGCCGTAAATTGCACTAACTACTCCTATAAAAAGAGCTTGATACCAAAAAGGCATATTGTTAAAATACTCAAAAAACATTTCTACCTTCTTCATTATTTCAGGATCGTCAGAAAATATACTCCAGATTAATAAACACACGGGAGCTGAAACCAAAAGCAATACGAACTCGTCTTTCCAGCCCTGCTGATTATTAGTCATAACAGCTTGTTTATATTCTAACTCACCTCGTGCCATCTTACTAGCATGAGTAGCTTGTGCGTCTGCCATAAGCATTTGAGTTTCTTTACGCTTTTTATAGATATGACTACCCGCACTAACAGCTAATTTTATTGCACTTAACCACATATTAATACCTCATATTACCATTAATATAATTAATATTCCATTATATTATGTATTCTCTACTTCTTCTTCTAAACACCAGAAAGTAACCATAGGTCTTTGTTTATTTACCTCATAATCTGGTCTACTTTCAATAATAGCATACGCATTTTTATAACCTGCTAAACTACATTCTTTATGAGTATCAAAAAGATCAGTATACCTTATAGGTTGTACACAAGTTTGTGATAATGTAAAACACATTTGAAGAACAAGAGCAAATTTTATCATTATTTCTCATTTTCGTAAGATTTATCTTCTGCTTTAGATTTGCATTTACAATCATCACAAGTACATAAATCTCCATCATAATGATGTGCGTGCAATGGATCATTACAATGACAATTACAATGACATTCTTCACATTTACTCATTATTTTTTCCACATATCATTGAAAAAATCTTGCCAGAACTTCTGCGTTTGCTCTTGATATTTTTTAGCTTGTTCAGGTTGATCTGCCATGAATTTTTCAAATTGAACTTTCCACTCTGCGTAAGTAGGAATTTCTAATTTAAAATTAAACATATTTGTCTCCTTTCTTTGTTAAGAGGTTTAACCATGAACCTCACGTGTATATTAAGTTACAATCCTTATTCTAATATCAGTTTTTTGATTGTATGTGAACCATCTATATTTATTTCAATCTCTGCTTTAGATTTAATACATTTATGTTGTATTCTATTATTACCCACATCTGATCTTTCAGCTATTCTTTTTCTTTTTAAACACATACTTAAAGTAGGTTGAATACGATGCTCAATAATTTGATGATCCATTATTAATAAAAGTGCAAAA
>Ga0080013_1006397_pt1 | contig 10523 bp, 13 predicted proteins | sample ETNvirenome_6_85_FD_69236 | JGI IMG/M metagenome (GOLD analysis project Ga0080013, IMG submission 69236) | Marine viral communities from the Pacific Ocean - ETNP_6_85 (SPADES assembly) (version 2) | ecosystem: Environmental > Aquatic > Marine > Oceanic | place: Pacific Ocean | collected 2013-06-19
TGATAACATCGCATAATCCATACGCGGATAGCGATAGAAGTTCTCTTCCTTGTAGGACTCGGATACCAGCTTGAATAGGTTGTTCAGTCCGGTCTGATTCTGGGCTAGGAGGACAAGGTGGCGTCGTCGGTTGAGGGCTGACTTGCCTGCTGTCTTGGTCGCGCGCTCATCCTCAACTGTGGCGCCGGAGGTGGCGCCCTGCTTGGCTAGGGTTCTAGCAAGCTTCTTGTCTTCCTTGGATCGCTCGTACTCTTTCCTCCATTCCTCAATAGACGGGACAAAGTATGCCTCCACTCCAAAGATGGGCTTAAATTCCTTCCCTTCGGCTTGCATCTTTTGCCAGTGTAAAAACTGGTGTGAGAACCCATTCATGTTCCCATGGTCTGTGAGTGCGAGTGCTTCGCCCCCGTTCTCATAGCAAAAATCCATATGCTCATCTGGATATCCGATGGCATCAAAAATAGAGCCCGCTACGCTGTGTGCGTGCAGGCCTACGAAAGGAATCTTTTTCTCGTTCATTTGTTTCTCCCTCTATACATAGTGTTTGTGCTCGGACGCTTCGTTCTCTTACCAAGTTCCGATGATATAAATTTACCATACCCTGGCCACGTTGTCAAGTCATAAAAACTTTTCATTTCCTGAGTTGTTCCCGCTGGGCCAGTGCCAAAGACGTCGTCTAGACCGTAGCCTAAGGATACTCGACGCTCGGTGACGGGAAGCTTTTCGGTGGGCATCCCTTCATCCGGAGCTTTCCACACCGACGAATTAGTAGTGATTACATGTTTCGCTCTGCGCCATTCCTCTGGGTCTAGAACAAAACTCAATGGTAAGCCATCCTTCACTGTCTTCCCGTTATGTGAGAAATAAAATGGTGCGTTCTTACGTAGTAAAGAACGATGTTCCAATACCTCTTTGGGGTCCATCATCCCCATTGGAAATGAGATATAGTATTGGTCGGGCTGTGTCCACCTAGAAAACATAGTTTGAATCCAGTATGCAACGTTACACCCCCACAGTGCACTCCACGCATAGTTGTCAACTTTGTCCCTGTGCTTAGGATGAATAGGAACATAGTAAATGGGAACTCGTATATGTTTCCCGCTCCCATATGTTACAAAAGTTCCACGATTGATACTATCAATGTCGGTGGCGCCTTCCCCCAGTCGGTGACGCAAGAGGGGTGCAACATCATCGTTTGCTACAATCCAAATAGAAGTACATCCAGCGTGTAGACACTCATAGACAGTAGCTTCCAAGGCGGTGTAGCCGGGGCCCACAGGTATCATCGACGCGTCCCACTCCATCCCAAACTCAGCTGAGAGCCCGGCCACAGGAATTATGGCTGGCATATTCAACTTACTCATGAAGAATGATTCTCGGATCCAGTTCGTCGACTGGTTTAAAATGAAAATTGTTTTTTATTATGTGTCGAAAAGAGTGTTTAATCTTAAGAGAGCGCCCATTAGGCTGCTCAATCTCATGCTCTTTGAGCTTGCGCTCCAAAAAGATACGAACTACAGTCTCAGAACAATCAAAACTTTTAATCTCGTCGCTATTAATAACGCTGGTGGTGACGATATCTTTAAAATCGCCGGAAGTGTTTCTATCTATTCGATTTGATGTAACAAATTCAATTAGTTTAACGAAGACGCCCTTCGGTTTAAGCACTATGTCTCGGCCCAAGCGTGACCCAGCCGTGATATCAAACATATCGTGCACCAAATAGTCCTTGATAATCTCCTCTACTCCCAGGTTGCCACAGTTATCTAAATCAAAAACGTGCAACTTCTTAAAGTTAATGAGTACCTTGGTATTACCTTGAGTGACCACCTTAAGATTGTCGTCGGTTAACCCAACTGTCTGAACATCAAAAGGAACGGGAAGGAGCGATCTCATCCCGAGATCAAAAATCCCCTCATACCATTTGCTCTTTATATCTTGGCATCCCACAAAATGATGGAAGGGGCGCTGGTCGCTATTCACAATCAGGTGATAGCCGTGCTCGCGCGCAAACGATACTGCTTCCTCTCGCCAGCCCACCACCACATTGGGGAAGGTATATTTAAGAGGAGACAATTCCATCATAGTGCTAGTGTAGCACCGCTCGATGGTTAAGTCAAGGTTTTATTTAATCTATTCTTCTGCCGCGCCAGGGGCCGCGGCTGCGGGAGCGGCAGCACCGGCAGCTCCACCCGCAGCGCCGCCGAGGGCGTTGGTAAGGAGCGGAAGAAGTGCATCAGTTAAGGCTTTCATCAGCTCGGGGTTTTTTGTAAGAAAGTTGAGAATCAGGGGAGCTAACTGAGCTATCAGAGCCGGGTTCTCAGTAAGTATTTGCGCCTGTTCGTCCAGAGATTGCTCATTGTGAAGAGCCTCTCCGTTCTGGAATTTATTCCAGTTTTCCATTATAAGTTTCATCATCAACTCTCCCGACGTATTGTAAATAGTCTCACTAGCCACTAAAATGCCGATTACATAATTTTATTCTTGAGCGTAACGTTTCGCTGTTTCGTCATCTAGGTTTTCTAGTGACGCTAAAAAGTCCGGCGTGACAAACCCCATGGTACAGTCAGCAATCTCTTCAGCATTTGCTGCAATTGCGGCGCTAATAGTTTGTTTCATTAAAGACTCAATAATATCTCCATCGAAGGGAATATCCGGGACGGCGTGATCAGCAAGATCATCCGCATTATTCTGCAGGTATTCAACTATCGCGAGTTGAGCATCCTTTAAAAACGGTTGTGCCTTCCGCTTTACCATGGCTTTGACATAGTCGCCGGCTCCCGCTTCTTTCGCCACGCCGGCTCCTATCGCTAGCCCTGCGGCTCCCGCGCCAAGCCGCCGAAGCGCATTGCGTCGCGAGACTTCCTCGGCCTCCGCTTGAATAGCGGCAAGCTCTTCTTTAATAATAGTCCTAAGGCGAGTCTTGGAAATCTTCATTAGCAATTATAAATAGTCTAACTATTTGATAAAATACCGATTACATGGTTTTCCTTGATAACTGTAAAGGTCTGTCCGTTGTGCTGAATGTCGCGGAGCATATGTGCTTCCACTACAAGCCGGAGGCCGGTTCCCCATATGGTTCCCGATTCACCTGAGCAGTTAACCACTTCAACCACTGCAAACGGGCTTTCTACTGCGCGGTAATCCTGGGGTAACAGGATACCGCTGTCTTCTGTGTCTGTGTCCTCTACGGTTCGTACCGAGAGATAATTGTTTACTGGTGTAAAATTCATTTTGTTCCTTTCTGTTTTTGTTTTTTAATCTGTTCTATATAAAACGCGATATAGGGACTGATAGTTAAATTCTGCGCCGCGTCGTGATCTAAAATTGAGTTCGTTAAGCCTGAGAGCTTGTGTCGCGACGGTGTCGTACCCTTTAATCTTCAGCTTTTCGACAACAGATTTAATGTGAGAGTTAAACTCCCGGGCATTTGACTGTCGAGTGGCAATTGCCTTAGCGCCATGGTGTGTGAAGAGGTTTTGGTTGCCCCACTTCAAATCGGGATTCTCTTCTTTGCGGCGCCGGATTGACTCCTTAATAAGTGCTGATGTGGTCATGTTTTTGTTCCTGTGGTGGGCATGCGCATGACACACTCCGCAAAGCGGCACTGTTTGAGTGCCCGAGCGGCTGCGGGGTACTACATGATGGTGGTGTAGCTCTGCGCCTTTGTACCCACACTCAAAACATTGGTTATCTCCTATCCACATTTAGCAAAGCCGCAGTTGGCGCATGTAACACAGCCTTCAACATAAACTAACCCCTGCGTTTCTTTATTTTGGTAATCTTCTATCGCTGCTTTAATGGCCTCTTCTGCCAGAACAGAGCAGTGAACCTTTACCGGAGGGAGCGACAACTCCTCCACAATATCAGTGTTTTTAACGGCGCCCGCTTGTTCTAAAGTCTTCCCTTTGATCCATTCAGTTGCTAAAGAAGAGGCGGCGATCGCTGAGCCGCAGCCAAACGTCTTAAACTTAGCCTCGCATATGCACTTGTTTTCATCTACTTTAATTTGTAGTTTCATGACGTCGCCACACTCGGGGGCGCCCACAATACCGGTTCCAACATTCTCGTCCTCTTTATCCAAAGATCCCATGTTGCGAGGATTATCAAAGTGATCAAGTACTTTTTTTGTATAAGCCATCTGTCTTCCCTACCTAAACGATGAGCCACAGCCACACGTAGCATTAGCTAGTCGATTAATAAATTTAAACCCCTGTTGTTGAAGGGTGATTTCATAATGAACCGTAGTCTCTCGTAAAATATCTGCACTAAAGGGGTCCACATACGCATTGACTTCCGGGATATCTAATTTGATATCCTCTTCATCAACCTCGGTTTCAATACTCAACTTATAGCTCATACCCGAGCAGCCTCCGCCTTGAACGGCGACGCGTACCATTTCATTCGGCTGAAGGGTTTTCACCAACTGATCGATTGCTTTAGGAGTAAACTTTACCATTTACATAACTATCCGCATTTTGCAAAACCGCAGTTTCTGCAAGTAACACATCCCTCCACGTATACCAGGCCCTCAGTGTCGCATGCGCCGCAAGTCTTTTCAGTGGCGGTCTGGCCGTCGGGGATATAGTTCTTTAATACTCGTGCAACGCACTTAGCAAAGCTGAACATGTCGGAGTCGCGGTCTTTCTGCAGTTGTTCTACTGTGAATTGAATATTGGCGCCATGGCGCAGTCCCAATGAAATCATGCGCGTAAAGGCCGAATGATTGGGATTATCAAAAACCTTAACCAGATCCTTGATGATTATAGTATCTCCATTCTTGCCAACTTTCAAATCATAAATGGAATTCATGGTCTTGCGTGGATTCTTTACTAAAATTCCTTCCACTTTGTCGCGCGGGATTTCAATCAAATTAGAAAGACCTCCCATCACTTCATAAGGCTTGCCCTCCATAAGTCCCACAACAATAATCCACCTTTCTCCCTTAATCGTTGTATGATGAATACTGCAAGGCAGTTCAATGGGGCGCTTCGGCGCAGTATGCTGCGGGAAGGCTTCGGCGTCCGTTTCTGTCACAAGAACTCCCGAGCGCGAACCATCCACATAGACAGTAAGACCTTTAAGTCCTTGGCGCCAGCCTTCCATATACAGGTCCCCTACCAGAGCGGGAGGTGTTCCCTTGGGTAAGTTGATAGTCGAACTAATGCTGTGATCAATATTTTGTTGAATGACCGACTGGACCGCAACGCGTTGTTGCCAATTGATATTATTGGACTCCACAAAAAAAGCTGGGAGGAGGCCGGGCTCCTTAAAAGGATGCCAATTGAGCCAAGCTCGAACATTGTGATGGTGAACCTCATATTCTAGCCACCGGTCGCCCAGATCGTCGACATGATCTGCCTCCATGTGCTGCTCATCATGTGAAAGCTTGCGACGACGAATGTAAGAGTTACGGAATACGGGCTCGAGGCCCGAAGAGGTCTGAGACATAATCGAAACCGACCCCGTGGGAGCATTTGTCAATATTGAAATATTGCGGCGCCCGTGTTTGGCAATCATTTCCTTTAACGTTGTGGGTAACCTCTTGATAAAGTCGTTATTTTCCTCTACACTCCAGTCGAATGCTGGAAATGCTCCTCTCTCTTGAGCAAGATAAACGCTCTCTTCATAGGCTGCGTCCCGTAAAGTACGGTAGATTTTCTCAATGATTACAAGAGCTTCAGTACTATCGTATGCTAAGTTTAAACATGCGAGCGCGTCAGCAAGTCCGTGCGTACCTAAGCCAGTGCGACGGCCATTTGAAGCGGCCCCAGATAGTTTTTTCCAGAGCGCCTTTTCGTCCGCAGTATCTGCTACGTGACGAATGTTCTCAAGTTTCTCCAACTCTAGTTCCACTAGATCGTCGGACAGGCGCATCGCGATGGCCGCTACTTGCTTGAGCTTCTCAAAGTCAAAGTCTGCATTTTTTTCAAAAGAATTTTTCACGAGGCTTTTTAGATTTAAAGAAATCAGCCGACATGAGTCGTAGGCCGAGAGTGGTATTTCCCCGCAAGGGTTAGTGGTCTTAGTCTCAAACTCGGGATAACAGTGGGCAGGAAGGTTCTTAGTAATATTGTCCCACATAAGTAGGCCGGGCTCGGCGGTCTTGGTGGCCGACTCGATGATCGTATCCCACAAGGCAGCAGCTTCAACCTCAGCTGTATAATCAGGCTCGTCCGCATCAACCGGGAACTGTAAAGTAAACGTTTCGTTGTTCTCTACCGCCTCCATGAAGCTATCGCTTATCTTGACTGAAACATTTGCGCCGGTCACCTTAGTAAGGTTGTGTTTCATCTTAACAAATTGTTCAATGTCAGGATGGCGCACATCCATAGAAATCATAAGTGCTCCTCGGCGCCCGTTCTGCCCTATCATACGACAGACATAAGAGTAGAAATCAGCAAAGCTCCAAGCCCCAGTAGTAGTGCGAGCAGCATTATTGACAACACCATGCTCGGGGCGTAGGCCACTAATGTCAACGCCAACTCCACAACGTCTCTTAAAAAGATTAGCAAGGTCTTTGCCGGTGTCCATAATAGACGAAATATTATCTTCTGGATTGTCGACCACCACACAATTAGATAATGATACATTAAGATAATTATTTCCAATTCCCATCATGGGAGAGCCTTGCGGAACAATATATTTAAAGTCTTTGAGGTAAGAGTATATCTCCGTCTCGGTCAAATGATTAGACTTGCGCGTAATAAATTTATCTTCCATGCGCGCGAACTCTGTGGCCAGACGCTTATGCATCGCGTCAGGAGTCTTCTCCATAAAATTGCCCTTCTTGTCGCGCAGACAATACTTCGTCATAAAAACATTTGTCGCCAGCTCATCACCACTAAAATACTCAAGCGTCGCCTCTCGGACTTCGGTTTCCTCAAACATCTCTAACCTCCGTTGTTCTTTTTAAATTTCTTATACTTCTCAACCAGATTCTCTTTTTGTTTTTTGGCACTTACTTCCACCAACGCATCCTCTTCTGAGGGCTCAAGCACCTTGATACATACGTTAGAAGTGTCCATGAAAAGCGGGAAGACAAGGCCGTCGGGTCCATTACGATTCTTCGCTATAAGCATTCTACCGCTGTTAGCTATTTTGTCTTCAATTGTACGAGATATAGTAAAAATAAAGTCGGCAACAAAGCATTTATTAAATGCTTCAGAAATCGATTCCATGGTAATCACTTCCGCGTTTAAACCGGATCTATTTGTTTGGGATGCAGTCCACACCGGGCACTCGTATTCTGCTGCAATGGCGCGCAGCTCTTCATAAATAGATTCGAGTTCATTCCTTTTCTCTTTTAAATAACGGACCGGTCGAAGGAGATCTCCATAGTCAACAATAATCATATCGATATCAATATTGCGCATGCGCAACTTTTCTAAATGATTTCGAATAGTTTGGGTGCTAGCGGTCTTGGTCGGGTATTCTTTTACAATAAGCTTACCATCAATATCTAAAATTTCTTCATAGATTTTTTCTTTAAAAGATCCCAAACTTTCTAGCGGAATCTTAGTCAGGCACGAGTCATAGCGCGACGCAACAACTGTGTCTTGTAGTTCTAAAGTATAGTGAACTACCGTCTTACCTTCTTTAATTGCCTGGGTACCCAAGTGTACCAATGCCATGGACTTCCCGGCACCTGTCGGTGCGATGACAACGCCCAATTCTTTCTGTCCAAGACCTCCCTTGAATGTATCATCAATAAGATTCCATCCGGTGGGGGTAGGATTTCGAAAGCGTGGCTTAAATCTCTCCTCAAAGTCCTTCTTCCAATCGTACCCCTCGTCGTTGTCCATTCCTAACTTGAGGGAATCGTTAATAACCTGAGAGATTTCATCGAAGGAAGAGTTCTGTAGTAGACCTATGGACTTTATCATCGCTGATTTAAGGTTTTGCTTCTTGCAGAAGTCTAGCGCAGTATCTTTGATATACTCTACATCTTGTAGGGGTGTTACTTGACTTCTAACATAAAACTCTCGTGTCTGCTTAGAAGTTAGTTCATTTTCGTTGTCTAGCTCGGAGCGCAGAATTGTCTTTATGATATCACGTGAGGGGTGTACTCCGTACTTCTTTCGGTAATCGAAGACTTTGTTAAGAAAGAGCTTAAGATAATTTAGCTCCAAAAAATTAACGTCTAATACTTCTTCAATCTGATCTGCGAATGATCGATCGTCTAGTATCACCATGCAGAGCTTTTCCTGGAATGACTTTCCGTATTTCGAAAAGTTAACCGGCTCACCATTCAATTTCATTGCTGTCCCCATTGCCTTATAATACTATGTCTTGAGTGCATTGTCAAGGCAAATGCGGTTCATTGTAGCGTGTAGATCGTCCCAATTAAATACCCCGAAACCGTCTTGATTCATCATGCGAATAACCTCAGTCTTGTTGTAATCGTATTCAAAATTATCCAGAGTATAATGTACTTTATTGCGACACTGCAAAGACAGTGCCGGAGCATACAGTTGCATCAACTTATAGTTCTCTATAATTACATCTCTGTACTCCAAAACGTTCGTGAAAAACTTCGCTTTGGAGTCGCTCTTGAGGCAGAAATCAAAAATCTCCTGCAATGTCGCATCCTTATCTTCTCTAAGAAATTTTAAGTTTTTTGAGATACTTTTGAGGCCAGCTCGGGGGACTCCCTTAAGATTGTCCGAAGGGTCACCCGCTATAGCTCGGGCCATGGCAAAGTTTCTAGGATGGATATCAAAATCTTCCACTATATTCAGTTTGGTATGAACCTTCTTTTGAATAGGGCGAAACAAAACCGTTTCATCGTTACACAGTTGAAGGAAATCCTTGTCACTAGAGACGATTACTTTCTCCCAGCCTTTGAATTGGTCGACCTGAGTAGCATAAGCAATCACATCATCCGCCTCAACCTCATCAAAACGTAGCTGAATGACGGGCAGTTCGTTGAGGTATTCCATCAAACGGAGTTGCTGCCAAGCCATGTTGGCTCGTTGTTGTTCGTCGGTCAAGTCTGTCTGGCGATTGACACGGATGGGCTTGCGGCCGGCCTTATAATTCTTGTTTTGCTCTCGTCTCTTGCGGCTTCCGCCCGGGCCATCCCAGATGATCATCAAGGTGTCCGGCTTGATGTCCCGACAGAGCTTCTGTAAGATGCCTAGGAAGCCCTTGAGGCCCCCGATGGGATGTCCGTGGACCGAGAGGCTAGGGTTGACGATAAAGGCCCTGAAATAGGCGTTCAGGGCGTCGATAATCATGACGCGTTTCATAGTCTCATCCTCTCAATCTTGCCATGCTCATTGGTATAATAGACGCGGCGCACACCCACATGACGCATGGCTGCTTCGCACATAGGACAAGGCTTGCTGATGCGAGCCTCTCCTTCTCTGTTAATACGGGCGACGTAAACGTCTGACCCCCGTGTGGTCGAGCGGGCCATCCCTAGAATGGCTCCTAACTCTGCATGGAGGGTGGCTTCGCCATGACCCTCTCTACGAAATCTCGCACCGAAACTACAATGCCGGTGCTTGTTGCAGGAAATGCTACGAACGGAACTGCCCTTAACGAGGACGGCTCCGTGCCTAAACTTTCCATAATCTGATTGTTCTGCCACTCTCTTGGCGAACTCTATATATCTCTTGTTCTTCAACTGTATCCCCTAACGTATGAAGCTCCTATGAGTATACCTCACAGGAGCTTCAGTGTCAAGGGTTTATTTCTTATTTAGCCTGGGATCCGGCCAGCATCGGGTACCCCGGGAGCAAATTCGTCAGTACTACCTTCTTGAGAATCATCACCCCATGTTATAGCTGGCTTATAGTCGTCGTCGATCAGCGATCGCCCCACGTCATAAACCGCAAAAGCCATGGATGCGGCCATGGCGCCGGCCGCGGCGATCGCGGCTACTTTCGACAAAACTTTAAGGGCTTTATCTGCGCTGCTCTCGGCATAGTCACGAATTTTTTCAAGGGCCCTTACTTTCTCGGGGTTCTTCTCAAGATACTTAACAACCTTCTCGCGAGCGATTTGTGTCTTGATGGTCACCTCTTTGGCGCCCTTCTGAACAATTAGGGCGCCGTGACCGGCGCCGTGAATGACGGTGGCCAATGCCGCTAGCGCCTTTTGCACCGCAGGGGACATCTTATCGAAGATATCGTGTTCCCCGGCCTCTTTTTCAGCGTTGCGGATCATGTCAGGAGTGACAGGTAAGTCCCATGGGAACTTTTCGTAGGATCCTTCTTCTAGCGGATCGTCGGCCAAGGTTGACAGGGCAGCTTCGATGTCGGGAGGCAGGACTACCTCGGCTACGGATGTTTCTTCATCCTCCTGTAAATACCTGCGCCAGTTCTCTGTGATTAGTTGGTGGCTTTTAAAACTAGAATATTGACTCATAGCGATGTCTCCACTATAAATAGTCTTATTCTTTATCTACGTCGTAGAAATCCTCAGCGCTTCCCTCGCGCGTGTCAAACTTACGAATGATCTGTTCATCCATGATCTCAAGCACTCGGGTTTTGAACTTCTTGTCTTTAAGTTTTTCA
>Ga0080013_1006398_pt1 | contig 10521 bp, 10 predicted proteins | sample ETNvirenome_6_85_FD_69236 | JGI IMG/M metagenome (GOLD analysis project Ga0080013, IMG submission 69236) | Marine viral communities from the Pacific Ocean - ETNP_6_85 (SPADES assembly) (version 2) | ecosystem: Environmental > Aquatic > Marine > Oceanic | place: Pacific Ocean | collected 2013-06-19
AATGATTACGCAAAATTTACTGCTAATGGATTGGAAGGTAGGTCTTATAGTGAAGTTAAAACAGATTTATCATTAAATAATGTTGAAAATACTGCTTTATCAACTTGGAGTGGAAGTTCTAATATAACTACATTAGGAACAATTATAGATTTAGCACAAGATTCTAAAATACGAGATGCTAGTAATACCTCAGATTATATACAATTTAAGAATAATAGTTTTTTAATAGATTATGATAATATTGATGTTAGAGATGCTCTTAAAATTAGGAGAAATGGTATTACAGATGTAGATTATATACAATTAAATGAAAATATATGTTATATGAATTTTCCTTATATAGATGTAAGAAATACTGTAAAATTTAGAAATGCTGACGATTCTGATTCGTGGTTTCAATTAAGAACAGGTAGTGTATTAGAAAACCATTTTACATATAATACTTTCAAAGAAGGCACTTATTTAATGAATCAAGGGGATACTACTAACGATTTTTTACAATTTAAGGATAATGTTTTTCATATAAACTACAATTATACTGATATTAAAAATGGGTCATCACTTCGTAATGCTACTACTAATGCTAATTATATCAAATTAGATGGTGCTAATGGGTTATATGTAAATTTAGATTGTGAAATATCAGGTAAAATTTTAAACTCTTGTAATAATAGATTTCAATGGGAAGAAGTGGGTTCTGATGCTTACACATATATGCGAGACCCAGCAGGCGAATCGTCTTCTGGGACTTCTTACGGTTCATATTTTATGTATCACAAAAACGCAACTGAATTTTCTATTAATTGTCCTAACACATCATACTGGAATACAACTAGTTCAAATATAACATTTCGTATGGCAGGATACAACAAAGTCAGGTTAAATGGTTTTGCGAGAGAATGCCTTGAATTTTATGGTGATACTAGTGTGACAATATCAGAAACGGAATATCATAAATACGGTGTTTTCGGCATGACAGAAGGAGGAGTTCTCCCTACGGATTGTGGAGAATTTACTGGTGCTACACCTGATGATGAGGAATTTATGGGTTTCTTTGGAGATAATATGAATAATACAGAAGGATTTTTAGTGGCAGCAAATAGTGATTTGATGTTTATAGGGAATGCTGGTAATGAAACAGCTTTGAGATGGTATGATGAGGATTATTATCCAGTGAGTCAGCAGGGTTGGAGTATATCTCCTAGTGGGAGTATATCAACTTTTTCAGATATAAGAGCAAAGACAAACATAATTACTTATAAAAATAGTGATTTTGAAAAATTCAAAAAAATAAGAACAACAACATTTAAGTTAAAAGAAAGTGATTGTTGTAGCGAGAATAGAAAAAAGAATCCTAAATATGCTTTGAAATATAGTGATATTCACTATGGAGTAATAGCTCAGGAGTTTTTTGAGTTGTACCCTGAATTAGAGTCTTCTGTTAGTATAAGAAATAGACAAAAATGGAATACTAAAAAAGAAAATTGGAATAAATTATATCCAATAGAATTAAAAAAATGGGGGACAAAAAAGGAAAAATGGAATAAATCATGTGGAAAGGACGAAAAAGAGTTTAAAATAAAAAAACCTGAAAAAGAATTTTGTGAATGTCAGCCAATGAGAGAGATGGACTATAACAGAATTAATTTATTAACAGTGGGAGTAGTTCAAGAATTAATTAAAACAGTTGAAGAACAACAAAAAGAAATTAAGAATTTAAAAAGTGAAATAGAAATATTAAAAGAATTTATGAATGAATTAATAACAGCAAAATCATTTGTAGATTTTAAGAAAAAAATATCATAATTTAAATATTATAATTAATATATGTCACCAGAAATTATCGGAATCGTCGCGATAATTGGAACAACAATCAGCGGCATCCTCACAACTTTGTTCCATTCGCGATGTTCTAAAATAAGATGTTGTGGTACGCAATGCGATAGGGAAGTAATACATAATAAAGATGAATTAATAGAAAATAATAAATGAAGTTAAAAAAAGATTTAATTTTTATATAATATATATTATGAAAATAGTAGAAGAAGTAAATAATTTAATAGATTTTTTTGAATCTGAAAATAAATTAGATAGTGAAGATTTTTTAAAAGTATTACCTACAACTAAACCAAATACTTTTGATATTCAAAAAATTAATTATTTATTAGGAAATGTTAATATATGTAATAGAGATAATACTAATGATTTAAGAACACATTATATAATAAATAATAAAGATTTAACTATAAAAAATAAATTAAATTTATTAGTAGATAATTATAAAAACTATTATAATTTACCAGAAGATTTTTTAGTTTCAATAGCAAGAGAAAAATTAAAATTACCTTTTGATTATCACGATGTTAAAAAAAGAAGAATAGAATGGTTAGAAAAATGTAAGAAAGAAAAAGAAGAAGATTTACAAGAAAATAGATTTGAAAGAGAATTAAATAAACAAAAACAAAAAGAAGGTACTTTTAAAATTGAAAAAAAAATAATTACTTTTTAAAAATAAAATATCTCTATTAAATATATAAATATGATGACTCGTGAAGAATTCAACTCTTTCTTACAATTATACGGCATCCCTTCAACAGACGAAAAATATTCTCAATATAAGAAATCACAAACTTCTGCATTAGTAAATCAACAATTTAATAAATTAGCAAGTGAAATGAAGCATCCATTATCAAAACCTTCTTATCCGAATACAATTATAGGCGAAGATAATACAGAAAGATTTAAAAAATATAATAATAAATTAGATGCATATAATAAACAACAACAAGATATAAAACAAGGACAATCAGAAATTTTAAAAACTATTAAACAAGGTTTCAAAGATAAAATGGCATATTATAATCAACAGGAAAAAAAAGAACAAGAAACTAAACATAACATGCGAAGACCTATGCCGGCTCCAGTTAATCAACCAATACATAAAAATTTAGACCCAGTTAAAAATAAATTAAATCATCTTACAAAAGACGAACAATATGAAAAACAACAATATGAAAAGTTCCAACAGCAACAAAGAGATAAAGCTTCAGGTAAAATCCCAAAGTCTACACCAGATATTAGAGCACCTATAATTATTAATAATCACGTTGTAAAACCAAAACAACCTTCAAATCCTCCAGTTGTTAAAAAACCAAATAAAATCCCTAATACACATAGACATATTAATCATAATATAATGAGTTTTCAAGAATATAAAAATATTATGTTAGAACAAGGTTATGGTATAGGACAAGCAGAATATAAAGATTATTTAAGACAATTTCATTTAAATGACCCAAGTGATTATTTAAAAGGTCAATTAGAAGTTCAAGCAAAAGAAAGAGGTTCTAATTCATTAGCAAAAGGTCATAGTATAGAACAACATCAACAAGAACATTCTAAAAATATTGTTAATCATATTTCAAATAATAATATAGCTCCTCCAGGACAAATAAGTAAAGTATCTCCACCACAAGTTATTAAATTACATAATTTTACAAATCCAATACCCACAGTTCATAGTCATGAAGTAAAATCACATTCAATAATTAAACAAGCAGGAAAAGAAGCTGGAAACCCTAATAATCCTCCACCTAAAATTGTAAGTGGACCAAGACACGATGCTCACCCTGCTTTATCCAGAGAACAGATCGAACAAGCACAATATGCTAAATTTCAACAACAACAAAGGCAAGGTGGTGGAGGTCCTGAAATAAGAGCACCTATAGAACAAAGTTAAAAAAAAATAAATATAAATAATTTTAAAAAGTACAATTATTTTTAACTTTCTACCTTTTTATATTCTTCATGTTGAGTGGTAAATGAATGGTTCATATCAGTTGCTATTTTAGTTAATTTTTTATTAGTTAATTTATTAAAATCTAAATTAGAAATATATATACTTCTTAACATAGAAGAACTAACTTTTTTATTTAAATGTTTTTGAAATAAATTTTGTAAATATTTTGTTAAATTATTTTTAGTCATAGAAGTTAATTGTTTTTTTATACCTGGTGATTCTAATAAATGATTTACACCATCTTCTAATCTATAAGAATATAAATCAGTTAATAATCTATTTAATATACTTCTTTTAGGAATGTTATATTTTTTTTTACCATAATGCCTCTGCGTCTTATAGTCGTTTAGAATAAAATACTTTGAAGTATGGTCTTCTTCATCTATAAATAAATAATTACCTTCACTATCAATATCATTACTAATAGTCATACCAGCATAATCATTTCTTAAAGGTCTAATAATTTTACCTCTATAAAGAATTACTAATATATATTTTTGTAATAAATCTTTATTAGGATTACTTTTATATTCTTTTTTTAAAAGTTTTTCTAAACTTACTAATTCTTCTTGACTTAACCAATTCTCTTCTTCTTTTTTTGAAAATTTATTATCTAATGAAGCTTTTTTAATTTTATCTTTTATAATACCGAAAAATTCATATAATAAAGCTAATGAATCTTCTTTTAAAATCTTTTCTAATTGTGGACTTGTTTTAATAAAATTTAATCCAGATAAATAACTTTTAATTGTATTATTTTCATATACTTGTTTGTTATTAGTTTTTTTTGTTAATTTATCTTTTAAATCTGAAAAATTATTAATTAGTGATGATATATTATTTATTGAATAATCACTTTCCTCTAACTCTGGTAAAGTATTATTTTCTCCTAAATCCGCAAATGAACTCTTTTGAATTTCTAATAATTTTCTTAAAGATTGTTTATATAATTTATAAGAAGACGGTTTAACTTTATTTTCAGCAAAACTCATAACACTTTTTAAATTTGAATCCATTATTATTTTATATATATAAATCAATTTTAATTTTTAAATATTTTATTTTCATAAATTAATTTTATATTGTATATATACTTAAAGATAAATTAATTATGAAATATAAATGGCAAGTTATTATAATAAATTATTTATAGAAAATATGGATTTATTACATAATTATAAACAAAAAGATTTTAAAGATTTTATATGTATAGGGAGTAGCATAACACATTGTGACATACCTTTTTGCTGGAGAACAAATGTTAATTTACCTCCTTTAACAACTAGATGTGTTTGTACTAAAAAAATTGTTGAAAATTGTTGGATTATGAATAAATATACAAGTGAAGTTTTAGTAGTTGGTAATCATTGTGTAAAACGATTTTTGAAACAAGAAAACTGGAAATTAAAACGCTGTATGGGATGTGGTGATCCTTCATTAAAAAGAACAAGTGAATTTTGTGATAAATGCGAAAATGAATTTGCTGAATATCAAAGAAAAAAAATGTTAAAAGAATATGAAAAACAACAAAAAAAAATAAAATTAGCAGAAGAAAATGGGACTTTATATAAATTTTGTGTAGATTGTAATAAATTTATTTATAAACAGGGTAAAAAATATATTTATTGTTATACTTGTAAAGAGAACCATAATGATACAACATTAGGTCAAACAGTTAGAATTATTTAAAAAGGATGCAACGCATCCATTGGATTAAAAAATTAAAATTAGAGTTCAAAATTTATATCAAAAAATTATTAAAAAAAATATTTTTTTTTTATATAAATTTAAAGTTTTTAAAATCTAAAATTGATTTTTATTTATATTATTTTAATGGCAGCTCAACTGCATTTCGTTGTTGCGAATATTGAATATTCTAGGTGGACAGAGCATATTAATGAATGGAAAAATAAAATTGCTAATGATACAGAATATCAAAATAAAAAAAAAATTAAAAATACTATTAATCAAGTTAATAATTTTGCTGAAAATCAAGATGTAATTATACCATATTTTGAGTGTTATGTTGAAGAAGAAGGTAGAATAAGTGAAATTGACTACGCATGTGCGGTTTGGGACGGAAAATTAGGAGAATGGATAGAAGAAATGTATGAATTAGTAGAAAATGAAAAGTTTTGTTTGAATACACCTATTACTATAAATTTTATAGATAGTAATGGGGACATTGCGATAGTTTGTGAAATTCAAGAAGAAGGAGAATGGGATGAAGATAATTGTTGCCCTTGTAAAAATTGTGAATGTCAAGAGCAAGGAACAAGAGTAATAGTGACACATATGTGAATTGAATAAAAAATTAAAATTTTGATACTTTAATTATTTTAAAAATTATTAAAAAAAAATATTTTTTTTTTCATATTCTAATTCTATTTATATTATTAAAAAATTCTGGAACACTTCTTAATCTATTAAGAAAATAATTATCAAGTTGATTCTGTGTAAAATTATTATTTAAATTACTTTTAATATAAGAAACTAACATTTGTCTATTTGGAAATTCATATTTAATATCACCAGATTTTAAAAAGTATTTATATCTTTTAGACATATCCTTATAATAATATATAATAACATGTTTAAGTTATTTAAAACAATTTAAAATATTATTTTTAAAATTGATTTATTTAATATAAACAATCTAAAAATAAATTATGAATATAATAGAAATGGAAAAGTATCCAGTATTAAACTTTTTAGAAACTAATAAAATTAATTGGTGTCCTATAAAATTAAAAGTAGAAGATACAAATAAAAAATTAGTAGATGAAGAATGGATAAATAAACCAAGTGTATTAACTTGGTGGGATGTTCATAAAGATAAAATAGAGACAAGAAAAAAACTTTTACTTAATCAAGATTTAAATATATATAATGCTATTAGTATTGATACACGAGATGTATTTGAAATAGATATAGATATAAAAGATGATGGTTGGGATAAATTATCAAAACGAGAAATAGATTTATATACTGAACTTTCCACTTTACCTAATTTCACAAGTATAACAAAAAAATATGGAAAACATATTTTTCTACTTAATATTCAAGATAATAAATTACCACAAACTAAAATAGGTTATTTTAGAGATTATTTAGAAGAGTTAAGTGAAGTATCTGATTATAGCAGATATAAAAATAATTTAGAAAATACTAAAAAAGAAAAATTTAAATATATGAAAAATCCTGCTGGATGGTGTGAATTATTAAAAGGTAAAAATTCTTGGTGTTTATTAGATAAATGTGAATTTACTAATAGTGAGTTTAATAGTAAAAAAGGTTTATCAATATTAGAAAAAATTATTAAACCTGAATATTTTAAAGCAAAGAAAGAAGAAAAACCAGAAAAAAGAAAAACCAGCACAAAAACAAAAGTGGATAAAAAATTAAAAGAAGAAATAAATATTTTAAGTCCACAAGAAAAAGAAAAAAATAATTCACAAGAAATAATGGATCATTTGAATAATATTGATATGAAATTTATTAATAATCCTAATAATTGGTTTGGGTTAATGGGTGCTGTTGTTTCTGTAAAAGATACTTCTATATTAACTCATTTTAAAAATATTAGTTCTAAATCTAAATGGGTTGAACCTAATTATGAAAAATGGTATGAAGATAAAGTAAAATATTTTACAAAAGGTAATAGTTTTAATAAAGGTACAATTTATTATTTTAGTAAAGTTTCAAATGATATGAATTATTTTAAAATATATAATAAATATAATTATGGATTTAAAAAAAATAGTCCTAAATATTTAGCGGAATTTGTTTGGAGTTTAAATAAAGATAATATTTTAGCAAGTAAAGCTAATATATTAGAAAAATCAATTTGTTATTGTTATAATCATTTTAGTTGTTTATGGAGTAATCAAGGAGTAGAAAATCATAATATTAGAAATATGATTAGTGAAGATATTGAAAAGTTTTGTGAAATAAAAAAAATAGAAATAAACGATAAAATAAAAAAATTACAAGAAGAAGAAGATAATGATGATAAAACAAAAGAAATAGATAGTTTAGAAAAGCTATATAAATATTATAGAAAAACACAAACTGGTATAGAAGGACCTGCCTTAATTTCTAATGTTTATCAAATGTTAGAAGATAAAATAAAAACTAAAAATTTAAGTAAAATAGAATTTGATACTAAATATGATTATTTACCATTTGATAATAAATTAAAAGTAAATGTATTTACTGGTGATGTAAGTAATATTAATAGAGATGATTTTATTGAAACTATGTTTAGTTATGATTATGAAGAACCATGTGAAGAAGATTATAAATTATTTGTTGAAACATTTGAAGGTTGTTTTATGGATATAGAATATACAGATAAAGAATTAGAAAAAGAACATAAAGCAATTATGAATGATGTTATTTATATTTTAGCAACTGGATTAGTTGGTAGACAAATTCAAAGTATATTTATTATGAATGGTTCTGGAGGTAATGGAAAAAGTTTATTTATGGGTATATATGAAGATATGCTTAATAAATATTGTTGTAAGCATACTGGTGGTGTTTTAGAAGAAAAAATAGATGTAAATAAACCTTCACCTGCTTTTGCTGATTTATTAAATAAACGAGCTGCTATATTTGATGAATTTGATAAAAATAAAAGTATTTGTATTGAAACTTGTAAAATTTTAACTGGTAATCCTACACTAAAAGCAAGATATTTAAATAAAAATCCTATTGAATTTAAATTATTATTAACAATTATATTATGTTGTAATGAAAATCCTACATTAGTTGGAGAAATAAATGATGCAATTACAAGACGTTTTATGGATATATATTGGAGAATGACTTTTAGACAAGAAGGTACAGAAAAAGCTAAAGAAACATTAGGAATTTTTAATAAAGAAGGTAAATTAACTGGTTATGCTAAACAACGAGGAAATAATAAATTAGCAAATACAAGTTATACTACAGATCCAGATTTTAAAATACGAATGAGACCTTGTATGTTAAAATATTTATTACAATGGATTAAAAATTATCCTAATAAAATAAGTAAAAATGGTCTTGAATTTTTATCAGAAGATTATGTATTTTCAAAATCTACACAAAAAAGAACTAAAAATTATATGTCAGCACAAAATAAATTTGGTGCTATATTAGAAGAAATAATTATACCTACTGGTAATAAAATGGATTGTATTGACCTTACTACAAAAGAAGGATTATATGATAAATATAAAAATGTTGAACTTGATGAAGGAACACCACTAAAAAATATTATGAGTAAATCAGATTTTAAAACAAGATTAACAAGAACTTCTCCTTTTGCTGATTGTATTGGAACACAAACAGGTCATAAAACTACTCGTTTTGATGGAAATAAACAATTTAATAAAGGAAATTATTTAGAAGGTTATTATTGGAAAGATACTTATGACACAAAATTAGATGAATATAATAAACAAAATATATTACATGAAGATATTAAAATAATTATTAACAGTGATAGTGAAGAAGAAATCTATGAATAAAAAATTAAAATTAGAGATATAAATTTGATATAAAAAATTGATAAAAAAAAATATTTTTTTTTAAATTTAAAGTCTTTCAAATCTAAAATTGATTTTGGTTGTAATATATTTAATACGAAATTAACTATGACTTTTCTAATCAAAGACCAAGAAAAACAAAGGTGGAAATATGCTATGAAAAATTTTAGTAGTTATTCACAAAGAAACGAAGAAGCATTATTCGTTCATAATGCTACGAATAGTTATAGAGTTTGTAATAATAGAGAAATGATAGACCAATTTAAAGTATTTGGAGAAAAAGGATTAGAATTTTATCAAGATAATATTAGAAAATTTACTTATAAAAAAAAGGATTATGTAATGATTACTATTAATGGAGAAAATGTAATGGGTTCTGATGGAGAAAAACATTCCGCTATGGCATTTGCTCTTAACTTTATGGTATGTGGATATACATATTTATTTAAAAAACATTCTTGGGAAGAATTAGAGAAAGATATGAAAAATGAAAAATTTGGAATTAAATATATTAAAAAGAAAAAAAATAAATAATAAAATTAAAAAATTAAAATTAGAGATATAAATTTGATATAAAAAATTGATAAAAAAAAATATTTTTTTTTTAAATTTAAAGTCTTTCAAATCTAAAATTGATTTTGGTTGTAATATATTTAATAATGAATTCTATTCAACATCAAGAACAAACTATTAAGGATTTGAATAATTTTGAAACAACTATTCAAGAAGAAGAAGAAAGTGAAGAAGAAGAAGAAGAAGAAATTGAAGTAAGAAATATTTGTCCTAAATGTGAGTATGAAGGTCATATATTGGTTTCAAAAAAAAGGTTTGATGAATTAGAAAACATAGAGCATAATTATGCCGATGAAGAATTATGTATTAATTGTGAAAATGAAAGTGAAGAAGAAGAAGAAGATTTTACTACCGATCCTTGTGATAAATGTAAAAAAATTATAACTGACGAAGATGATAGATATTTTCCAGAAAACTGGACTGATAAATATCCTATGGGGTGTGAGGGGTGTGAGGGATTGTTTAAATGAAGAAGAAAAAAAAGAAGAAGAAATCTATGAATAAAAAATTAAAATTAGAGATATAAATTTGATATAAAAAATTGATAAAAAAAAATATTTTTTTTTAAATTTAAAGTCTTTCAAATCTAAAATTGATTTATATAAACATTTATTT
>Ga0080013_1006399_pt1 | contig 10520 bp, 10 predicted proteins | sample ETNvirenome_6_85_FD_69236 | JGI IMG/M metagenome (GOLD analysis project Ga0080013, IMG submission 69236) | Marine viral communities from the Pacific Ocean - ETNP_6_85 (SPADES assembly) (version 2) | ecosystem: Environmental > Aquatic > Marine > Oceanic | place: Pacific Ocean | collected 2013-06-19
AGATAATAATATTTATCAAAAATATGTAGTTAATAATAATTATGATATAAATAAATTAACAGATATTTATTCAAATTATATTAAAAATTTTGAAAAATATTATGTTATTAAATCAAAATTAAAAGATAATTTTTTTGAAGCTATTTTAAATATTATACACCATAATTTTTTACACTATGAATTAAAGATAAAAAAAAATATTATATCAAAATTTAGAAAATATTTATCATATGAATTAGCTAATTTTTTAAAAGAAAATAATAATTTATCAAAAAAGTTTGGTAAAAGAAGTAATTTACAAGGTAATATGCTAAATTTTAAAAAGACATTAGTTGGTGATGATAATATTAAAAAATTAATTTGTAATTTTTTAGATATTAACATATATATATTTGAATTGAGTGATTATAAAATTATTGATAATGTAGATATTTTATATTCTGAAAAAGATATTATTACACGATATAAACCAACTATTTATTTACAATATTGGAAAAATAGATATGATACGATTGTTCATAATAATTTTAAAATATTTACATTTTCGGATAAGATAGATAGTTCATTAGAAGATTTATACAATCATTTAGAATGGGAACAAGTTGTAAAAGAAATAACAGAATTAGAAGTTGATTTAAATAAAATGAAAGTAGTGGAGTTAAGAGCTTATGCAGAATCATTAAATATAAATATTAAAAAACCATCGACTAAAACAAAAAAGATGATATATAAAACTAAAAAAGAATTAATTGAAAACATCAGAGATATTTAGATAAAAACATCAGAGATTAAAACATTAAAGATATTTAGATAAAAACATCAGAGATTAAAACATTAAAGATATTTAAATAAAAACATCAGAGATTAAAACATTAAAGATATTTAAAAAATATAGTATAATAATATATTATTATGGATATTTCTAAAAAAGATTATAATTCGCTTAAAAAACTTGTTGAATTATTTAGTAATAGTACAGAAACGGAACTGGAAGCATTGATATGGGGAGATACTTTTCGTAATTATCAATTATTTCATAATAATTTTATGAATGTTATTAATTATTTTATTCACACTTTAAAGATTTCATATAAGAACGAGTATCGTTTAAACATAATAACATCTTCTTCTAATATTAGAACTACTATTGTAGGTATAGATAATATTAAATTATATTGGCTAAGAAATGATATGGAAGAAGTTAATCCAATTTATATAAGAAAAAGAGTAAAGGATAAATTTGAAATGTCAGATTATGGTATTCGATTTAATTTTAAAGATGAGATAACAAAAATTTCACCTGAGTCAAAAAATATAAATAATAGTCGTTTATTAGATAAAAAAGAGTTAAAAAATTATCGTTATAAGAATAATATTTCATTTATATATGAAGAATTTAGAATTGATTTTAGTACTGTTAAACAATGTAGTGGTAAATCATTTAGAAATTCTGGATGTTTAAAGACTAGTAATACTTATGAAATTGAAGTTGAATTACTAGATAGAAATAAAGATGTTAAGGAAATTAGTGATAAATTTTTAGAAATAATTAGTATGATTATTGTTTTACTTCAAGGCGGAACTGATATTATTTCTTCAACTGAGTCTAATATTGTTTTATCAAATTATAAAAAATTAACAAAAGCAGGTATGAATAATAAAAAAAGAAATTTATTTATAGCAGCCAATGCTGTATCGATTAGTAAGAAAAATTTATCCGAAAGTAAAAATGTTATTAGTATTAGAAATAGTTATGCTGTTACTTATAAAGCAGATGGTATTAGACATTTTCTATATGTTGGTCCTAAGGGAACGTGTACTTTGATTGATGCGAATATGATTGTGAAGAATATAGACACAGAGATATCTGGGTGGAATGAAACTTTAATTGAAGGAGAATTTTTAGAAGAATTAAATAGTTTTTTGATGTATGATATTTTGTTTGCCAAGGGTGATGATGTTAGAAAAAGACATTTAAACGTATCTGTTAAGGAAAAGCAAAAGAAAAGCAGAAAATTATCAAGAGTTGAACTTTTACAAAATTTTATGAAAGATGTTAAGTGTGAAACATTAATGATTAATTTAAAAGAATATAAATATGGCAATGGTGAAAAAATATTTGAAGAGGCAAAATTATTATTAGAAAATAGTGAAAATTTAGATTATGAAATTGATGGATTAATTTTTACTCCAATTAAAGAGTATTACCCAACTAAACCAGGTACATGGAATAGTTTATTTAAGTGGAAACCACCTAGTCATAATTCCATTGATTTTTTAATAAGATTTAAAAAAAATGATCAAGGCAAAGATTTAATTTTACCTTATTTTCAAAATAATATTATAAAATCAACTGTTAAAAATTACAAAATATTAATATTAAACGTTAGTAAAAATGCAGATAGGTATAATAAGAGTAATAAAAAATGGATTAAAAAGGTTATACCAGGTGAATTTAATCCAGAACCTGAAAACGAAGGTAAATATGCTTATGCCAAGTGTTTTACAGAACCAAATGGAAAAGTTTATACGATTGATCCAGTAACACAAAAAAAAGATGAAATTAGGGATGACACTATTGTAGAATTTACATATGATAAAAGTAAAAAAGATTTTAAATGGAATCCAATTCGAGTACGATATGATAAAACTGAAAAATACAAATCAGGTAAACCAATTTATGGTAATTTTGAAACAGTAGCGAATGATATTTGGGGAAAAATTATGAATCCTGTAACAAAATATATGATTATTACAGGTGATGTTCCTGTGGAGAATAATAAGAATAATAAATATTATTCTAACACAAATCTTAAAAAATTTAATAATTCAAATAGATTAGCATTTCAACGTTTTCACAATCAGTATGTAAAGGCTACTCTCATAGAATCAGTTAGTCCGGGGGCGGGTGGTAAAAAATATATTGGTGAATTGTTAGATTTATCAGCAGGGAGGGGTGGAGACTTACCAAAATGGAAATATGCTAAATTAAAGCGTATTATTGGAATTGATATTGATAAAGCTGGTATACGTTATGCGATGAGTTTTTATAAAGCATATCCTAAACCTAAGCCCAATGTCTATTATGTATGGGGAGATTCTAGTAAATTAATTTTTCCAAATTATGATACAGGGTTAGATGATATGTCAAAATTACGTTTACAAGAGTATATTTCAAATAAATATTCATTTGATATCGTAAGTATTCAATTTAGTTTACATTATTTTTTTGATGATGAACAAAGAATAAGGAATGTTTTACAAAATGTATCAGATAATTTAAAAGTTGGTGGTCACTTTATTGGAACATGTTTTGATGGTGAACGTGTTTTTGAAGCATTAAAAAAAAATAAAACAATAGATGGAAAATATGGAGATGAGATATTATGGAGTATTACAAAAAAATATAGAATCAGAACATTTAAATTAAGTAAACCAAATTTAGGTCAACGAATTGAAGTTTATGTAAAAAGTATTGGAAATCCACATGAAGAATTCTTAGTTAATTTTAGCTATTTAGAAAAATTATGTAAAGAATATAATTTAGAATTAGTTAAGATAAGTTCGTTTAAAGAATTATATGATCAGATGATGCAATTAAATAATAAGAAGTTTGAATTACCTGATTATGAAAAAGAATTTAGTTTTTTAAATAGTTCATTTAAATTTGTTAAAAAATAAACCTTAAAAGTTAAAGATATATACTAATATATGTTTAAATTAGTGAAGAATAAAAATTATAAAAAATATGTTATGTGTAGAGTATTATCTAAAAAATTAGCTAAAAAAAAAAATAATATTGATGATTTTCAAAATAAATGGAATTTTGTAAAAAAATTAACAAATCCATATGAATTAATATATATAAATTCATATAATAGTATTTCTAAATATTTACCAATAAGTAGATCTTATTTTAAAATGTGGGAAATATTGTGTAAATTTGATTTATTAAATAAAAATAATCACATAGCGTGTTTGGCCGAAGGACCAGGTGGATTTGTAGAAGCTATTAATAATTATTGTAAAAAAAATAAAATGAATGTTAATATTTATGGTATTACATTATATTCAGAACATAAGGGAATTCCTTCATGGAATAATTATAAAAATAAAATGAGTGATAAAAACGTACGTGTGATGTATGGTAATTTATATAAAGTTCAAGATATTATGAACTATTATAAAATGTTTTTTACATTTAAGAAAGCTAATTTAGTAACAGCTGATGGAGGAATAGATTATTCATCAGATTATAATAAACAAGAACAGATGTCTTATCAAATAATTTATGGTGAGATTGTAACATCTTTATTAATTTTAGAAAAAGGTGGTAATTTTGTATGTAAAATTTTTGATATGTTTACACTTTTTACAATGAAATTATTGTATTTAATTGGTTATTATTTTGAAGATTTTACTTTATATAAACCATATACAAGTAGGGTTTTAAATTCAGAAAAGTATTTAATAGCAAAGGGATTTAAAGGAATTAATAAAAATGATTTATCAAATTTATTAAATTTATTAAATAATTTTGATGATGATGTTGTAGATATTGAAAATATTAAAATTACAAATAAGTTTTTTCATAATATTAGTGAATACAATGAAAAATTTGGCAATCAACAATTAAAATACTTAGATCAGGCATTAGAATATGCAAAAAATAATATTACAGAATATGAAAAAAAAAATATAATAGAAAAACAAGTTAAAAATGCATTACAATGGTGTACTGAATATGAAGTACCTATTAATATAAAAAGTAATTATTTGCCATCTTTACCCTCAACAAATTCTTCATAATATCGTTGACCCATATATAAAGATGCATCATCATAACTAATTTCTTTTTTTTTAATTTTTTCTCTTACTTTTAACATTTCAACAACTCGTTTCATATCAAAGTTATAAGGATCGTCTATAATAAGAGTTACAAGAGAAGGATAATTTTGATAAAAATCCATAAATTCATTTATAACTTCAACTCTACTTTTACCAGTTTTAACATAATTAATAACAGCAGATATTGTATTAATAATATAGTTATTAGTATCTTTATTAAGAAAATCTTTCTTTTCATTATTATCGTTATTATTATTATCGTTATTAGCACTCATTTTATAGTATATAATATATATATTATATTTAAATATAATATATATGAAATACCAACGATATATTCAATTGTTATTAATTGCTATAATATTAGTGTGTTTATTTGATATTAAAATAGAAACATTTGAAAATGATGAATATTACAATAAAAATTTAGATAATGTTGATAAAGTGTATGCTAAATTATATAATATAGTTTTTAATGAAAAATTCATTTATGATTATGATGTTAGTAAAATTACCCCTACCTTAAAGAAAAATAGCAATATATTAGATGCTGGAACAGGTACTGGAAAATATTATGAATATTTTTTTAAAAATCATAAGATAGTAGGTGTTGATATGTCAAAAGATATGTTAAAATATGCCAAGATAAGATGTCCGATTGGAAATTTTATTGTTGGAAATTTAAAGAACAGTGAATTATTTCAACCAAAAGAATTTACACATGTATTATGTTTATTAGATACGTTGTATCATAATGATTATCAAGATCAAGCAAAAATACTTAAAAATTTTTATGATTGGCTTCAACCAGGTGGATATCTTTTTGTTCATATTTTTGATTATAATAAATTAATTCCAACGCCTAGAAATTATAGTACAATGTATGTTGATGATTCTAAAAATTTACATTCCTATACAGAATTTCAAAATTTTAATCATGATGCATTTTATGTTAAAAATGATAATAATGTTATTTATAAGGAAAAATTTACAATGAATAAAACTGGTAAAACACGATTTCAAGCTACTAAATTATATATACCATCAGATAAGAAGAGAACAGTTAAACAAATATTAGAAGTTGGTTTTAAAACGGTTAATATATATAAGATGGATTTTTATGAAGATACAGATATTGAACTGTTTGTTTTCAAAAAAATATAATCTCAAGAAAAATAATCTATGAAATAACTAAGTATGAAGATAGAATATAATCTTGTTGATTCTAAATCAAAAATAAATCCAGGTGGTATTATAAGTTTTGATACTAAAACTAAGCCAAAAGTAGGTAAGGCTATTCGTCAAACGAGTAGAATGAATAGTAATATATCTCATATATTAAAAACAGGAAATACAGATAATTTAGAAAGTTTTAGTATAATTAATTTTGATATAATTCCAAAAATTAGATTTAGTATTGTTTTAGTATTTATATTAGTAATTTTATTTGCTTACTTATTTAAATTAATTTAATGTATAAATAAAATCTTTGTTTAATATATAATGCCTAGTAGAAAGACATACAGTGAAGCTCAATTTAAACGTGATTTAGCACAATTAAATAAACTTATCAGTAGTTTCAAAAAGCAGAGTGGGGGTAATCCCACTCCTACCAAAGGAGCATCTGATAAACAAGAAGATTTTACTCTTTTATATGGTGGTGCACGTGAAACCCCAGACGTTCGTAATTTTACTGTTGTAGAATTGAATGGTCAGAAAATTAAGAATGGTGGTCGTTACAAGATTTCTAATTTGTACACTCGTGGTAAAAGAAAAGGACAAAGACGTAAAAATTTACCAACTCCTGGCGATGCTGCATCTAAAGCTCTTAGTAAATTTTGCCGTGATATGAAATCCAAAAATAAAACTAAGTGCCGTGTTACTTTTACTCTTCAGGAAGTTACACGTGGTTCTTCTCGTAAACTATATGGACCTTATTATGGTTATTACCGTAAACTAAAAAAACCAGTTAAAATGAGAGTCAAAGATGCAAAAGGTAAAATGGTTACTCGTATCTTCCGTTACCGACCCATGGTTGAATTAGCCAAGAAATAATTACTTCGTCTAAGAAAGATATTATCTAAAATAGATTAATTAATTAAATTTATTCATTATAATTATATATAATGAATAAAAAAGTTTATGAAATAGTAGATTATCCTGAGAAAGGTATGTCTTATGGAAAATATTTAAGTAGATCTCCGAGTAGAGCTGCTAAAAAAATATTATCATTTTTAGCAAGATTAGTAAATATAAACAATAATCAAAATATGAAAACACGTTTAATAGTTTTTGTCATACGGGATATTAAGTCAGGAAAAGAGTATAAATTTATAGGAACTCGTATTAGGTTAAATAAACCTAGTGTAGTTTATTTTGGTAAAAAGAAAGTTTTGTACAATTTTAAAAATGTGGTAACAAAGTATGAAAAATATTATAATAGTAAATAATATAAATGTCAAAATCAAGTTCAAATACTAAAATTATTGGTTATGATAAACATATTTCTACAAATTCAAAAGTTATTACTAATAATCATGGTTCTCTTGTACATGAAACCAATAATAATACATTAGCTACACATAATCAAAGGACTGAATGGGCTAAATACGATCATTTAGTAGAGGGTCCACCACAAGAAGGCGGTGGAAAAATATATACTGTCGATAATGTTAAGTTTAAAACAAATGATAAGCACCCTGAGTATATAGCGGCTAAAATAGTTCAACCATCTAGAAAAAATTGTCATTTTTTAATAACATTAAATAATAAATTGTATAAATGTGTTAAAAAGAATAAAAGAATAGTAAGGGTAACAAGTTTATATTAAATAAAAAAATTGATATTTAAAGATTAATATAAATATATGAATTTATTATGTATTCTATGCAACAAAATAAAGATACAGAGGGACATACCATAGGTAATGTCCCACCCCCGGGCGAAGAGATGGATTCATTTCTTCACCAGATGATGGCAGCGTTGGGTCAGTTAGACCGAGATGCTGCTATTCGTTCAAACGAGAATGGTGCCCTCCAAGTTTCAGATGGAGCTGCTGGGGTACCTGGATTAAAGAAGAAGGTAATTTCTCAGATTAGTTTAACAAAGGCTCAGCAAGCTGATCTTTGTCAAATTATGACGAAGTTTATGGATGGAACTGATCAAGCAACGGTTACTGCTGTTGTTGAATCATTGGTTACGTCGATGACCTCCGAAAATTGTCTTTCCTTGCTCGATGCGTTGCTTCGAATTGGGTTAGCACATATGCGAGATATTCGTGGAAAGGGTAAGGGGCGACGCGACCAGTTTTACTGGATGGTGTTTGCTCTTCACACTTATTTTCCTGATTTGATCGAGCATTTGCTGGCGTCATTGATTCCAGATCTTGGTTGTTACCGAGATTTTAGGACCATTGCCAATGCAACTAAGGATTCAAACCCACGGTTGTCAAAGGCAGTTATTGCGGCTCACCTTGTAGATATTAAGAAGGGCGATTTCCTAGCTTGTAAGTGGGCACCCCGTTCACAAAACAAGATGTCAAAGGCGTATGCCAAGATGATGTTTCCTGGTGATTACCGGGATTGTGCCAAGTATCGTCGGTGGATTGTCGATCACAGCAGTGAGAAGGCAGGCTGCATGGTGGTCGAGGCATTGATGAGTGCGAAGCGATGGGAAGAGGTAGCAAAGGTGCTTTCGCACCTTACTGCCGCGAACCATGCCAAGTACAAGAAGGCATTTTTCAGGCATATTCAAGAGGAGTACTCATCGTTCATCCTAAGCTGTTTGTCAAAGGACAGTGCTGATAGTTCGGCGAAGATGAACGTGACTGGTCTTCAGGTTAATGGTCTGATCAAGCAATTGGTCGGTAATCATGGCGGTAATCATTATTACGGTAGTTGTTACTGTTGTCACGGTGTCACCATTTCTGCATCTGCCCAAGAACGTGCAGTGATTGATGTCCAATGGATGGGAATTGAGGAGAAGTTGCTTGCCAAGATGGAACAGGATCCGGAAATCTACAAGAGTCTGATGGCTCTGGTCGTGATTGATCGTTCTGGTTCGATGGGAGGTGGACCCGATTGTGCGGCAGTAGGGATTGGAATATTCACTGCCCGTGTTTTGGCTCAGTATGAGATGAAGCACTTTGGTCGAACTCTGTTTGGAGATCGTGTGATACGATTCGCAGATTCGGCTGAGGTGATTTGTCTTAACATTGAGGCATATCGGCTACCCTCTGAGTATATTGCTGATTACTTTCGTCAGGAGAACACATTTCGAGCTGGTTATACAACCAATTTGGATGCTGTTCATGACAAGGTGATTGCTATTACATTGGAGGCAATGAAGGTGACAGGTTCTAACCTAGCGCCAAGGTTGCTCATTTTGACGGACATGCAGTACAACGACAGTCAAATGAGGCGCGGTGTGCGTTCTAAGATGACACATGAACAGCTGATGGCGAAGAAGTACGCTGATGCGGGTCTAGTCCAAGGTCTAACTTTGGTCTGGAACTTGCGCGGTGATACTAACACAAGCCACGCTGCACATGATTGTGAAGGTGTTCAGCAGATTGGTGGTTGTAACCAATCTATGATCGAGATGTTCTGTGATGGTGGTAAGATTGCCCAAGCAACTGGGAAGGATGCCAAGGAGGTTGACACATGGGACACTTGTAAGGGAGCTATGGCGAACTATGACCAAGTGACGGAGTGGTTTCGCGCTGCTTGTGCATCTGTGGGTGACCTGACCGCAGCGATGAAGCTTCAACTTCCGTACCAGACGATGGTGGTAGAAGCATTTCGTGAGAATCCAGGTTGGACTTCACCATGGCACATCGAGCCAGACGACGACGACGTTGAGAACGACGACGACGTTGAGAACGACGACGACGTTGAGAATGACGATGATATTGAAGATAACGACGATGACGCGGTGGCTCATGCCTAAGTGATTCAAAAATTATAATGAAATTTGAGAAGTTATAATATAATCTTCTAAATACAAATACCAATTTTTATGATTTATTGCAATTTCATTTAATTTAGATTCATCATTTAATTTTAAATTCAAAATATATTCACCAGTTTGACCAATAATAAGAGGTAAATATTTTTTATTATTGATAATAAAGGTTTTTGTGGTAAAAAATTTTATTGGTTCTCCGCCTAACCATCCTGTTTCTCTACTAAAAAATTTAACAGACGTCATTATTAATACTATGATATGATATGATATATTATTTTATAAAAATTGACGCCCGTGATTTATTGATAACTTCGTTATTATTGAAAGCTTCTTACTTTCAGAAAAAACGGACGTGAAACGCATAGAATGATGTACGCAAAGAGCCTGTTTTTTTTCTTTCAGATAAAAACGGACATGATAATCGAATGATTATCACGACCCCCGTTTTTTTTTTCTTTCAGGAAAAACGGACATGATAATCGAATGATTATCACGACCCCCGTTTTTTTTTCTTTCAGGAAAAACGGACATGATAATCGAATGATTATCACGACCCCCGTTTTTTTTTCTTTCAGGAAAAACGGACACTCAAATATGTCTGAAGTTTAATATTAATATTTAGACTGCAACCATGGAACATCTATGTTTGATTGCAGCAGTTGATGAAGCAAGGAATGCTACACATGCAGATCGGATGGAGTTGATTG
>Ga0080013_1006400_pt1 | contig 10520 bp, 8 predicted proteins | sample ETNvirenome_6_85_FD_69236 | JGI IMG/M metagenome (GOLD analysis project Ga0080013, IMG submission 69236) | Marine viral communities from the Pacific Ocean - ETNP_6_85 (SPADES assembly) (version 2) | ecosystem: Environmental > Aquatic > Marine > Oceanic | place: Pacific Ocean | collected 2013-06-19
ATGTATTAAAAAGATATTTTCCTGATCTTCCTAGAACTAAAAGATCAGCTTACAAGTATCTTAAACAAAAAGGGTTTTATCCTTTAAGATAAGACTTGACATTATGAGGGATATCCATTATAATCCCTCATAATATAAACACTAACACGAAAGATATAAAATGTACTACATATTAAGAGTAATGACTTTCAGCGATCGTAAAGAACACGATACTGATTCAGGTGCAAACAAATCATACACAAAAGAAGACGCCCTTAAAAGAATAAAAGCGTTAAACCTTTTAAATGATTCAACTTTTATAAGTTATATGATTGTTAAAAAGGCAGAAGATATAGTTCAAGAATAAGACTTGACAGGAGTATTCTATTAATGTAGGATACTCCTATAACACTAACAGAAAGAAATAAAATGGACACAATAGAAAAAATGCCAAGTTCGTTTTTTATAACTTACTTCGCAAAGACTCACAACGGAGAGCAGATTGCTAATGGTGGGAAAGTTATCACTAGAAAAGCAAGCGAACCAAATCCTAAAGGAACAGCAGGTCGTATGTTCACAGATAAAAATGGAACAGACAGATATGTTTATTGGGATTTAGAGGCTAGAGATAAAAAGACCAATGAACTTGGTGCGTGGAGACACGCAACAGGCAAATGGAATATTAAATCAAATGATTAATATTCTTATAAGTTTAGGGCTAGAATTTTGGATCGGGGCTTTTGCCTCGATCCTAATTCTTTATTTCTATACTTGACAAAGTATATCAATAGGATAACATAGGACTATGATAAACACTAACAAAGGAAACATGAAAACAATTAAATATAAAAACAAAGAATATAAACTACCTTTTGCCGTTGGATTACCAGAAGACCCAACAACAGAAGAAGTAATACATAATAGATTCGGTGGTGAGTCTTGTACTCTCCCTGCATTTGCTGTCGCTGTCTATGATGTTATTATGGGTAGTGAGCAACTGGCTACAAGCCACGATCGTCAAGTGGGTGAAGGACATTCACCTTATTGGAATGATGTTCGTAAGGGTCTTGATTGGTTTAGCAGGAACTTCACTAAAGAATATATGGTGTTATTAGATTAATCGCATAATGGATTACATAGGATAAGTCAATAGACTTCGTGTCCAAAATGGGTCGCGCCCTTCGGGCGCTCCCCGTTGGGTTGTATGCAATAAATGCATCAACTACAGGTTGCATCGCCACATTTCTGCCACAATTCAATTACAGGTTGTATTTTTTTTTCATAGAGGTACCAAACCCAATCCAAAAAAAATCGCGCCCCTCAAAGTCGATTCCCTTTAATATAAAAAGGGGTCCCACTACTCTGGGTTGTATTGTCTATTAGACACGGTTAATTGACAATAAATACTTTTTATCCTATATTGACCTATGAAAGAAAATAATCAACATACAAGAGTTAAAATTTTAGAAGACGGGACTCCTGTTAAGTTAGAGAATAAAGTTAAAAAAAGTAGTTACATTAAAAAAAATAAAATAAAAAAATATATTTCAAAAATTAATGGTAAATATATTTATCCATACCGATACATACCTGTAAAAAAAGGACCCTGCTTTTCTTCTGGTAAACCCAAAAAAATGTATATAAAAAATGGAAAATATATCTACAAACCATTTCTTGGCCCACCTCCTCCTGTTAAGTTATTGTCTCCCCCTGAACCTCGTTTATTATTACCCTCTCCCGTGCTTCGCGTGCTTCACGGTCAAAGAGGACCCATACCTTATGGTTATTATTACATAAATGGTGAAACTATTAAACAGAAACAAAAAGACAGAAGATTGGCTTTTAATAAAACACTTCCCCCTCTTAATCTTACTTGTACATATTGTAATAAACCTTTTATTCTTCCAGGAATGAAAGAGAACGGACATAAACAACGACCACTTAAACATTGCAGTTATCTTTGTCATAAAAGAGAAGAGCGACTTAGAAAATTATGGATACCCAAATGGTTATATAATTTTTACTTAGAAAAAAAATTATATACTATTGTTGCAGGTTTTAAAAATTCAAAACACAGCATGTTTTCATGGAATAGACGTTGGAGGTGGTTAGGGGGTCACAACGCTAGTTTTAAAATGTTTTTTAGAGGGGTTTATTGGAAAAGACATGGGTGGTTTTGGCATCCCAAATGTTTTTGGAGAAAAAAATTTAAATGGTTAAATGATTATAAAATAAAAAAATCAGAAAAAAATAGAAAAAATTATGTTGCACGTTATACGAAAAGTGAAAGATTTAAAACCGTTGTAAAAAATTGGCAAAAGCGACAACCTAAAGATTCAAACTTTAAAATAGCTGGTGCGTTAAGAGCTTCTATAGTAGGGGCCCTTAAAAGACAGGGAATAAGAAAATCTCGTAGGACAGACGAGCTTCTCGGTACTGATAAGGTGACGGCAAGAAACTATCTAGAGTCTTTATTTGAACCTGGAATGACATGGCAAAACCATGGACAATGGCACATTGATCATAAAATTCCATGTGCTTCTTTTGATCTTAGATGCCCTGTTCAACAATTAGCATGTTGTTATTACAAAAATTTGCAACCTCTGTGGGCAATTGATAATATGAAAAAAGGTGCTAAGATAAAATATGGACCTTAATAATATAGATATAAGTAAACTACCTGCTGAAGTTAGAAGAGAGCTTCTCCAGCTACAAGTAATGGTAGCTGAAAAGAAGATTAAAAATCGTGCTAAGGATGATTTTATGTCCTTTGTCAAAGCTGTGTGGCCCGAGTTTATTGAAGGACCCCACCACAGAGTTATTGCTAAAAAGTTCAATGACCTTGCAACAGGCAAAATTACAAGATTAATTGTAAACATGCCACCAAGACATACTAAGTCGGAGTTTGCAAGTTACTTGCTACCAGCATGGATGGTGGGCCGTGAGCCAAAACTCAAGATCATTCAAGCAACGCACACGGGTGAACTTGCTGTAAGGTTTGGTCGTAAAGCAAAAACACTAATTGATAGTGACGATTACAGAAAAATTTTTGACACAAGTCTTAGAGAAGACTCGCAAGCTGCAGGAAGGTGGGAAACTGCTCAAGGTGGTGAATACTTTGCTGCTGGTGTTGGCGGAGCAATCACGGGCCGTGGTGCGGATTTATTGATTATTGACGATCCCCACTCGGAGCAAGACGCAATGTCAGCCAGCGCCTTTGATAATGCGTATGAATGGTACACATCCGGACCCCGTCAAAGACTTCAACCCGGTGCAAAAATAGTTTTAGTTATGACAAGGTGGAGTAAAAAAGATTTAACAGGAATTTTACTCGATAATCAAAAAGATGTTAAGGGTGATCAGTGGGAAGTGGTGGAATTTCCAGCGATCTTGGACCACGGAACTAAGAAAGAACCTGTTTGGCCACAATATTGGAAAATGGATGAACTTGAAAAGGTTCAAGCAACACTTCCAGTTGGAAAATGGAATGCACAATGGATGCAAAAGCCAACTTCTGAAGAAGGAGCGCTTATAAAACGTGAATGGTGGCGTAAATGGGAAAAAGATTGGCTTCCCGACTGTCATTACGTTATTCAAAGTTATGATACTGCATTTTTAAAAAAAGAAACTGCCGATTATTCGGCAATTACAACTTGGGGAGTGTTTTATCCCAATGAAGACTCTAAACCCAATTTAATTTTGCTAGACGCAGTAAAAGATCGGTACGAATTTCCGGAACTACGTCGTGTTGCCCTTGAACAATATAAATATTGGACCCCTGACATGGTAATCGTTGAGCAAAAAGCATCGGGAACTCCGCTGACTCATGAACTAAGACAAATGGACATTCCAGTGATGACATTTACGCCAAGTCGTGGTAATGATAAGCATGTACGTGTAAATTCTTGTGCGCCGCTATTTGAAGCCGGCATAATTTGGGCTCCTGATAGGAAATTTGCAGAAGAAGTCGTAGAAGAATGCGCTTCATTTCCATACGGCGATCATGACGATTTAGTTGATTCTACGACTATGGCCGTCATGCGATTCAGGCAGGGAGGCTTTCTACCCCATCCAGAAGATTATGAAGATGAAAAAAAAGAACCTAGGAAGATGGAGTATTATTAATGTTTAAACAATTATTACAAAATTTTATCAAAGCCAACGGTAGATCCCCAAATGCCATAGAAATGTTGCAACTTAAATTTAAAGCAGCATCACAAGCGAATAGGGGTCAATTACTTCCATTTAGATACAAAAAAAATTTTGATGAAGAAGTAGAATCCATAATTAAAAATACATCACCTAAAAACCAGATCATGGGATCTAAAGGTATAAAAGGACTTGAGCTTGTGGAGGATAGAAAAGCAAGACTTCTGGCGGATAGAAAAAAAATGATGGAAAAACTTGGTCTTAAAGAATTTAAAGCACAAGAAGATATTTATGAAAAAGCCTCTATACTTAAGGACAAAGCTAAAACAGGTCTTCCAGAATTTGATGAAATATTAGAACAAGAATTTGCTAAGTCATTTAAAACGAAAAAGACACCTGTAACTGAGCAAGAGCTGAAAATAAAAATGGAACAACAAAACAAGGAAGCTGCTGAGAGAATAAGAAAGAAACAAGCGGAAGAAGACAAACTTTCTATATTTACAGATGAGAGACCTCCCAAGGATCCAGAATTTGCATCTGGCGGCAGAGCTGGTTTTACATATGGTGGATCATTTAAACAATATATAAACCGAGAAGATAAATACAAAGATTTAAATTTTGAAGAATGGTTAAGAGAAGATAAAGCATCAGGCGGATTAGCTCATATGCTTGGTGAAGGCGGCAGAATTGGTTTTGCCAGGGGTAGTATTGATCCGCGCGGACAGCAAGCAAGAGCTAGAACAGAACAGACTTCTGAGAAAATTTTTAAAAAATTAATTGAAGTTGCTAAAACTTTAGAATCTGAAGAACAGAAATATATGTACCAGGTTGTTATTCCAAAGACTTTAATAAAACTATCCGCTGATGTAGGAACTAAAGAATCACAAGCATTAAGAAATTTTTTAGCGGAGAACCCAGATCTTACCAAAGTTGACCTTAGTAATATTCCTCTTAAGTTTAACGATAACACCCATCTTAAAACAATGTTAGAGATTCCACTTCCTTTTGACATAAAAACGGAGATTACTACGGATTCTTCTATGACCGGAAGTGATGTAGATAAAATAGAACTAACCTCAAAAAATTTAGACATTGAATATGATAAGAAAAAAAATGAAATAGCTAGTGATTTAAATTTTGATATAGGTCAGGGAGATATAAATCTTTCCAACGTCAATTATTTAAACGACGACATCAATACCTCTAAGTTAGATCTTAAATATCCTTTCAACGAAGGAAATTTAAAAGCTACAGCTTTTGCACAAGATGGTGATGTTTATAGAGGAGAACTTGGATACCAAGGTGATGGATCAGGTATGAAGGTATATCTTGATAAAGACAGTGAGCCTTCTATTTCAGCATATAAAGATTTTGATAACAATATAATGCTTGATGCGGATCTTTCTTTAGACAAAGAAGACTTAAACCAAATTGGTGTTACCTATCGACCAAGCGACAATCTTAATCTATTTGCTAAGCAAGATATTGCTGATGGAGGAACCACTGTAGGGGGGGACTTTACTCTTTTTGATACTGAAGATAGGATAGGAAATAAATCTCGTTTTGATATTTCTGCACGGGGAGATTCAGATGGAGAAAAGAACGCGTATATTAGATATGTAAAAAATTGGGGATCAAAAGACCCTGGTCTTAAATTTCAAACAAGCAACCCCGACGAAGCTCTAGATTTTCTTTCAAGTCGAAGAAATCTTTTTCAATCAGGCGGACGTGCAGGGTTTTATATAGGTGGTATCACAGACGTTGAACCAAGACTCGATGACATCGGTCATGGCTCAGACTCATTAATGGCTAGAACAAGATTACTTTCACCAAACAATCAAGCAACTACATCAACAGGATTAAATTATTTACTTGCAGAAGATAATGACAACATAAGAGTTCCTTTTTCAGGTGGAGGCATGAGCCGTAGAGCATTTTTAAAATTAATGGCATCATTAGGTGGTGCAACAGCTGCAGCTAAATCTGGAATCTTAAGTGTAGGCGGTAAACAAGCAGCTAAAGAAACTATAAAACAAACTGCAGGAACACCTCCTCCGTATTTTTTTAAACTTGTAGAAAAAATTAAAACAATGGGTGATGATGTAACTCCAAAATATGCAACCAAAGACAGAGAAGTTGTTAAAAAATATAAAGATTTTGAATTAACAGAAGATGTTGCAACAGGTGAAAAAACAATTCAAAGAATTAAGACTGATACTGACGCTATGTATTATGATGAAACTTTAGCAGAAGATGTTTACATGAATTATAAACCTGGAAAAAGTCAAATGGATGAAACAACTAAAGGTAAAACTCCACCAGATGAGTATATCGAAGATACTGGATATTTAAGAACTAGCGGACCAAATAAAGGTGAACTTTATGATTCAATGAATGGTCTTACTGATGATACCTTACAAGAAATTATGGAAGAAGTTGGTGAAAAAGTTGTTAAAAAAGCTGATGGCGGTCGTATTGGAAAATGGATGGGTGGTCCATTAGGGTGGGGAAAAGGTCAAATTAGAGAATTATTAAAATTCATGGCTAGAGGAGGTTCTCACGGCAAAACTCCTTCTGAAATGTTACAGATGGTAAATCCTAAACAATTTAATAAAATTTTAAACAACCCTGAATATGCAGGTAAATTTAATCCCGAAAACCCGGGTGGAATTCCTGAATTAATTAAAAATTATACAACAAAAATGAAAAGTGATCGACCCCAGATGATTGGAGATCTTATTAGCACTGGAAAAAAAATAAAAAAAGCAGATGACGAGATACTAGAATATAAAAATACAATAATCAACAATATGATAAATCAAGGAATGGATCGAAAATCAGCTGAACAAATGGCAGATAATTTAGTGGAGATGGTATCAGGTATGGCTGGTCATGTAAAAGATGCTCCTAAAGTTACAAGCCAAGGTTTATTAGAAATGGAAAATATACAAAAGAATTTATTAACTAAAGGTCGTAAGCTACAAGCTAATGGCGGTCTTACAACTATGTTAGGGGAATAATGGATATTAAAGAATACGCACAAATGATGAAATATCTTACTCGTCCGAAAGAAACAGCTTTGGACATAGATGACGAAGACTATGGAGAAGGACGTCTTAATACGATACCTAAAACTTGGTTGCAGACTATGCCAGTACTTAAAGGTGCCCCGGATCCTGAGACAAGCATCAAGGAACTAGCGACTGGCGGCAGGATTGGGTTTAAAGACGGATACGGTCCTTTTGAAATAAAAATGGGTCCAGAAAAAGGCAAGTTTAAATTAAAATTTACTTCTGCTAATCCTGAAGGTAAGGCAATGTATTTTGACACTAAAAAGGAGGCACAAAATTATTTAGATACTCGAGGTGAAAAATTAGAAAAGGCAAAGATAAAAAGAGAATATAATCCTGAAAGAGAAAAAGCTTCTAAATATCTTTATAATAAAAAATATAGAGATTTAAACAAAGATGAAAAACAAAAAGTTAGAACAAGAATATCATCTACTGGAAAATTTACTGCTAAAAAAGCAAAAGATCCGTTAACAGCAAGACAACAAGGATTAATATTAAAAGAATTTCCAGATGCAGACTTTAGCATAAATAAATATGGTTTTCCTAGAGAAGGGGGCATGTATGATAAAGTTAATAATTTTGTTAAAAGAGGATACAAGCTAAGAGCCTTTAAACCTTTATCAAAACCTTTACAAAGAGCGATTGTAGAAAATTTTCCTGAATACAAAAACTTTAATTTTAAAACTAATCTATATGGCGTGCCATCTGGTAAAGGAGCTAACATGAAACTGTATGATAGAATTAGAACTTTTGTAGATGACCCAAAACCTTTTCAATTTGCTTTTAATTTAAGAAGTCCTGAAGGATGGACTATGGCTCAAATGTACAGAGCTGGCGACGATAAGTATGAGCCTATTCGTAATGAGAATGAAAAGATAACGGGTTTTAAAGATAAAACAGGCAAAACTGTTAGAACATATAATATCAAAAATATAAATAAGCATCCCAATTTTCCAGAGATACAAAAATATTATAACGTCGCTGAATTATCTAGAACACCTCTGTCTAAATATGAAAACGTGGTTAAACTTTTACCTAAAGGTTTTGACCCAAATAAAATTTTATTAAACGACCTTTTACAATTCATAGCAGACAAAGATGGTCTTACAGGTATTAACAGAGCAAAAAGAGCTATTGAAATACACCACACTAAAGGAGTTAAAAATCAAGCTACCGGTAATTTTCAATTATTAAGGAGTGATCTTAATAAATTAGCAGACACAATAGAACAACAAATTAAAAAAGGAAATTTAGACAGAGTTGCAGAATTAGAAGCTAACAAAATTAGAGTTGAAACAGGGGGTAAAAAATTTGGTTCTAGAAAAGTATCTCCTATGGGAGATTTTAAACAAATTGTATCAGGAGTTGAAAGTGAATTAAAAGGTTTTAGTAAAAAAAATTGGAATAACCTTTCAAAACAATTATTAGGAAAGCTAGAAGCACGTGGTTGTGGTCAAGCAGCAGGGGGTAGAATTCTGTTTTCAGAGGGATCACCAGGTGGAACAATGACTAAATGTGCAAAAAAAGGCGTTCAAGGATTTATTGATGATTTAAAAAAAGGAAATTATTCTAAAGCAACAAAAGATATTTTAAAAGGTGGTGGTCAATTTTTAAAAGGTGTTTTAAATCCAATGGAACTGTTAAAGCTTAGAAATTTAATTGGTCCAACAGCTATGGGTTTTTTAGCAGCGTTTGAAGGTGGTGTAATTACTGATGATGTTATCAGACAAGGTACACCGTTAAATGAGTCTCTAGCCAACAATTGGTTAACAAAATCTTTCCTACCCTACACACAAGAATACGCTAAAGCAAAAAATTTATTAGCAACAGGTAAGGTACCAGCTAATATGAAAAAATATGTTCAAGATGTAATGACATTTAATGATGCATTAAAAGATATACAAGCAATAGAAAGTAATGTTGCATCTAGAATCGTAGACCAAGGTGGTTATGGAATGATTGATGGCACTTCTGTATATACACAAGAACAACAAGACAAAGACGACGCAAATGTAATGAAAAAATTAAGTACATTAACAGAAAATGTTGTAACTCCAGGTAGCGCTAAAGATTTAGAAATGAAATCATTACAAGATGAGAATGAAGCAACCCGAATGGCTAAAAAAGAATTTAGACCTCTTTTTGGTTTTGATAAATTAGAAGATGTTAGAACTCCAGCACCTACCCCTGGTATTAATGATTATACGTATGTTCCAGAAGCAGTTCAAAAAGATCTTAGACCTATAACTTATCAAGACTATGAAAGAACAGAACTACCAGCTGCTGAAAGACAGTATTATGAAAAAAAATATAATATAAGCCCTGGAAGTAGTTTAAGTGATTATTCTTTTCCTGGATCTAATACAAACGCATTAGAAGAATTAACAAATAGATACAATATTAGTCAAGCATCCAATTATCCTGGGTATTATGGAGCAAATGAAAAATTTATGGAAGGAGGTATAGCTAGTCTAAATGTCAAAAAACAAAAATAACACAATAAACAAGAAACCTAATTTAGCTCAAAAACTTAGAGCTAATCCTGGTTATAAATGGTGGGCGGTTCCACCGAAAAAGGGACCTCTATCACAAGGCTTGAAATTACCACCAAAACAAGTTAAAAAAGTATAGGAGAAAAATATATGGCAGATATAGATAAGTCTCTCCCTAACGTTAAACGACCAGAAGAAGTTGCAGAGGAAATTAATGTTGAGGAGATTCAAGAAACACCCAAAGGACCGATAGAAATTACAGAAGACGAACAAGGGGCAATAGTTGATTTTGACCCTAGTGCAATGCCGTTACCTGAAGAAGGTGATTTTTTTGCAAACTTAAATGAATTACTTCCAGAAGATGATACAGCTGTCATTGGTAATCAATTACAAAATGATTACATGGAATATAAAATGTCTCGTAAAGAATGGGAACGAGCATACATTACTGGACTAGACCTATTAGGATTTAAATACACAAACAGAACTGAACCGTTTCAAGGAGCAAGTGGTGCAACACACCCTGTTCTTGCAGAAGCAGTTACACAGTTCCAAGCTTTAGCTTACAAAGAATTATTACCTGCAGACGGACCTGTCAGAACCATGGTAATGGGAAAAGCAGATCCGCAAAAAGAAATGCAAGCGCAAAGAGTAAAAAATTTCATGAACTATCAGATCATGGATCAGATGAAAGAATATGAAGCTGACTTTGATCAAATGTTATTTTATTTACCTCTTGCAGGTTCTACATTTAAAAAAGTTTACTATGACGAATTACTGGGACGAGCTGTTTCTAAGTTTGTTCCCGCAGATGACCTTGTTGTTCCGT
>Ga0080013_1006402_pt1 | contig 10516 bp, 24 predicted proteins | sample ETNvirenome_6_85_FD_69236 | JGI IMG/M metagenome (GOLD analysis project Ga0080013, IMG submission 69236) | Marine viral communities from the Pacific Ocean - ETNP_6_85 (SPADES assembly) (version 2) | ecosystem: Environmental > Aquatic > Marine > Oceanic | place: Pacific Ocean | collected 2013-06-19
TTTTAAGAAAACAAATGGATAAAGTGTTAGAAGATATAGAAGAATTAAAAGACGCTAACAGAGAAATCCATTATAAGAATGGGAACACAAAATGATAGAAACAGTTTTTGCATTACTGATGTTTGTAAACGGAGAGATTAAAGAACACCGTATTCAACCCACAATGGGAATGTGCCTTAGCGGAAAACGTAAAGCAGAGAGACAGTACAGTGAAACTGTGTCTTATAAATGTTATAAGGGTAAAGCTAAAACTGAGATTTACCTGGGTGAAAAATCTATTAAAGCGTTAATATTAGAATAATGAAAAAAAATTGTAATCAATGTAAGGAAGAATTCGAAGCCAAACAAGACTCAGATTTATTCTGCAGTAATGACTGTAAGCAAGAAGCATTAGCTGAACTAGATAGTGGTAATGATGAGTGTCTCTCGTGTCAGTAAAAAGAACCCAATAGCAAAGGTTCTAAGAGATAGACGTTACCGTCAACTTGTGGTAAAGAATAAGAAAGCATATAACAGAAAAAAGAATGAAAGAAAATACAATGATTATTGATAATATACAAATTAAAAACAAAAAAGAAATAATGAAATTTGTAAATAAACATAAATCTAGTAATCATAATTTCATTGAAAATGGCTCATCTACATACGATTCTTACAATCTTAAAAATGAAAAAGTATTATCTAGTATTTGTAAAACTTTTAAAAAACTAACTGATAATAAATTTGAAATACTTGAATTATGGTTTAATAAATACCATAAAGGTGGGTATGTAAAACCACATGATCACTCAAATGGAGATATAAAAAATAACTGCTTAACAGGAGTTTATTATTTTAAAAAACCAAAAAACTCAGGAAAACTAATAATTAATCAAAAAGAAATAGATGTTAAAGAAGATGATTTTGTAGTATTTAATATAGATGATACACACTATACAACAAAAAATTTATCTAATCAGAATAAAATTATTTTTGGTGTAAACATGAAAAATATATGCTGTCATTCTTCCTATAGTTTTACCGTAAAAAGAACCCAATAGCTAAGGTTTTAAGAGATAGACGTTATCGTCAACTTATGATAAAGAATAAGAAAGCATATGACAGGAAAAAAACATGGATAAAAAAGGATTTCAAGGACAACTCAATTTAGAAGCACAGGTTGTTAATGGTACATGTCCTACGTGTACTGAAGATAGTATATTTGTATCTTTATACAAAACAATTTATAGATGTACTAATTGTGGAGCAGACATAGAACAAAAAATTAATGGTAAAATAAGTTATATGCCACATATAAATAGAAATACTGAAATTAGTATAAAACAATTTAATGAGCAAAAGAGCTAAGTTTGGTTTAGTAACTAAACCCAAACGAGATAAACCTAGAAAACGGCCTGGTCGACACAAAAAGAACAGAAATAAACACGAAAAAAGAATGGGAAAATATCGTGGAAAAGGTAAAAAAGGGCGTTGACAAATATCCCCTGATATCCTATATATAGGACATGAAAGAAAAAAATAGAACTATTAATTTAAAAGTAAGTAATATTACACCCAAGCAGTGGTCAAGTTTAGTTATTGAACTAAATTTAATGGCTAATGCGTGGAAACCTTATGGACCTAAAATTAAATTAAAAACCCATAATTTTGATAGAATAATCAAATGGGGACGAAATACTAATGAAAATACTAGCAAAGATAGACGAAGCCGCTCGACGTTGGGATCAAACGAGAGATCCGAAATATAAAAAGGAGTGGTATAAGCTTATTCATGACTTCGAAGCTGATTGCAATCGTACTGCTTCTAAACGGAACCGTTCAACTACAGGAATATTCTTACGTAGGAACAATACATGAGTGTTTTGACATGGGGGAAAAACTAAGAATTAAAACATCCACATACTACGATCAAAATAATACTTGGTATTTAAATGATGGTAGTGGGACTTGGCAAGGTTTTATATGTAAATAAGCCTATTCCACAAGAGGGATTAAGTGAAATAGGTTATTGTGGTGAGAAGTTTAACCCACTATCACACTTTAGCTTCCTTGTCAATTTTTGATTTTGGAGCTGGTTTTTTTGGTGGAGTAATTAAAATATCACAGCTAAATTTAACAAAAATATGGTGAGTATTCACTTCTTCTCTTCCAATCTCTTCCATTTTCTCTAAAGATTTAGTATATCCATCCATCATGCAAGAGTACACATCATCATACGCTTCGGGAAATGTATGAGGGGTCAAACATGTTGAAGATATTCCTGAACAAAGTAAAGCTGTTAATAAAAATTTCATTGACAATCCTATATTATCACCTATATTCTAGTTATATAAATATGAAAGGAAACAATGACTGATATAACTAAATATAGAAACGTTTCACTAACGCACGAAACATACAAGACTTTAATCTCATTGTCCAAAGTTTTATTACCTGATGCCAAACTTTCTATCAGCAAAACTGTAGAATGTTTAGCAAATGAAAAGGCTAAAAAACTGAACGGCAAGATTAAGGACATCAAAAAATGAAAATTATTTGTACCACATGTAAAGGTAACGGCTTCTTAAAAGTCGGAACCGAGTATGGAGAAACAGTTCACCAATGTTGGGACTGTGAATCAACAGGGGAGATAAAATATGAAGATGATGATGCTACTTGGAATTATATTCCTGCTGACACATTGCACTAAGTTCGATTCTTATGATCCCACTACAGGGATATTAAAATGGGTTATAACCAAGGATAAAAATGTTACAACCCAGTGAACTAGCGTACATTGCCGGACTCTTTGATGGAGAAGGGTGTGTAACTTGTAAGAAGAAAGCTACAAAGCGTAAAGATAGAAATAATAAAGTTTATAATCAATGGTACATTAGATGTGAGTTATCAATGACTGACAAAGATACTGTTGAATGGCTTCATGAAACTTTAAGTTTTGGATGGTGTAAAGAAAAAAGATATAACAACAAGCCCCACTATAAAAAACAATGGCGTTGGGCCTGTGGATATAGAGATGCGCTACAATTCGCCAAATTGATTTGGCCTTATGCACGTGTAAAAATGCATAAGTTAGAACAAATAATTGATCACTACGAACCTTATGAAAAAAATATAGGAGACAATGTAGTTGATCTAACACTTGAAAGAGAGATAAGGAAATTAGAAAATGCCAGACAATACGAATAAAAAACAAGAAATATCATACGGTATATTTACATGGGGACCATGTATCTTACATTTAAAAATCTCAGAAGATTTTCATAAACTTTTATTAGAGGAAGCACTGGCTAGTAGAGTTAAGGAATTAGATTATAGGGAGAAACTGGCTGGAGTTATTAAAGAAGAATATATGTTTCGTAAGAAAGAAATTTTCCTACCATGGATAGCTCAAATTTTAGGTGTTTATGATGAAGCATTTCAAAAGCATAAGAACCTTCGTTATAAACCTGAAGATAAACCTAATTATTTACTTTCATCTTTATGGGTTAACTTTATGAAGAAGCATGAATTTAATCCTCCACATGATCATTCAGATGAATTGTCATTTGTTATATTCTTAGATGTGCCTCCCGAAATTTCTAAAGAACAAGAAGCCTATGATGGTAGGTCTGGTGGACCTGGATCATTAGGGTTTTTATATGGTGAAGGCAACAGACAAGCTATAACTTATCAATCAGTTAAGCCTACAAATAGAGATATGTTTATTTTTCCTGCGTGGGTTAAACATTATGTAGCTCCTTTTTATTCTGATGTAACTAGAATATCAGTAGCTGGTAATGTAGCTAACTCAGTTCAATTAAAAGATATGAAAAAATACAACGAAGCTAAAAAGAAATATGCAGGACCCAAGGAATAATTTTTTTATATTAGTATTTAGTGTGCTCACAATTATTGTGTGTCTAAGTTTATTTATGATGGTTTACGTATCATGAGCCGTAGAGACAAAGGTACAAAATGGGACGGAAAATCAAGGGTTTCCAACGATAAGTACCGAAAAAATTTTGATGAAATTTTTAAAAAAAAGGGAACTGTTATTAACACTGAAGAGAGCTTTGTGAGCCGAGAGTATACGAAAGAGGAACAAGAACAATTAGAAGAGATAGAAGAAAGGAATGGGTTTTGAAAAAAAACGATAAATATAAATATATTACTGGTACACAGATCACGGACCATGGCTCACGGATCTATGATATAAATGGTGCTAGACTTCCATCGGTAACTACGATATTAGGCAAAACAAAAAATCAAGATTTTATAAGGAAGTGGAAGGCCAAAGTTGGAGAAACAGAAGCAGAGCGAATCAAAAATTTATCTAGTAAACGGGGAACATCTATGCACAAATTCCTGGAGAATCATATACTCGGAACTGGCTACGATGATCTTACAGGGATCGGACAAGAGGCGAAGCCCATGGCCGAAAAAATTATTGAAGAAGGTTTGCTCCCTGTGGAAGAGTATTACGGCTCGGAAGTCACATTGCATTATCCTGGGTTATACGCTGGCAGCACTGACTTGGTTTGTCTCCACAATGGACTAGAAACTATTGTAGATTTCAAACAAGCTAATCGACCTAAAAAACTAGAATGGATCGATGACTATTTCTTACAAATTGCTGCATACTGCATGGCACATGATTATGTCTATGGATCTAAGATTCAACAAGGTATAATAATGGTATGTACTCCTGACCTATATTACCAAGAATTCAAGTTTTCCGGGGCTGATTTAAGGTCTTGGAAGCACAAATTTCTTAAGAGACTTGATATGTTTTATGAGTTACAACATGATGAAAAAGAAGTAATGAAACAAGGTGATATTAACACTTTATTACAAGAAATGACAAAGGAGAAAAAATGAAAGAAGCTAAAAGTGGTTATTTAAAAGCAGGTGAAACTACTAATACACAAGCCGAATTAGAATATACTATGTATCATTGGGGACCATTGTTATTTAAAACAACTGTTAGCCCTGATGATATAAAAGCTTTACGAGCTATATGTGACAAAGCTGATGAAACGTGGAGCGATAACTTAGCAGGTATCATTAAAGGTGAATACAAGATTGATTCCGCTGCTTATACTAAAATCATAAAACCTTATTTAAAAGCTTATCAAGCGGCTTATAAGACTTGGTATAGTTTAAACTTAAGAGGTGTTGAGACTACGGCTGCATGGGTTAATTACATGAAAGCCGGTGAATCTAATCCACCACACATCCATCATAACTGTCATTTATCTAGTACGATTATATTAGATTTACCTGAAGTAGTTAAGCAGGAACAAAAAGATTGGAAAGGAACGGGTGAAGGACCCGCAGCTTTAAATTTCTTTGTAGCTAATCCTCAAAACTTTCATACAAACTCACTAGGGTTTAAAGGAGAGGTTGGAGATTTTTTTATTTTTCCCTGGAACCTAACTCATTCTGTAAATAACTTTAGATCTGATGCAACACGAGTTACTTTAGCCGCGAATTTTAAAATACTTGACGATAATATTTTTGAAAATGGAAATGAAAATGGAAAAGAAAAAGCCTAAAGTTTATATTGCTATGCCGTGTTATGACACGATGAAGGTAGAGACGTGTGTCTCTCTTCTTAATACTTACGCAGTGCTCGCTAGATCAGGGGTCGAATGTATATTTAAATCAGTTAAATCATCGTTAGTGACTCATGCTCGAAATTTATTAACTGCAGGATTCATGGCTTCAGGCTATGATTATATGTTATTCGTTGATGCTGATGTAGAGTTTTCACATGAAACAGTTCTTAGAATGTTGGTACCTGAAAAAGATATTATAACTACTCCTTATAGATTAAAAGAGAATCCATTACAGGTTAGGTATCCTGTTGAACATCTTGATCCTGATAATATAAAAATTTTACCGTTTGATTTAGTGGAGTTGAAGTCTGCTCCGGCTGGATTGATGTTGATTAATAGGTCTGTATTTAGAACGTTAATGGAAAAACATCCTAATAGAAAGATTAAGTTTGATAAAGAACACCAAGATAAGATGGATAAAGAAGTAGGTCATCGAGGGGCGATTGAGAAGTATATGTATAACTTCTGGGATACAAGTTTTAAAGATCATCAATGGAAAGGCGAGGACCTTGCTTTTTGTAAGCTGGCTCGAGACGCTGGAATAAAAATATACGCGAATCTAGACTCATGGACCACGCACCATGGATCATGGGGCTTTACAGGCACCTTTGGTGATTCATTAAAGAAGAAGGAGGACAAATGAGAGAACAAATATACAAAGCTCTAATGTTAAAATATCAAGCTGAGATGGAGGACGCATTGCTTAAGATAGATTGTCTTATGAACTCTTCGCATGCTGTCATTGTCGAGCACACTGATATAACAGGGGAAGTTGACAAATTGTTACATAAAGTTGCAGATGCCAAGGAGAATATGGCAACTTTGCGGCAATATTACGGCACAAATTAGGCTGGACATTTTACATAAGAGTTTCTACAGATAAATTAGTGTTAGTAAAAAAAAACATGAAAAAAAAGTGTCTTTATGTCCAAAAAGAAAAAAAGATAGCAATACCAATGTTTATAATCGATTTTAGAGGACATTTTAGTGGACATTTTCTTAAAAAAGGACATTATATAATGTCCATAGTAGCAGTGCCTCCGCGCGCGCGTAAGGCTGCTTAACATTAAGTGATTTATCTGGTACAACTCTTATATGCCTAAGAAAAGAAGAAAAAGAATCATAACTCAAACAACTCCTGATATACCTTTTCCTAAAGTCAGAGTGGAGTGGGTCGATGCCATGAGTGACTCAGGCTGGGCCAGTGAAAAAGAGTTTAATAAAATGAAATTAGCTTATCCTGTTAATGAAGGTTGGCTTTATTCTAAAGATGATAAATCAGTTAAACTTTTTGCGTCTTACGATAAAGAAGATGATGGAACTTTTACTTTTGGGGATCGGACGATGATTCCTCGTGATTGGGTGAAGAAGATTCAGAAGATTTAGGTGCCTCAATTGCCTCACCTTCAACAGTCTTTGCATTCAGTAATGGCTCGTAGTCGGCTAAGAGTTGTTTCATTTTTGCTTCTAGCTCCTGTTCTGACATATCTTCTAATTTACCAGTTTTTATTATTTTTCTGTCTATGTATAATCCTGCTGCCTTGCCTCGATTTGTTTCAGCATTTACAGCAGAAGAGAAAGAGCCTTTCTTCAAAGCGAGCTCTTTAATACGTGCAAGCTCAGCTACATGGGTTTCATAATTAACTTCAAATTTTTTAAGTCTCTCTTCTTTTAACTTACCTAAATATGCTGCCACCAATGGTGATACTCTAGGATTCATTAACTCTGATCCTTCTTGCCTGCATCTCTTTTCAGAATAGCCAGCTAGTTTAGCTGCTTCAGATTGTGAGACCGGTCCATCAGGTCCACCAAATACTATAAATTCGGCAAATCTTTTTTGCATTTCTGTTAATCTTTTTGGAACTCCCATATTGACAATTTAAGGTAACTATCCTATATTGTCAATATGAAAGATCATGAAAATAAAGACGATAGAGGTACTCTCGACCTAAGCCTAATTATTGAAGAACATCAAAAAGAAATTTGGGGATGGAAGCAGAAAGAAATGGAATGGATAAAAACTCAGAATCAATTTGATGGCACTAAAAGAATTGTAGAAGAATTATCTAATAAAATAATCTCTTTAAAAAAAGAGATTGACAGATTGTCAGAAGAGAATAATAACTTAAAAGTTCTAAATAACAATTCAGAAAAATAATGAGAGTCCAAGACCTACAACAATTTTTATCTTCCTTTACTGAAGGATCAGACGCAGTAAAAAATGCAGTTATTCTGTGTGAAGTTAATGGTACATTGTATGATGTAAGAAGAATGGAAGTGCATGAGAATCAAGCTCCTATCGTTGGTTTCAAAGGTCATACAGCACATAGATTAGTTTTAAAAACTCAAAAACCGTCTCCTATTATTTTACCTGACAAGCTTCAAAATGACTATTAAATGGACGACGGAGTTACCCCAAAATCTGCATGGGCCCAGAGGCTAAATTACATAAAAAATTACGTAAAGTTTGTAAGGAAATTTCGTGGATTAGGATTGAAAACCTTAGCTCACTTGGGACTCCTGATCTATTGGGCTATAATACTTCTGGCCACTTTTTCACTGTAGAATTAAAAGTTACAAAGGGGAAAAAAGTTAGATTCTCACCCCATCAAATTGCGTTCCATAAATCACATCCGAAGAATACATTTATCTTAGTCGAGGCCCTTGGTCAAAGGTCCTCGAAACTTGTTCAATACTTCTTGATCCCTGGTTCAAGGATCACGGAGCTTGTAGCTTGTGGCTTGACGCCTGAGCTTGAGGCTTGCTGCTTGACGCTTGAAGCTTGCTGCTTGAAGTTTGAGAACCTGAACTAGGTTCTGGTTTAGCTTGTGGCTTGCAGCTTGAAGCTTGATGCTTCCTTCTCTCAGCTCTCATCTCTTTGTAATAGTTTGGATGTTTAAATTCCATTAGTGCTCACCGTAAGCAATATTCTTTATATCTTTATTCCAGCACTGTCTACAATCTTTGCATTCATTATTTTGCTTTGGCGCGGGACAGGTGGCGCCTGAAGTTACAACTGTTGAAGTGTTGGCCCAGGTTACAGGAGCTGACTGGTCCACCATCGGGGCGCTGAATCTAATGACCAGATTATCCGGGGCTCGTGATACATGGTCCTTGATCCATGCTTCACGGGTCGGGAGCCAGTGACGCTTAGAAGGTGTCAGTCTACAGACTTCATAAATTTTATTTAAATGATCCAGGTCCTGTACATCTCCGGAGTCATGCCACCTGAAGACGTTCGGCTTCTTCGACTGGATGAGTGCAGCCATTGCCTGGACCCATCTGGCATCCTTCACAGCTGCCAGTCTCCTGTACTGTGCATCTTGCACAACTTTAAAAACGTAACAGCCCTTGAGCGCATAACAATTATGGCAGGTGCTGCCTTTAACCTTCCGGAGCTTCGAGCCCGTCTTGCATTCTTTTGCAGGGAGGCCAATTGACCAGCCAGGCATTTTCGATGGTTTACTGAGACCACCAACAATGGTCCATGCTTCATTTGTTTTCATAATTTCTCCTTTATAATCCTATTAGTACTAGACAGCTTGAAGCTTGTCAAGCTTGAAGCTTGCGGCTTGTTGCTTGGAGCTTTGAACCCGGTGCGCTTTGAGTCTTCCAACCATTGGAAGAACTCTTCACAGCTGGCAAGATAAGCTTGCGGCAGCTCTGCATGGTCCCGCAGGAAATAATGTGTTAAGTCGTTGTGTTTAATTCTCTTCATCTGCTTTAATATCTTTTAATATTTGATCATGGTCCATAGCAGGCACTGTTCCGCCAACATCTGGGCGTGCGTTGTGTATCTTACACACAGCCGCCAGGACTTCCAGTGCATCGCTATAGTTAAGGCGTTGCACCAGCTTTTTAACTTCGTCCTTAGTTTTTTGAACTATTGGGTTTGGTTTTATTTTATCTGCATTAATCGTTATCATAATTATTCCTTTCTAAATTCATCCTACAATATCCTTCAGTCATTGTCAAGCTTGAAGCTTGGAGCTTGCTGCTTGTAACTGATCCCAGATCTTTGCAGTATGCGCATTAAGCGGCCAACAAAGATCAGGGATCAGTTGTTGTCCTGTGCAGGCGGGGGTGAGTTTTCATTGCAAAAACTTGCAAGCTTTCATTTTACAATCCCAGTTCAAAGAACTCGCGACCTGTACTATAGTGGTTTATACCCACAGCGACCAACATCTGATCCCAGATCCAACGGTGTGCCGGCCTTGCGATCAAGTTCTCACCATTGGATCAGGGATCAGTTCACGCGTGGAGGTTAATTCCCGTATCGTGAGTTCTTACAATACCCTATTTGCAACTAGGATATTCAACACCCCTGATCCCAGAGTAGTAATCAGATCTCTTCACAGCCGTCAACTATAGTTTTAAGGCCACTAATAGATCTTGTCAGGAACAAGTCCACTAAGATCACTACTCAGGGATCAGTTCGGGTTCATAGCACAAAGACGGACTATTGTCGGTGTGATGTACTACAACCAGAAGTTGTCCCATGATTAGACCTTTGATGAATTCGAAATTCTGTCAGAGGGCTAATAATCATTATTCCTATATAGTCCTATTGACAAGTATTGTCAAGTAGTATATAAATTTATTTATGACAGATAAAGAAATAATTAAATATTTAAGAAAGCAATCTAAAATGTGGGAAAAAAATTGTGAGGTTGTTGGCAATAAATATTTGAAACTTTATGTAAAATATAATAAACTCAAAAACAGAAAGAGAGGATAAATGAGTAGAATAAGACTAAACCAAGAGTATCGGAACAAGATTGCTAATAGAATGAGAGTACATCTTGAACAAGAAGATACTGTTGAAAAACAAAAGTATGACAGTTTAAAAGCTGACCAAATCCAACTGAATGATGACGCATGGAACATGGCAGAAAAAATTGTCAGAAAACATTATACCC
>Ga0080013_1006403_pt1 | contig 10516 bp, 9 predicted proteins | sample ETNvirenome_6_85_FD_69236 | JGI IMG/M metagenome (GOLD analysis project Ga0080013, IMG submission 69236) | Marine viral communities from the Pacific Ocean - ETNP_6_85 (SPADES assembly) (version 2) | ecosystem: Environmental > Aquatic > Marine > Oceanic | place: Pacific Ocean | collected 2013-06-19
TAACCAGAACCATCCCATGTGCGCGCTTTAAATATGGCACTTCCTGATTGTTCTAATACAGTCTCAAAATTATCAAATCCTAATTGATTACTAGTAGAAGCGTCATCTATTATAACTGCTCCTGCTACAGTTAGTTTAACATCTGTATTACTATTACCTACTGTAGTACCTATTAATAATTCTCCATCAGACAGTAGACGCATAATCTCAGTGCCACCAGTTCCGTCAGCACCTATCTCCCATCTATATCCTCCATAAGAAGCAGAACTTCCATGCTCGCTATATCTTACACTGGCAGCAGTACCAACAGCCATTGATATACCTGTAGAATAATTCTCCGAAGCACTGCGTGATTCAATCCTGAAATCAGTAGCGGCCCCGCTGTTCATAATGTGTAACTTAGCGTTGGGACTTGTTTCCAGTCCTACACCAACACTACCTCCACTCAACGACAGTGTAGGAGTATAATCTGTTCCTCCAGAAGTAGTTCTAAATCTCAAAGACCCTACTTCAGAACCCTCCGTTATAGATGGAGATTCTGCTACTATATCTGCAAAAACATGAGTAGCGGCTCCTGCATCATAACCTTTAAAATAAATATAAGCTAAATCGTCACTTGCCGCTGGGGTCGCACTCTCATGTACAAAATTGAATGTAGGAGCTGCGTTACTCGTGTGTGTGGTCTTAATAGTTATTTGTGGTTTATCACTCGAAGAGCTTTGAATTAATAGATTGTTTTCGTCCCATGTAAAGTCAGATGTACCCGTTATACCAGAAGCTGAAGTCCAAGTGCTAATATAATTACTTGCACCATCTCCTGTAACCGTTCCTGTTATACCCACAGGCGCATAGCGCGCGTCTATATAACCAGCTGTAGTTAGTTCATCATCGCCAGCAGACACCGCATCCGCCGCCACTAGTATATCATCAACACCCACAGCTCCCATCGTGAATACTTGGGAAGTGTCCATGGTAACTCCGCCTGATGCTGTTATTAATCCTGCAATACCTAAAGTGCTAGCCATTGTCACATAACCAGTGCTGAAATCGTAGGAAGAACCCCTAAAATTAGTACCGTAAGAATTGGAACCAAAATACATAGTTCCATTACTATATATGTGGTCTGTTTGTAAATATAAATTTCTACTATCACCTGTAGTTGTTAATCTCACTACTTCACCGTTACTACTAGTGTTGGTAAATAATGCAGCTATACCAGTACCACTAGCTGCTACGTGTAGTGGATATGAAGGTGCAGTTGTGCCTATACCTACTCTGCTAGTAGCTCCCACAATTCTCATCACTTCGGTTTCTACAGTATTATCTTTTATTTTAAATTTAATATCTGCGTCATTTGCGAAGTTTGAGATAAACAAATCTCCTGTATTATTTTCAAGATAACTATTAGTACCATTATGGAATATTTGGAAATCATCACCTGTACCCAATATTGCTTTTTTACTGTCTAGTAGTTTTAAATTAGTTCCATCAAATGTAAGATTATCACTACCTTCTATACTGTCCGCTGTAGTAGCTCCAAAGGCTACTTGATTGTCAGTGATAGAACCTCCAATCGTGCCCGCACCACCCGCGGCTGCATCAGCATAAGCTGTCGTCGCTACCTTAGTAGAGTTATCACTTGAAGATTGAGTTGTTGCTGTGGTATCTGAATTAATAGTCCCAGATAGTTCTCCCGCAAAAACAGATGCTGTTACTATACCTGTTGCTTCTGCTATTGTTAATTTCTCGGCATAAGTACTCTGGTCTACTGAATATGCAACTACTAAAGTCTGGGGAGCACTTGCTATACCTGCTCCTCCTGATGCAGATATTCTCCATCCTACTGGGTCTCCAGCAGGGTTAGTAATAGATGTAGGTCCATATTTAGTAAAGAATATTGTAGGATAACCCGCGTGCTCACCGCCCGCCCCATCTGTCTCATCCTGAGCTAGGTGAATACGTGGGTAATACTTCCATTCGTCGGGAGCGCCAGACATAACTTCATCAGCAATCTTAAATGTAGAAGTTCCTACGTCTGGGGTCATAATCATTTGATTTCGGCCCGTGTTTACCCAATTTTGTGTTCCTGTGATATTAGTAGTACTTCCTACATCAAGAGTGTTCTTTAGTGTAGTAGCACCTGTAGCTACTAATGTAGAAGTTATATCCGCCGTGCTCTTAAATGTAGCAGCACCTGTAATTAATGCAGTGGTACCAACATCCACACTACCTTTTAGTGTAGAGTTACCACTTGCCGTTAATGTTCCTCCTAATGTAGCATTCCCTGTCGCGTGTAATGTAGTGCCAAAATTAGCACTGGTTGTACCAGCTAATGAACCAGTTATGGTTGTATTACCTGATAATAATGAAGTTCCTTCTATTTCTGTATTTCCTGTTACCTTAAGAGTATCTTTAATAGTAGTAGCTCCACTAACCGTTAAAGCTCCACTAACCCCTACAGTTGATTGAAAATCAGTTGCGGTGTTGAAGGTATTTGCTGTTCCACTAAAAATTAGATTATCAGAAGCGTCTGTTTTAATACGACCAAAATCAGTTAAATGTTGACTAGCAGTAGCATAATAAGCCAAATTATATTGAGTACCTGCTCCTACACTCCCCGTACCTTCAACTATATGAGTATTAATCCATCCCTCTGTTACAATAGCGGTATCACTATCACTTTCACTATCTCCTGATTCCTTTATCTCAGTTATAGCCGCAGCAGATGTTGAAGCAATATTAAGTCCATCTACATTAACCTCATTACCTACAGTATCTATATCGAGCTTACCAGCTGTAGTAGTTGTAAGAGTGGTATATTTGGTGTCATCCGAAGAATAGGTTAATTTAATAACTGGAGATGGTCTTGAGATTTCTAGCGCTGCGCCGGGGTCATCTGTTCCTATTCCTACTTTTCCTCCAGAAACAAATAGATATGATTGACCCTTTACTGTAGTTCCTGCTGCTTCATAATAAGCTACAGCATATATATCCCCAGAACCTACTCCTCCTCCGGGCGCATAACGCCCATCTAAGTTTACTGTAACATCTCTTGTCTTTGCCATCGAAAGAGTAAGAGTGCCGTCGCTAGTATCGAAAGAAGCTCCTGTGGCGTACGAACGCCATGCTGTAGGCACATCTGTTAAAACTTGTTCATATCCTGCCATACTTTGTCCTTCTTACGACTAGTAAAAGAATGTTGGGAGTGATTAGGGCCCACTCCCTGAGCCCTTTGTTAATTAAACGAATATCTCTATGCGTTTATAATAACTACACCAGACATCGGGCTTGTAACCTTCAGTCCGTATCTCATCGACATGTAAGAACCGACAATTCCGAATCCCGGATTTGCCTCTTCTACAGTCAATGGACGTCTTTCCACGTATGCCATCGGCTTAGTGCTGTTGTCCCACACGAAAATCCTATCAGGAGGACACCATGCGTTAACAACCACGTTAAGACCGAAAATGTTTCCAATTGCTGCCGTAGCGAACGTATTCGCAAACGAACTAACTTCCTCAACAACGTGCGGACCACCGTAAATGCTCGCAGTGGCGCTGATTGCTGCTGTAAAGTCAGCCAAGTTCAAGAGTGTCTTGTAATGCGCTGGGGAAATCATCATGGTGTTAGCATTATAGCCGTGACCACCAATAAGTTCCATAGCGTCTGTCAAGTCACTCAATGCAATTGTTCCAGCTGTTGCGCCAGAAGCAGATGTCATGTAGTGGCCTGTCTGAAGCGTACCAGAAGCTGTTAGACCGTATGAATAGTTACGTCCTACGTTAATCTCAGAACCCTTACCAAGGAACCCACCATAAACATTATCGCTAAAGTCTACAATATTTGCCTCAGTAGTTCCTGATACAACACTAGCACCGTCAACACCCGTTCCGAACGTAGTGTCTAAGATACCAAGCAATGCATAAATAACGTGCTTAGTCATGTGGCGGTCTACCGCCCTGCGTGCCTCATTCAAAGCCATCTCGACTTCATTGAAACGTGAATCTTCAATCATACGACGGGTTACACCTAGTGCCAGTCCCCACTCGCCTACTGAAACTCTCTCGGAGCGCAGATTAGTGTGCTGGTATTTGGGTGTGTTACCCTCGTTGATTTCTTCCATACCCATGGAAGGCTTTGCGAATGTGATATCAATATCACCGCCAGTCTCTGTGGTCATAGGTTCTGTAAACATGCTCAGGGCCGCAAGGTCTGTGACCTTATAGTCCTTGATTGCATCTTTATAGTCTATGAGTACACGTTCCCCAGTTCCACCAGTCACTGCGTAAGCGCCTGTGTTAAGGGAAGTAAGTAGACCGGGTGCTAAATTATCTGATAGTGCTACCATAATAATCACCTACCCTTTAGTGGGTTATCACCTTAGTGAGTCCCGCTGCCGCGTTGTTTGCTAATGTGGTTGCTTGACAGTTTGTAGCGCCCGCAGCATTAGTAGCTATGGTCAATTGACCATCTGTAGTTCCTAACATCATGCCCACGCCAGCCGCTTGGTCATCACAATACACGTTTAAAACAACGCCGTGTCCACTTATGACACTGACAATATTACCTGACGTAATGGTTGTAAGCGCGTATCCAATTGCAGCAAATTCGCTGTCGCCCGAGTTCGCGAGCTTGACTTCGCCACTGGAATTTACAGCTAGTGCATATCCAGCAGTTACATCTTCAGCTGCTATGAACGGTAAGATACGTGCCGGAGCACCACCATCATTCAGTAAAATTTCTGTTGCCATATTTAATTACCTCTTAGTACTTCTGGGTCGATTTTAATGCGCCCAGTTTTATCCATTCTCACTGCAAATTTTCTCTCGGATTCTGCTGGAACAGCTTCTCCCTCGGTGGATTTACCCTTCCCGAAGGTACGTTCTGTTTCCTCAGGTACCGGAAGTGCAGCAAGAGCTTCGCTGAAACCAGTCAGCCTTGGAACATCCCAAGCAATTAGTTCATCGTTGCGAGATTCTTTCTTATCCTCTTCTAAGGTACCGAAAATCAGTTCCTTAGATAGAATTGCCTCTACAACCTCAACCTTTCGAGCTTCGGCTTCTTTAGCAGCTCTCTCTTCCTCAGCAAGTTTAAATTCCTCAATTGTCTTGAGGGCTTCTTCATACTGAGTATTGATTTCTGCCTTTGAAGATGTCATCTCTTCTAGTTGCGTTCGTAGGGACGCAAATTCGCGTTCCACGATGTTCTCCGCTTCGGAGTTCTCTTTAACATTAGGAGTTTCTGTAGTCATATTTTCCTCTTGTTTTCCGTCTGAACATTCACATGCTCCGTCTTTCCCACCACAACCACAGTCATGATGTTCGTCCTTTACATGCAAATCACACTCCGTTCCTATTGTACATTCCTCGCAGACAGGGTCCATTGAATTATTATCAATGAAACTTACCTCTGTGGGGCGAATGTTCGTTGCGAACGTATCACCCATCACATCAACGTCATTGGAAAACCAATCAATGCTGACATGAGTTATGTCTCCATCTTTCACTTTATCTATCACTTCTTGTCCACGTTCGTTTTTGTTGTCAACCGTAGCTGACATCCTAACAGCGGACTTTCCATTCTCCATCTCAAACACCTCAGGATTAGCAGCCATGCCAATTAAATCGTCTGGCGTTCTTTGATGGTTGAAATATATAGGTAGCTCGTTAAAAGCTTCTATATTCTTCTTTAATATCTCAGGTTCTATATAAACCTTTTGTTGTATATCATCTTCTTCATACTCATGAGGGCCTGATGTTATAGCTATAACCGGGAAAGTAGCACTTTCAAGATTACCCTCTTGTGTAAATGATATATTATCTTCTTCTCCTAGAGATAGGGCAAATGTACGTCTCTTTTCATCTTCATCCAGCGTTCTACCAAATGTTCTTTCTACCCCATGTCCATCGGCCCACATGATACACATGTTAGCCGCCATCTCTTTGTGGTTTTCAACACCACGTTCTTTTAGTGTAGAACCTACTGATACTACACACTTTTCATAACTCATGCTCTTTTCCCCGTTGCGTTAGCTGAGGGTTTGTTCCCTCTATTAGGAGCTCGAGCACTTTCTTCTTTTTTGTCAGTACTCTTACCGCCAGAAACATTAACATTCTTATCACTAGGACCCTCTGCGGGTGGTGCTGCCATCTTAACAGCAACATCTTTCAGCATATCTAATTCTACCACACCTTCAGGGTCAAGACCACGCTCTTCCCTAACTTCTCCGGGTGATAATACTCCTTCAGATAGATATATCATATCTGTCTTAGCTTTAGTGAATGAATCTTCAACATTAATCTGCCTGAACTTAAATTTAGCCTCACCATCTTCTAGTTGAGGCATCAATTGAGCATTCAGAGCAGCTTCAATCATAGTTTGTAAATATCTAACATATGGTTCAAAAATAGGTCTAGCTTTATCTGGGTCTGTCCACATAGTTTTAGGTACCTTAAGAGCCATATGTATCTTATCTAATATATCATCAGTATATTTACCATACTCAAAAGCTCGTTGGGTTCCTTGTAATTCTTTAATCTCTATATCATTACCGTGAATGATATCTTCACCGGGCGCTAACGAATTGAACGCGTCCACCACTTCGTTAATTTTGTCAGGACCATAAGGCATATCGGGAAGTCCACAAGATATATCAAAGCGAGAAGAAGCATACTTGTTGAGAGCGGCTCCGACGTCTCGTTCTGCATAATCTTTGAGGTCAACCAAATAAAGAATGGGATGGATGTCAGAAAGGCCATAAGCGTAATCATCGAAGGGGTTGTTAAGTAGAGCGCAAATCTCTTCCGGTTCAAAGTGGATATTCTCACTTTCCTCACCTATATCCTGATAGTAGTATTCAATCTGTCCGTGTAAGTTTCTTTGCACAAACATGTTTTGGCTAGAACGAAGAACTAAATTATCTCCGGTCCACTCTAAATATCCTGTTCCAAATATTCTGGCATTACGAACCCAACCATATAAAAGATTCTCAATGTTTATATCTCTAAACATTTCTTCTATACGTTCTCTTACCTCATCCTTGTCTGTTACAATATCAAAATTGTCTTTGACTGCGTAAAAACAAGGTAGGTCTATTAAACTACGAACAATAGGGTCCGATAGATATACATCCATATATATCCTTGGTTTTCCTAAGTGTTGTTCATACTTCTTCTTTTGCCCATAAGAATAGTCGTTAGTAAGTTTTAAACGCTTAATAACACCTGACCCAAAACTCACTGGGTCATCTTCTTTAAAGGGGGGTGCGCTACCGGTTGTAGCGAATATTCTTCGTACTCTATCTAGAAACGCCATGGCTACCACTTATATAGTATAATCGTAACAGTATATAAAGATTTCGTCACAATGAATACCTACTTTTTGATTTGAAATTATGTCCCTTTGTCCTAAATAAGGAAGCTCCCGAGTGCCTTCCTATATTACTTGTAAGGTTTTGACGAGCAGAATTTTGTCTAGAAGATGCTACTGTAGCTGAACCGGGCAACATAGCTAAAGTGGCGTGTATTCCTAAAACAGAACTATCACAGTAGTCATCGTGTTTACCATCAGGAGCGCTGATGCGTTCTGTCTTATTAGCTGCATCCATAACATATTGTAAGTCTACATGTTCTCTGAACCACTTGTTAATGATTTTTTGTCCCGGTATATCTAAATGTTCTGGATTGGGCACTCTTACTCTCTCTTGTTGTATGAATGATACATAGTCCCTAAATACTTGTGTTTTAGTTCCTCTGGGTCCTCCTGTAAAGATGAAAGGTATAAAGTGAATCTGGGGTACACTATTAATACACGCTATTCGGAGGTCTTGTTCAATAGCCCCACCAATTCCCGTAGCATCAATAATAACCCGACCAACACCAAAACTGCGAGCAATATCCATAATACGCTTACGCTGATATGGAATGTCGTGCCCGCCAGTTCTAGCGCTAATCTCTTCAATGTAAATAAGCCGTGCCACATCTGAATCATCAGCTTTTTCAGCGGCCCATACACTAATGACAGTAGAATTAACAGATTTCCCAATGTCAACAGCAACAGTACAATGTTTTCCTCCTTCGAGAGGGGCTTCGGGGGTAGAGAGTTCATAGTCATGGAAACATGCCTTTAGTTTTTCTGGATTAAATATATTGGAAATACTTTCTACAAACTCACATTCGTATTCCGTTCTCCAATACATGGAATCTTCACCCCATTCCATCATCTTTCCAAGCATGTCTTCTTCAGTATATGCCGCTTCATAACTATCTCCAACCACTACTGCATCTCTCCATGAAAATACCATTCTAGTCCATGTAGGTTCATATGCATCATCATACAAATAACGCCACATGTGGTTGTCTTTTGATTTAGGCGTACCTAGATTTATGAAGGGGGCATTATTTGAAACTATCGCTGGTTCTACATTATCTACGAATAAATTATCGTCGATGAGAGGAGACTCATCAACTATACAGAATGTAGGGTGTTGGCCCCGTATAGCCTGCCCTTGATTGCTAGGCGCTAATGGAGCCCTGCGCATTAATGTGCCCCCCTTCATGCGTATATGGGGCTTATTGTGGAATTTATAATTATCTACTAGGCTGTCCAGAAATCTATTGTCTTTAAAGTGCCTATACACATATCCGAAGATAAGCGCGGCTTGGTCCTCGCTAGGTGCGAGCACGAAGACTAAATCCCTGAAACGCTTGAAGAACATATAAATAACTACTGCTACCGAGAGGGCGTAGGATTTCCCACAGCCTCGTGGAGCTAATATTGCTACTTTACGCTGCTTCATGTCCTTGGGGTTAGTTAATGATTTAACCACAATCTTTTCTTGAAGAGGTCTTAATTTAAGAGTTCTTTGTTTACCGTCAACTAAATAAGATTCACAGAAAGCTCTCACGAGCAGTCTCATCTTATCTTCGTCGTCTCTAACGCTTTCAAATAGGTCTTCTAGCGAACGAGTGTCATAGACATTCTTACCCGTCAGGGCTGTCTTTAATTTCTTCCCCTCTTTCTTTATCGCTAGTTCCTTCATTTAAGTCCTCCAAAAATTTAGCAAACCCTTCGGTCTTCTGTTCGACCATAGTAGGTATCTCTATATTCAACGCTCGGAACTCCGTATGTATGTCACGAACGATTGAATTTCTTTGGCGCAAGAGCTCTGTTCGTAGGTTAACATCCCGAATATGTAGAGAAATTTCTTCCCACAGTACGTCTTCAAGAGACAGATTGCGAGCCAACAGGCGTACAAGCTCTTTGTGACGTTCATATTCTGGTTCTCCTACGCGCAAGCGCAAACGCTCTTCATACTCATGCTCGTTCAAAGCTGCTTAGCTGAGGCCATAGCCTCTTTAACTTCTGCCTTGACAACCGTGACGAATTTCTCATCGTTCTGGTCCCAAGCGGAGAGTATTACATTTCTGAGCATTGCGTCTTTGACGTGTTTTTGAGCTGTTTCATCCAGCTTCTTATATGCTTTAGTCTGGGCTGCTGTTAGATAATTATCAAGAATCTCGTTGAGTTCATCTTCGTGTTTCATGATATAAGGCATTATCAATGCTTTAACTGCTGGCTGTGTATATGCGATATAAGCAACGAGTGCTCCTATCACAGCTACTGCCAACATAAGCTCAGGTGAGCCTAATAGCATATCCATCAATCCTTCTAACATTCCAGATTCGGCTTCTCCTAACTCATTGGTTAGGTTTGTTGTTTCATTTGTTGTTGTATTATTTGTCATAATATCACCTTTTTATTATGGGGCTCCCGAGAACACTTGCTTATTGTATTTCTGTGGAGCTTCGGTCCTTAGGGGACGCCCTGTATAAGTAGATTCGACCATGTATATAAAGCTTACTTCTTCTTTCGGAGTTTACCGTTCTTACCACGAAATTCGCCCTTCTTTCCCTTAGGAACTCGGCGCTTCTTAGGCTTTTTACGGGGCACCCCGTTCTTCTTAAGCTTTCCTCTATTATATGCCATACTACTTCTCATCGGATTCTGCCTTACATTGGCAAATATCCTCTATGTGTTTTAGTCTATCTTCCATCTTTTGCACTTGGTTATACAGTTCTCTTATTTCAAAATCATTCATTTTATATTTTTGAGTTTATCTAATAACTCATCCTCATCTTCGTGGTCATGGTTTCCATTACGGAAAGTACCCTTCCTAGTCTGTTCAATCTGACTGTTTTGTTGAGCAGTCCATAATTCTAATACCTTATATATAATAACGAGCGCAGGTGAACCTATAATCAGAAGAACTGACTTATAAGATTCTATATCTTCTACTATTGATGGCTCTCTAAAAGCCATAGCAACTAAGAATATAGATAAACCTACCCAAGCCATTACAACTGGGGCTGCTACTAACATCATCATGAAGTTGGCGAAATTCCCATCAGGGGATGTTGCGTCTTTCTTATGATTACTCATTTCTTCTCCTGTAATAATAACTTAATTTCTGCGAGAGCTATTTTTACCACATTCATATCCTCTGCATTTTTTTCAT
>Ga0080013_1006405_pt1 | contig 10513 bp, 18 predicted proteins | sample ETNvirenome_6_85_FD_69236 | JGI IMG/M metagenome (GOLD analysis project Ga0080013, IMG submission 69236) | Marine viral communities from the Pacific Ocean - ETNP_6_85 (SPADES assembly) (version 2) | ecosystem: Environmental > Aquatic > Marine > Oceanic | place: Pacific Ocean | collected 2013-06-19
GATTCCTTTGTGGTGTTCCCAATGTTGTAGTTCTTCTTGGTGAAGGTCGTACTCCCATTTAGAATCGTATCCTTTAGGTAATCCTTTTTCAGTAGGTCTTTTCTTTCTTGGTTTTCTTTTCATGTCAGTGTATGGTGTCCTCTCCTTCTTTAGGAGGTCTTATATCATTCTCTCTTATAATTAATTCTGCTTTGATTAGTTCTTCTAATCTTATTAGTAATACCTCATCTAGTTCTTCTATGTCTGCTCCTGAGAACAAGACACCACCTATTGATATTAAAAGCTCGTCTAACTCTATTTTATTTAAGTCTAAGGTAAGCACACTTTCTTCTCCTTCTTCCTGTTCATCTTTACCCATAAAAATCATAACCGCCTGTGTTCGCTTTCTGTTCGTTAATTAAATCTTCTTGTAATCGTTCTAATGTTAATTGTGGGTTTCTTTTAACTCTCTTGTAAATCCATTTCAAAGAATAGGCACTCAACATAAACTTTCTATTTAAATAAACATGCGTTTGTTCTGATAAATATTCTTCTAAATTATTTATGTTAATTTGTTTTGCATCTTCTTCGTCAGGAATAATACTGCGCAACCAATGGACCAGTAGTTGCCTGCCTTTTCGCCTTACTTCTTTAGCTCTTTTGCCATTCATTTGTCACCTCTTCTACTCTTGGTTGTTTAACCACAGTCGTAAAAAATGCTAGGTTTTTCGCATACTTAAATACTCGCAAACCTTGTCCGTTGTTTGAATCTTTATGACATGTGAACTTATGTCGGCAATAGACACACTGTTTAGGAAGCTTCATGTTCCCTGCTTTGCCGTCAGATATAGGATTATAGCACAAGCTAGGTGGATTGTCAAGCTTTAATTCTCTTTTTAATTTAGCGATCCTGTGTTTGATGTTTGGTTTATCCATCTCTGCTGGAATAAGAAGCGACAGTTCTCCAGTTTCTTTGTTGATTGCTAAGAAGCCTCCGTTGTTTGTACCTTCACTTGCTTCGTACCCAGAGAGTTGTGCCATGTAACCAAAAGGATCGTCTTCAGGTAATGTTCCATTTCTAAATTTCTGGAAAGCAAAACCAGAAGCAGACTTAACATCAATAACTTCTCCGTCTATGATACAATCCATGTGACCAAGCACACCCGATACCTTAACTTCTTTTTGTTCTCCTTCAACTTTGTGTCCTGCCAAACGAACCAACATCAATACGACTTCTTCTAAGATATGTCCATACAGAAACTTAATCTGTGTTGAAGGTTTCATAGGAAGTGGTTCATCTTTTGATTTAAAATCATACCAGAGTTGACGATTAGGCTTACCCACATTAGACATCCTTAATGTTTCTTTCTTTCTTTCGTAAGGTGTAGCCCATTGAAGAAGAATATCTTTCATGGCATTGCCAAATTCTTCAGCATCTTTTTCAGATATGTCTAATGCTTTGCCGTTACTAAGCCCATCAAGTTCTTTGTAGATGTCTTCTATTAATGTATTTAGTTTTTTCATAGTGTTACTGGTAGTCCTTCTATAATTTGTTGAGCAGTATTTCTATCTGTCTTAAACCATTCTCCGTTATGTTCTTTAACAATCTTTTTAAGTTTGTTCATGGTTTTTGTTTCTGCTTTTCGTCTGTCGTTAAATCTTCTTGCATATAAAAGTCTATAATCTCTATGTGGACTGCTTGTTTGATAACCATTACATCTGTCTTCTGCATCAACAGCCATTCCAATCTTGAGCCAACCATCAAAAGAAGGATTAGCTATTATATATACATACCCTTCTGTAGTTTTTTCATATCCTTTTAAAGATGAGAAAGCAGCGCCTTCAAATGTTTTATATCTTCCTGCTTTATATAGTGGGTGTTTTTGTGCTACATATTTACCATTAACATACATTCTATTTGGGTTGTTTTTATTACTTCTTTCTCTTTTACAATCAGAGCAATCACTCCTAAAGGTTTGTGTATCTGTTCTCCAAAAAAAATATTCTTTTGTTTTAGGTTTGATTTCTTTACAAGTCCTGCATTCTTTAGTGTGTTTCATTTTTGATTAGCTCCTTTTATTTTATGTTTATATAATTCTCGCTTGAATAAACTTTGTATTGATTGTTTTTTGTAGAGGCTCGATTAGAAATATTTTTCATGTTTTCAGAAACAGATACCCATTTTAAATTAGATACCGCATAATCGAGTTTATCTTCATTAATATGATCGGTATTGTATGTTAGATTTGGAAACTCATTTAATACAAAAGCCATCGAAGCCAATCTATGTGCATAAATCCTTTTGCTGGTTAAATCATTATCTAATGTGTAACAAGGATAAACAGCCCTACTAAAATTAAGATTTACTATCTTTCCTGTATAGTTATTTTTTATAAATGGAAAGTCTTTTCTGTTAGCGTATTGAGGTAATTGATGTTCACCACCTGTCTTAAATAAAGTATATTTATCTTGAGGTATAGAGTTAATAAACTCTGAAGTTCTATTTAAGTCAATAATTCTCTGTCCTCCCTCACCAAAAAAAATAGCACATTCTGAAATGTCTTTTTGTTCTTCTTCACTTATAATAATAGGTACTTCAAATAAATCAAGTTGGTCAGTGTGTTTCACTCCAGTCATCTCCTACTTTATATTCGGCATCTAAAGGACACCTCATGTTATAATAATCTCCTGCATCTTCAATTGCTTTGACTGCAAGAGAACCAAAATCTTTAGCGTGGTCTTCTCTGACTTCGACTTGCCACTCGTCATGTATGTTGGCAACAAACTTATAATCTAAATTGTTTTTAGTTGCTTCGTTGTTTAATATAATTAACGCTCGTTTCATAACGATAGCACCACCACCTTGTAGTAAACTATTCAAAGAAGCGTGTGCGTTTCTTATGAAGATCCTTCTTCCGTCTAATCCTTTGAGATAACCTTTTCCTGATGCTTTCGTAACTCTCTCTCTAAGTCGTTTAAATGAAGGCTGATTAGCAAAGAAGCGTTCCTTAAGTCTTGATCCATCTTCTTTGCTTCCTCCAACCACTTGTCCAATCTTTGCATCTCCTGCTCCGTATAAGAGTGCATAGATGAAAGTCTTTGCCTGATCTCTTGATTTAAGTCCTGCAGTTTTTTGATTACGACTGTGTATGTCTCCGTTGATAATTTCATTTGTAAATTCCTCGTCTTTCATATAGTGAGCAAGCATCCTTAACTCCAAGCCTGAAGCATCAATACCTACTAATTTATTTCCTTTTTTAACTGTCCAACAAGACCTGCATTCTTCTCCGTAAGGACTCTTGACAGAAGGAACTTGAGCCATATTAGGATTTCTATGTGTCATTCGACCAGTGATTGTTCCATTAGGTATCACAAAACCATGCACTCTGTTGTCTTCTTCAACAAACTTAATCCAAGATTCTACTTGAGCAATTCTTTTCTGAAGAAGAAGATACTCTGCAATAAGTTGAGCTTCGGGTATGTCTGTTATTTTATGTAGAACTTTCTCGTCTACGATGGGTTGACCTGTGGGTGTAAATTTCTTAGGCTTCCATCCAAAGTCTTTTAAGTATTCTCCGATCTGTTTGCGTGATCCTAAATTAAAAGGGATCTCGTATGTACGAATAACAGAAAGCTCTCCTTTTAATAAGTGTTCTAATTCATCATCAAAAAGTTTTGTTCTTTTTTTTGTTGTTTCATTGTATGCCATTCTACCTAGCTTACCACTCTTTAAAATAATAGGTGTCAGTTTTTCTTTCATTACTCTAGGCTTGAAAGTTTCGTGTACTTCTTCCTCAACCAAATTCATTCTTTCATAAAGACTGGCTAATAAACTCTCGGCTTTTGATTGATTAAACTCGAAGCCGTCTTGTTCTTGTTCTTTTAGTATTAAACTTACTCCTTGTTCCAGACGTGCGCTTTCTTTTGAGAATCCTGCCGACTCTTGTTGAATAAGTCTATGATAAACTTGAGTATTAAGTTGAACATCTCTAACGCAGTATTCCATCATCTCTTCAGAGTATTGTGAGTAGTCTTCAAACTCAATCTTGTTGTAGTTAAGTTTATATCCCCACATCTCAAGGCTATGTCCACCCTCTCGTACTGGATTGAACAACCTAGACAATACAAGTGTATCAATTACTTTCTTGTTTGAGAGATCAACTCCTGTTAGTTTTTTAATAACAGGAATGTCAAACCCTATGATGTTATGTCCTAATAACACGTCTGCTGATTTCAATAACCCAAGACCTGACTCTAACTGGTGAGGAGCAAACCGATAGATTTTGTTAGAATCAAGGTCTTGAGCTACGATACACCACATCTTTGTGGCTCTCAAATCGTCTGTTTCAATGTCAAATACAAGCTTAAGCATAATCGTCAAACTCTATGTCTTTGCCATCGTCTTCGTAATCTTCTGTTGGAATCTCGTTTAAGCGACCTGTCTCTCTGTCGTAAAGAAGCCGACAAGCCAGACCAACATCCCCTGTGTATCTTGATTTCAATACACGAAGCTGTGTCGTATTGGATTCTTGAACATCTTCTGCTTGTTGATTTCTTTCTAAGGCTATGACGCAATCAGATAGCTGTGCAATAGATTGACTACCTCTCAAGTGACTGAGACTTACTTGGACTCCGTTCTCGTGTCCTTTGTTCCCGTCTACTCGTCTAAGGTGAGACACTAAGATGAGTCCTGCGCCTGTCTCTTCGCAAATAGATCTAAGCTTAGTCATAATAGAATCAATGGCTCTACGTTCATCTCCTTCAAACATCGCACTGACTAACATGTGTAAGTGATCAACAACTATCCACTTGCACCCACAACCAACAATCATATATCTTAGCTTAGAAAAGATGTCTTCGATAGAGTTTGTTCCGAAATGTGCATGTACCCACACACGATTCTCGTTGTCTCCGTTATAAAGTATATCAAAGTAGTTATTAATTTCTTCTTTAGAAAGTTGTTCTAATTCTTGTTCAATGTATAGTCTCTTGTTGGCTTCGATAGATAGAATACCACTGATGGTTCTGTTAGGATCTTCTTCTAAGGCAATGATTCCTACGTTGTCTTCTGTGTTTTTAATGAGCCAGTGTTCTAACTCACGAGTGACACTGCTTTTTCCTAGACCTGTACCACCTGTTAAAGTGACTAATTCTCCTTGTCTCAAGCCATAGAGTTTCTTGTTGAGTCCTGCATAAGGATAAGGAACACTCGCTTTCTTTTCTCTTGTAAAGAACTTCTCTTTGTATTCTGATACATTGATAACGCCTGCAGGAGTATAAGTCTTAGCTGACCACCATGCTTGGCTGAATGAGTTTGCTTTGTTGGCAATCAACATATCATTTGGATCATTGAACTGTTCAGGCAGTGTCATAATCTTTGCTTTGCTCGGAGTAAATAACCTAGCTACTTTTTGGGAGGCTTGCTTACCTGCTTTGTCGTTGTCAAAACAGATGACGATGTTATCAAAAGATTCTAAAAACTCTAGGCTTTCTTTAACGTCTTTGACTGCGCCTGCAGCACCTCGTTTGATAGATACGACTGCCCATTTTGATCCAAGCATTTCGTATCCTGCCATCGCATCGCATTCTCCTTCAACAAGAGTGACGTACTTACCGCCACCACTGAAGAGTTGCTCTCCGAATAGACCTGCTTCACCAGTAGCGCCAGTCCAACTAAAGTTTTTAGATACTCCGTCATGGCTTTTGTATCGTACCTTTGTAGCAACCATTTGAGTGCCTGAATAAAAAGGATAGATGTGATCACCTGTTGCTTCAACAACTTTAACTCCGTACTTAATGGCTGTTGCTTTAGATATTTTACGATCTGTTAAGTCTGTGAATGTTCCGTTGGAAGGAACGCTTAACTTATTTCTGTGATCTTTTATTTTAGATACAGTTGTTGTTGTTTTTCTTTCTAATCCTTGAGACTCACATGCCTTGTCATAATCGTGGAAGTGTGTGTCGCAACTAAAACAGTGCGCTGATCCGTCTTTGTTCTTGCCGACTGGATCAGATCCACCACACTCAGGACAAGGCAGTTTGTATTCATCCCAGTTTGATCCGTTATGATCTGTAATCATTAGTTTTGCTCCTTCTTGTTTTTAAAATCTGTGGTAGTTTTGTTATGCAGAGCTACCAAACTGCTAGATATATTGTAAGGTGTTGTTTATAGGATGCTTATAAACCCATCCAACAGGAATTTTCCTTTAAGTGCCATCCTGTACTAATCGCTTAGTAGCACACCTTATCTTCTAATGCTAATCCTCTTCAGGAGGAAATGCATCCGTCTCTTCGATGTCAACTTCAGCTTCGCCTTCGTTATTCACAATCTCTACGATTCGACTCGAAAAGAAATTGATACTTGCTTGTAATTCTTCTAAGTCTAGTACAAGATTCGCTTTCTTCTGATTGAGTCTTTGAAGCCTTCCAAAGATGGCTTGACCTTCTTCAGGTAAATCATCTATAGAAATCTGCACATCGTCAATAGTGATGTAAGGCATTTCGTTTTGAACTTCTTCGTTCATATTGTTCTCCAGTTTAAATTAAAATTCGTCATCTTCAAAGTCGCTTTCACCACCGCCACCGCCTGAGTATTCAACAAGGTCAATGATCTTTACTTTGACTAGATCAAGCCCTTGAAACTTACCGTAAGTGTTATCAACTGCCCACTCTCTGTACTTGACTAATACTCTTGAGCCATTACCTACAGTCAGGTCAACTTGCTCTCCATTCGCATCGTAGAGTTTGGGTTTGATATTGGGTGTGCCGTCTTTACGACTTACTTTTCTTTTAATCATAACGGCTCTGCCTTCGTAATGATCGGAAGTCTTTTGGCTTCCGTCTTTTCTCTCGGCTGTTCCGTTAATAGTAGGGAAACCTCTTGCTTCTAAATCATCTGCTACTGCATCATCAATGACCAGTTCTATTTGATAGACTGGTTCAAAGGTAGTGCTAGGCACAGTGATGTTAGCCCAATAAGCAATTCCTTCTACTGTTTTAATACTGTTATCCATAATTATATATTTACCTCTCTCTCTTTTATTTGTTTAAGTTAAAATAGATTAAGCGACATTATACCACATCTTGATATAGATGTCAAGTCTTTTTTTTAAAAGTACGGATAAAAATAAAGGCATTGGTTTTTTGCGAATCATTAGAAAAACCAAAAAGAAAAACTAATCTGTTCAGGACAGCACGGATCTTACCTAGTTGTTGTTGAGCAAAACTAAGAAAGAATGTGGTAAGATACCGCCAACTCTGTGTTCTTGTTATTACTTTATTATTATCCATCTATTATTATAAGGCTTTATTAAGCTCTTGTCAAGTTGTTATTTTATTTCTATACATTTAATATTTTTGATATTTTACTTTTTGTTTTTTCTTTGTTAAATTTTTTATATTCAACTGTATCTTTAATCCAATTAATTCCGTCAGGATTTATAAAGGGCAAGTATTTACTTTTATCATAATAAAAAAATAAATAAAATTCTCTTGCTAAACTAGGGTTATAACCTATTTGAGTTCTGATATAATCATATTCATATTTAGGATAACCATATTTTTTAAGTCCTACTTCTTTAATATAAGGATACTCTTTTTCTTTGTTTATTGCTGGTACTAGAAATCTAGTGTAAAAATCTTTAATGCCTTTAGACATATAATATTTTTTCTTGTTTCTTTTTTTAATCCATTTATGTAAATTGTTTTGAGACCACCTACCTGTAGTATAGTAATAATGATATTTATGAACTCTAGTGTAGATAGCAATACTTTTATTTTGTCCTTTGCTTAAGATGTATTTTATTTTTTTCTTTTCTAAAAATTCTAACACATTTTCAAGCGATTCATTAGTAGGTCTTTTAAACTTAGGCTTGTTATTTTTATCTAATCCGTTAAATATCCATTCACTCATGTTGTCCACCACCATAAAAATAAAATATGTTCATTACCGCATCTCCACTTCATAAACTTCTGTTTCATTAGTGCAGTGTTCGTATGTCTCAATGTGATCACCATCCATGTAGCGATCTCTTGCATCTTCTTCGGATTCTGCTTCGACCTCATACCTTTCGTACCAGTGTCCTACTACTTTAACATCTACGAAGTAAGTTTCTAATTCATTGGTCATACCTTGTCTCCTTTAGGTGCTTCATAACGATGATTGTTGCTGTTCCATTCTAAGTCTAAAGCGTGAACAAGTTTGCATCTAATAAGATCTAATATGTTTAAATCACTTAGATAAACATCATTCATTTCTCTGATATTATCTAAAATACGATCAAAACTATTTACTTTATTAATTAAATCATAGTAGCTTGCTTCAGTTATTTTAATTGTTTTCATTGGTTCTTTTTTCTTTGGCATTTTTGTTTACTCCTTCTTTATTATTATTTATTTCTTTGTGTATAATCATAGTGATAGGCTTTGGGATTATCTAAACCATTAACAATCTTTATTCTACCTAATCCATGCATCTTAAACTTAGCCTTATTAAGTAATTTATAATCATTATTATTATTTAATCTAATTACTATGGACATATCTTTAAACTGTCTTAGATAATCTCTAGCTGTTTCTATGTCTTTTAAGTTTAGGTTTAGTCCAGTCCAATTATAATTATTATTGTCATTCATTTTGTTTTACTCCTTTGGGAAGTTAGAGGGTATCATAGTTTAGATCAAAAGTCAAGCATTATTTCATCTAATTATCAGTTGGTGTAATTCTTCATTATCAAGATACAGCATTGATAAAATAATTGAGTCATGTAAAGCTCTACTGATTTTATAATGAGTATTGACAGCTTCAAGCTCCTCATATGTAAGCATTTCAAAAGGTGTCCACTCTCTATAATTACGTCTAATCAATTTAGTTGAGTCCTCTGCTATATGCCTTGTTAAACACCAATTACCTTTACCAAACTCATCGTCATATCCTTTACATTTTTCAATCATTTTTTCTTTAGTTATTTTCATGCTAATTTTCCTCACATCATTAATTAATTAAATTTAAAATCCTAATCTAACATACTTTTTTCTAAAAGTCAAGAGATTTTTAAAATTGTTTGTTGTTTATTTGCAACAACCATACAATGAAAACTCTTTATTAAATGTGGCTAGAAGAAAGCACACTCTCATAAGTCTCTCTTTGATTTATAACTGTGCTGTTAACACGACCTGTGAGGGATTTGAACCTCTCGTCTCTATCTAAAAAGATAGTGTTCTTAACCATTGAACTAACAGTCCTACACATTTACAAAATCAGTACATATGGACTCGGTGTTATGTACTTCTAATTGCTGTGTGATCTAACTCCTTTATTGGCTCATCACACACCACATTTAAATCTCTCTCTCTGTCTCTCTCTCTCTATCTTTGTCATTTTTGCATAACACAAATAGTTTTTCAAGGGTTTTTAAAAAATTAGCTGTTGTTTTTTTCCAACACTTCTTTTAATTTAAAAACTCTGAAGGTTTCTCTTTCTAGGTTTTCTTCTTTGTAAACTCCTAAGTAATAATCTCCAGTCATGCCATCTCTAAATACTTTTAGGTCATATTCCTCAAAGACTTCTATGAAGTTGTTAAATGCTTCTTGATTCAAAACGCTCCTCCGCTATTATTTCTAAGATGACATCTAAATGATCATCTGCGTGTAAGTTTCTATTGTGTGCAATCTCATTGATCTCTCTTGAAAGTGTACCTTGATTTAATTCTTCTTCAATATCTTCGTAGATACTTTCAATGATCATGTCGTTTATTAAGTGGCTCATAGTTCCTCTCCGTTATAAAATTCATCTACATAATCTGCTATAGTGTTAGTAGAAAACCCTTTAGAAATCAATAAGTTATGTTGTCTTTCTAATTCATCTTCTAGGTCGTAGCTCATGCCATTCAGATAATATAAATCGTTTTCGTCTTGGTAATCGTTGTCGTTAAATTCGTAAGTCATTTTATTTTACTCCTTCATCTTGCTTGTTAATATCTAATAAATCTACTTCAACATAGGTAGGCTCACCATCTAAACCATCTTCAAATGCTTTGTCGTGTGCTTCCTCTACTGAATCCGCTTCTATCTCTATCGTGTACCATTCTTGGACATATAAGTTTGCTTTATACTTCATTGTCATAGTCCTCCTCTATTTCCATCTCATCTAATCGATAAGACATTAGTTCTCTTAGCATCTCATCTTGATTGAGCCTGTTATGGATCTCATCCTCAATAAACTTTTTTTGATCCGCCTCAGTCCAGTCTAAACCTAATTTAATCATGGTTTCTAACATCTTCTCAGACTTTTGCCTTGCTTGTAGTTTAATTAAAGCCGTGTTTATTTTATTTGTTGCCATCATACACCTCTATTATTTGTAAATTATTGGGATACAGCTCGATAAAAGCCAGTATTGAAGAGTCATTATTGTTTGCTTCTTTAAACTCGGCATCACTGACACACTCTAAAGCGCTATAATAGTTATTTGTTTTAACTGTTGCGGTAGACACATTTAAGTCTGTATCTGTTTTTATTAACATGAATTTATTTGTCA
>Ga0080013_1006406_pt1 | contig 10512 bp, 14 predicted proteins | sample ETNvirenome_6_85_FD_69236 | JGI IMG/M metagenome (GOLD analysis project Ga0080013, IMG submission 69236) | Marine viral communities from the Pacific Ocean - ETNP_6_85 (SPADES assembly) (version 2) | ecosystem: Environmental > Aquatic > Marine > Oceanic | place: Pacific Ocean | collected 2013-06-19
TAAGGATTCAAGTTTTCCAGTATATCTAAAGAAACCATTTTCTGACATCCAATAGGCATTACCATCAACCTCAATGTTTGCATTCTTACCAATTAATCCACAGTTAGTTCCTACTTGTGAGAAGGTAAAAGTAAAAGGTTGGCCCACAAATCTCATTAAAAATAAGGCTGTATCTGTCCATATATAAATTGCATCTCTACCACGCCTTGCTCCCATGATCCGTGATCCGCCAGTCAGTCTCTGTGTACCAGCAGTATTGGTTGATTTAGGTGCATACGTGTTGATGTCTTCTTGGTCCGAGAACCTAATAAACATATCGTCTTGTGTAGATGTATCTCCAATTGTTGTTTCTGTTCCAAAAAATACTAAGTGTCTATCCGGTGTAGATACAATCATGTGTCTTGAAGCTGTAGGAGCTCCTGAAATAACCGTGGCTCGTGTTCCAGTGGCATTTCCTGCATCTCCATCCCACTCAAAACATTTACCATTATAAATTAAAGCTATTAATTTTGTTCCGTAGTTATCAAAAACCCATAAACCTGGATCAATAATAAAGTCCTCACTTGAAGCTTCACCCCAAGCCATGTAACCAGAAATATTAGTAACCGTAGCTCCTGAACTATGGGTTGCGGCTGTTGTACCATTAACCTCTCTAGCTCCTCCACTTAAAGTGTTGGTAGAAGTATCATTGGCTGCATAACTAATATCTTCAGAATCAACTCTAATTTCTCCAGAAGTTGGAAAAGAAGAGGAACTTGTTAATGGGATATCGGTTACAGCGGCATTGATTCCAGAAGAAAGAGTCGTGGTCGCCGGACCAGAAACTGTTCCACCAAATAAACCTGTCCCAAAACCTCGTCCACTAACTTGTTGAGAAGGACCTACCGGTTCATAGTATTCAATCGTGGCGCTTCCTGAAGTTGTTATAGGGCCAGATTGTTCAGTCTCTCCCATTGTTATAGTAATCGTGGTAGGAGTGGGAACTGTAATTACTTCAAATCTTTGGTCATCAAAATCAGAACTTGAAAACGTAGATCCACTTATCGTTACGCTACTGGTTCTAATAATGTCACCAGGTTGCATTCCATGACCACTAGAAAAAGTTATTGTCACAGTGGCAGATGAAGAGCTTGTAGTAAAACAACTGGTTTCAGTAAAAGTAGTTTTGATAGGGTGGATGTCATAATATGTTCCACCAGAATATACATATAAAATTTTGTTAGATCCTAGAGCAGCGTACTTAACACCATTACTATCTAAGAAATGATGCACAGCTCTCACAGCTCCAGTAAGTTTATCGGCTCCTAATTGATCCCAACCACCAATTTTCTCAGGAACACCATACCTAAAGCGTATGTTATCCCCACCTACCCACTGGCTTTCAGCTGCGGTCGGTGTGATTTGTTTATTAATACCAGGTTGAAAAAATAGTTTCTGTAACATAACAAGGTATTATATATAGTTTTTAAGGGAGATCAATCCACTTTTTATCATTGATAATCATTTAGGATTGACTTTAAAGTATTCAATGCACTCAGCTATCGTTTGTTGCCTTATGTATTCATCTTTTATTTCTTTTGATGTTGGTTGTGGGTATATTGAATCCCATCTATCTATAATAAACGTTTCATTAACACACCTAAGATCATAATTAGCTTTGGGCGCTAATGCTTCCATAACAGTATTTGTACCCCAAGCAAAACCATTTTCATTTGAAAACATATCTATTGTTTCTTTTATTGATAGTCTTCTTGCCATTATTTAAATTGATCTCCTGTTACCCAAGTCACTAATGAACTTCTTTCGCCTTTTGTTACAGGCTTAACCTCGTGTAAAATATAAGATGGAAACATTATTAATGTTCCTTGTTTTTTCTCCAGTAACGTGCCTTTATCATCATCATAAAGATAAAGTTCTCCACCTTCATATTCTTTTGGTTCAGTTAATTGAATTGATATAGATAATTTTCTAACAATCATATCTAATGATCTATCAATGTGTTTTTCATATTTATCAGATGGTGCTTTGTAATTAGTAAATTGAAAACCTTCGTTTAAACCAAATATATTAAAATTAAAAAATCTATTATTTAAATCTAATACTATATCAGTTACTCTACGAAAAACCCACTCCATATCATTGGAAGGATATAACCAGCATATTTTACTCTTTCTAGCCCCATCTGAAAATTTGCTTTGGTAAGATTCTTCTAAACCTGATTTATCCTTTGTTGTTAGATGAAAACCTTGCAGTGATAGAATTAAACCTTTCTTCTTAGCAATTTGAATTATCTTCTTACATTCTTCTTTTGTAAAAGCATTACGACAATAAGAATAAAAATGAACTTTATCTAATTTTAAATTCATTATTTAAATGGATCTCCTGTTACCCAAGTCACTAATGAATTTCTTTCACCTTTTGTTACAGGCGTAACTTCGTGTAAAGTATAGGATGGAAACATTAGTAGTGTTCCTTGTTTTTTGTCTAGTAATGTACCTTTATCATTGTCATAAATATAAAGTTCTCCACCTTCATATTCTTTTGGGTCAGTTAATTGAATTGATATAGATAATTTTCTAACACTCATATCTAGTGATCTATCAATATGTTTTCCATATTTATCAGATGGTGCTTTGTAATTAGTAAATTGAAAACCTTCGTTTAAACCAAATATATTAAAATTAAAAAATCTATTATTTAAATCTAATACTATATCAGTTACTCTATTAAAAACCCACTCCATATCATCGGAAGGATATAACCAACATATTTTACTCTTTCTAGTATCTGATTTATCCTTTGTTCTTCCTTGAATTAAACCTTTATTATTAGCAATTTCAATTATCTTTTTACATTCTTCTTTTGTAAAAGCACCCTGCCAATAAGAATAAAAATTGACTTTATCTGATTTTAAATTCCAACAGGAATTAACTGATTTAATTTTTTCTTTCATTTAGACATATACCCAAAGTTTAGAACCCATCTAAAAACAGTGTCTGTTTGTTGTATTCCTCTGTGCAATAATTTGCTTGGAAATATAAGCAGTTGATTTTTTACTGATTTAATTTTTTTGTGTCCTTTTATTTCTGTCGCTCCATTACAAGTATTAAAATAATAAACTGCTGTAGTTGCTTTTTTCTCCAAGAAAACATTTCCTGAGGAAGTTGTTTTAAAATCTGTGTGCCAAGCACTAGCATATGGTTTATTTTGATTAACAATTAAATTTAAACGTGCATATATCATTTTCTCTATTGGTAGTTTTAAAGTAAAAGGTATTACTATCTTTTCAAACCAATCACTGTTTATTTGTTCGTCTTTCATCAAAATGTGTTGTAGTAAATGTTCTTGTTTATTTTTAGTTTTTATATCCTTAGTTTGATAAGGCATTGAATAATATGGAAACATATTTCCAGATATTATCTGTAATGAATCTTTGTGTTCTTTTGAGCTTAAAAAATTTTTTTTAATTTGTATCACGTCTTTCCTGTCTATATTTTTTCTTTCATTAAGTATTATTTTATTCTAAATATTACCCTCTTTCAAGTATTATTCTTCTACTTTTTCCCAACTTGTGTTATCTTCATTCCATCTATACTCGTCTCCAGGTTGTTCTGATGGTGCTTCCCAAGTACAACTTGTCTCATTTAATGTCCAAGAATTAAAAGGTTTTGGTGGAATAAAAGCATCTTTGTCTTCATCATAAGTAAATCCTATTGAACCAAAATTTTTTCTAAATGGTGTTCCTCCTAATAGATGGATTCCACCATGTGTATTAAAAGAAGTTTGCTTCCAAATTGTGTCCGCACCATGCAAAGTCTTTAAAAAATCAATACCGTTTTGTTCAGTAACAGCTTCATTATTGTTGACGACTTCAACATGTATAACAATATTTTCTGAATTAAGTTTTGCAAAATGTGCCATTATGTTATTTCCTATGCAGTTAGACTTCCACTGCCAGTAAATTTAACAATTTTATAATCACCATCTGTTGTAACAGTTGGACTTCCTGTTGTTGTTCCAGAATAATTTGCAGTTGGTATTTTAAATATTACCACACCTGATCCACCGCCGCCAGAATTGGCTCCTACTCCAGAACCACCAGCACCGCCGCCAAGATTTGCCGTTCCTGATTGAGCACCGCCGCCAGAATTGCCATTACCGCCGCCTCCAGTACCACCAGTTGAATTGCCGCCGCGAGATCCGCCGCCACCGCCGCCAGCATAAGTTACGGATGAGCCTGTAATTGAATTTGCTGTACCATTACCACCTGTTCTACCGCTAGCAGCCTGAGTTGCACCGCCGCCACCACCAGAATCGCTATATCCGGTACCGCCAGCTCCGTCAGTTCCTTGGGCAGGGCTTACAGATGGTACGTTTCCAGAACCACCAGTTGATGTTGGTACACCACCGGAACCGCCGCCACCGCCAGAGCCGCCATCACCGCCGCCGGCATTGGGGTGATAGCCCCGTCCAAAACCGCCTCCAGCAGATGTAAATGTAGTTAATCCTGATCCAGAAATCACTGAATTTGAACCTTGAGATCCATCGCTACTGTCAGATGTACCTGATGTACCTCCACCTCCTACTGTAACGGTAATTGCAGTACCAACTGCTACTTCTTGAGTAGAAGTACGGTAACCACCAGCTCCACCGCCACCGCCGATACCTCCTCCGGCGCCGGCTCCTCCAGCTACGATTAAGGCTTCGAATTGATATGGAGGTGAACTTCCACCTGCTCCAAATCCTAAAATTTGGTAACCAAAAGATTTTGTTTTTGGTCCATTTCTTTTTGTTCTTTTCGGATTATTTGGTTCGTCGAGAAGAGATGTATTAAAATTGAAATCCTTCATTTTATCTCCTATCTATTAAGTATCGTTGGCTAAATCTGTAGTGTAGAATAATCTAACGCCTAATACTCTTGCATCAGCACTAAAAGTATCACTACCGTCAGCGGCATCTCGATATAATTGAAAATAAGTTTGTTCTCCGTCACCAGCGTTTGAAATTGTTACTGCGCTACTTTCAGAAGTAATTTGTTGATCCTCTACGGTTCCTATACCAGCGTCTGTAACTTCAATACCAGTTCCATAAGCGACGTCGATAGTATCACTATCTCCACACGATACTCCTTGTAATCCAAAAATACAGTTTCCTGTGTTAGTACTGCCAGGTGTCCAATAAACTTGATATGTCACTGTTCCTGCATTCCAAGATTTAGGGAAACCAACTGAAAATTGTGCATATTCAGCTGTACTTGCATCAAAATCTAAAACTTTCATATCTGGTCTTGTCGCTGTTGTCTCAACTTGCTGCGCATCAGCACCATTAGTAGACGCTCCATACATAGCAGAAGAAGGTACCCACATAGTTTCTTTACCAGCAATTTTCACTGCCGCTGTACCAGATTTAAGAGCTCCGCTTCCTTTAGGGTTAATATTTATATCAACGTTTGTTTCACCAGAAGCTGTAAACGTAGGACCATTACCTGTCGCAGCATTTGCATAAGTAATTTCATTAACAGCAGAACTTGTTGCTGTTAATAAAAATAATTCATTTCCATTAGTATCTAAAATAGAAGTACCAATTTTTGGTGAAGTTAAAGTTTTGTTTGTTAAAGTTTCTGTTCCAGTTAATGTTACATCCCCCATTCCAAGATCAACAATGTTAGGGTTAGTTCCATCATCAGCTGCTGCGTAAATAATTTTTGTTCCTTTATCTGCTGCTGCCCAAGTTACGCTAGAACCAGAACCTGTTACATATTTAAATTGAACAGTGTAAGAACCTGATGAGCCATTGGTAATAAAATAAAGTTGTTGAACATCTATAGGAATAGTTACTACAGTGTTTTCACCAATACTTCCTGTAAATTTTATAACTCTGTGTGCAAGAGTTGCTCCTGTTGATCCATCAGAAACAGATAACGTAGTAGGAGTTGATGTTATAGCTTGTGTTGTATAACCTCCAGCTATTTGTTCTATAATCTCTAAGTTTGTATTAGTTTTTGTTCCCCATGTACCGGCATTTTCGCCAGTTGCCATTTTTTCAACACCTAATGGTGTATATGTTGAAGCCATACTTTTATCTCCTAATTTACGCCGCTATAGTTACATCTGTATACGTTGTAGAACCTTCAATGTCAACATCTTCATAACCTGCTGAAGATTCAATATCGACATCTTTGAAGTATACCGGATATAATTCACCTACATTAGCACTAAAATCAACGCCAGTCAATCCTACTGACATTTCGGTAGGACTTATAGACCCTACAGAACCACTAAAAGAAACACCACTAAAACTGACGGTCATTGCGTCTGGTGTTATTGCTCCTACTGAAGCGGTAAATGAAACTCCAGTAACATCTATAAGTTCTACTGGAGTAAATATACATCCAGCAGCATTTTGATACGCGGTAAAAGAAACTCCTGTTAAGCCAACTACATCGGCTGGTGTTATTGCTCCTACTGAACCTGAAAAAGATTGACTTGCTAAACCAACCGTCATATCAGCACCATTATTTACACTAAGGGATCCTTGATATGCAGTGAAAGATAGACCATCTGGTGTATCTACATAATCAACTTGTACACTTGAAGTTCCTTGAGATGCAGTAATAGATTGTCCTGATAATCCAACAACGTCTGCTGGTGTAAGAGTCCACATACCCCAACTAGCATTTCCATAAGCTACAGTTCCCCAACCACCTTGACCAGATTCAATTGTTCCAATTTCAAAACCAGTGAGAGAAACATCTATTCCTGATTCACCCCAGTTCTCATCTCCCCATGAGTCTGAGCCCCATCCTTGTTCAGGGAAAGCAAGTACTCCATCAGCGTTTTGATACGCTTGAAAAGATACACCGTCTATTGCTGATGTTACTGTATTAGATTGCCATGAGTTAACGCCCCAGGCTACTGAAGGACTATCACCACCCCAAATTGAAGCCATAAGGAATTACCTCCTTAAGCTAATCTTAGGATAGCTGTTGTTGCTGCTGCTGCTGGGAATTGAACTGTAAATGTTCCTGAAGAAACTGTTTTATCTCCGCCAAATGCAATTACGCAAATCGCATCTGTTGTACTTGATCCGCCATCAGTTGTTGTATTGTAGATCATTGCACCATTCGCTGTGAATGAAGCTGAAGTCCAAGACACGTCAGCGAAATCTGTATAAGCAGTTGTGCTTGATAAAGTCACGCCTTGGTTTGTTAATGCTTTTCCACCTGCTGTGTATGCAGTTCCTGAAGAATTAGTAATTTCGTTTGATGTGCTATAGTCTGTTGTAGTTGCATCTAAAGACGCAGAACTTGTAAACATAGCAATTTTAAAAGTATCTCCACCTGAAGAATCGAAATCGTGTTTACCACTTAAAAGTTCACTTTTAAAACTTGAACAAACTGCTGATGTTATAGCCATTTTTTATCTCCTGTTATGGACTTGGTGAATCTATTTTAATCCTAACCGTTCCGTCCGTATAATCGTCTCTACGTCTTCTTCCAACTTGTTGAGAAGCAAACGTTTGTACACTATCTTTATACTTTTGCTCGTATAATGTCAACATATCCGTTGGACCTTTCAAATACCCATAAGCTTCTACTAAACAAGCATATAATAGGAGTTGAGGGTAATTTATACTGATATAATTAGTAGTATTACTGGACTCTAAAGTAGCCGGTCTTTTATCATAATGTACTCTAAAATAGTAATTTGCGTCTGGAGTAGGGGCTAACATATAACCACCTGAGTTCGTTGAGCCATCTCCTGTAGCTCCTCCAAACATAGCATAATATTTAGGCATTCCTGTGACATCAGCAGCACCACTTCCCGTTAAATCTTCTATATATTCCGATAACCAAGTTACATCTTTTTTAATAAGCCATCTCAAAGTACCAGTTCCGGCTGAAGTAGAATCAAACACTTCTATACCTCTAGTAAATATTGCACCAGATGGAGCATATATACTATTCTTATCAGTCACTAAATTTCCATCTTGCATATGTCTATCGGCATCAATTGGAACATCCTGACATATTCTAGATTGAGCATTTAAAATAATATTTTCTAAAACATCCGTACTTAAAACATTTGAATCTGTTTCAGTATAGTTTCTAAGTTGTGTAACCAATGTGCTGTAAGATATTCCTGCCATTATGCTTCAAGAGTCACGGGTCCAATAGAACACCCAACTCCTCCTCCTGTTTTGCTACCTAGTGTAGCTGTATCTGTGTTAACTGTAAAATAAAAATAATTTGCTTTTGCATAGTCTGAATCTACTCTTGCACCGCTTCTATATAGTCCTGTTGTAATTGCATAGCCAGCAGCTAACGCTAATTTAGCTCCTGTAATTCCATCAAAACTTTGAGGATTATTGTATCCAAAAACAGAAGTTCCATTAACTCCTGTTACGGGATCATAAGCAGTTCCTGTCCCAGGTGAAGTAGTTATCGATCCTCTAATTCTATATGTGTCCCCATCAGTTAAACCATGACCAGGAAACCAAACATTAATAAGTCCAGAACCTGCTCCATAAGTTTCAAAAGGATCATCTCTCATCATTCTAATAACAGCTGGTGCAACTCTAGATGGTCTTACTTTTGGTAAAGAAACACCATCAGCACTAATTGGTTTAGGTTCTAATTGAGGTTGTTTAGGTTCATATTCAGAAACATGAACAAATGCACCATTCCATTCTGTAACCATTTCTCTCCATGGATACTGAAGTCCAGATCGATCTGAAATTGCTAGTGCTCTTTTCCCCGATGCATATTTTGGCATAATTAAATATTTGGATAGTACGTCTTAGGTGTAATGTATGTGCTAGACGCTGATCCATCCTCCGCTAATGCTCTTGCTAATTCATCTTCATATAATAATTTTTGAGTTTGAATTCTATCTGGAGCATATTTTTGTGCTAAATAAAAAGATAAGCCTGTAACCATACAAGGTAAAAATCTAAAAGGTGCATCTGTTGCATCTGTGTAAGTACCATCTACATCTTGAATTCTTTTAATATAATAAATGTGCATATCCTTAGATGCATTTGAAGAATCAGCAGTTGGATAAACGCTAATACTTACATGGTCTATAAATCTTTGAACCCAATACTGATTAGGGGTTCCTTGAGAGAGTTTGTTTGAAAATCCTGCGTAAGTAGATCTATCTACTTTTGTCATAGGAGTATCTGATTGAGTAGTTTGTGTTCTATTAGTTCTTAATTGAGCTTCTAAAACATCTGTAATTCCGTAAATTCCATTTGTAGGAGTGGTCGTAGCACTCGTACCGTCTGCTGATGTTCTATAAAATTTATATTCAGTTTGACCTTGAATTAGATCAATATTAGTTGACCCTATTTCCCAATAGTGGATTCCTCTATTACCCCATTCAGATAATAAAAGATTTAAAGATCTTCTAGCATTTCTAAGTTGGTATCCAGATGTTCCTTGTATACCAATTCTTTCATAAGCCTCTTCGATTAAATCATCAATCGCAAAGTTCTTATCAAAAGTATAAGTACCAGAAGTCGCGTTAGCCATCTAGTCTCCTATCCGTAGAATACAGTAACTTTTGCTACACCACTTAAAGTTGCATATCCACTTGTTTTACAATGTAAACCATCGCCTGGAATTGGAATGTATTGAGCCCAATTTTCTCCTGCGGTAGCAGCAGCGCCTTTAGGTGTATCAAAAACCGCAATTGAAGTTCCTGATGAACCGCCGTCTTTAATAGTAATAGTTCCTGCAGTACTGTCAGCTACGTAATATATTCCTAAAATTCTACAAGGCCCTGCAAAAATTGCAAAAGATGCAGTTCCATTAGTAGCTTTTACATTACTTAAATATGTTCCCATATTTTTCTCCTTAATTTAATAGTGAGCTCCCGAAGGAGCTCACATTGTTTTAGTTACCTATTAACTCCAAACAGCTGCGCCTGTGTCAGCAGTATTGCCTGTTGCTAAATCATAAGCAAAGTTCCAAATGCCTTTTTCAAAACAAGTGAAATACAAATAAGTACCGTGAGTTAAACTATTTGTAGCTGCATTGGCAGGTGTGTACGTTAATACCGTTTCATCTGCTATTGATGTGTCTATAGTTTGAACTGCTCCAGCGGCTCTACTTTCCATTTTTGAACCAGTTCTATAAACATCACTCCCAGCACAAGTAAACTTAAGTGTATTTGTTCCACCAGTTGTGTCGTCTGATTGAGCATGAACTACTATAGTTCCAACTGTTGCTGACGGTAATGTTACCGCTTGAGCAGCAGCTCCTGTGTAATTGTTGACCGTAATTACATTAGCTGCATAAGTTTTTGTTGCTCCTGTTGCTACTACTGTTGCAGTTAAACTAGTTAAATCTGGTTTCGTTCCTAAAAACCTTGATGTTATAGTTCCTGTACTAGCAGCTTTATTGATCTGTTGAAATCCTTTTTCGGATCTAACTGGACCATTAAACGATGTGTTTGCCATAATTATATTCCTCCTAGAATATATAAATGTAGTCCCTAGGGGCATGTCGAC
>Ga0080013_1006407_pt1 | contig 10511 bp, 14 predicted proteins | sample ETNvirenome_6_85_FD_69236 | JGI IMG/M metagenome (GOLD analysis project Ga0080013, IMG submission 69236) | Marine viral communities from the Pacific Ocean - ETNP_6_85 (SPADES assembly) (version 2) | ecosystem: Environmental > Aquatic > Marine > Oceanic | place: Pacific Ocean | collected 2013-06-19
TGTTCCTACTCTAATTTCTCCTGAAGTAGGAAAAGCTGTTGAATCAGTAAGGGTAATATTTGTGGTACTTACATCTGCAATGTTAGCAGCTAATGTAGTTGTAGCTACTCCTGAAGCTTGTCCAGACCAGTTCCCTGTTCCCCAGCCATAGCCACCCACTTCTTGGGCAGGTCCGACTGTAACATAGAGTTCAGCTGTTGCCGATCCTGTATTACTTAAAGGAGTTCCCGATTCTTGGGTTGCCATAGTAATAGTAATCGTTGTAGAAGTTGGTGCAGTAGTCACCATAAATTTTATGCCTTCAAAGGAAGCATTATTATAAGTAGAAGAACCTGTGACCCCACTGACTGTGTGAAATCTAACAATATCGTCATCAACTAATCCATGAGGACTTGGAAAAGTTACTGTCACACTTGTAGATGAAGAGCTACTCGTAAAATCACATCCTGCTATTGAAGTTCGAAGAGGGTGAATATCATAATACTGACCCCCTGAATAAACGTATAAAATTCTGTTAGTTCCGATGCCTGCGTATTTAATTCCGGCGTTATCATCCCAATGGTGAAGGCCTCTAGCAGCCCCTGTTAATTTATCTTCCCCTAATTGGTCCCATCCCCCAATTTTTTCAGGGGAACCATATCTAAAACGAACATTATCACCGCCAGTCCATTGTCCTTCTGCGCCTGTGGGTGTAACTTGTTTATTAAATCCGGGTGTAAAGCCTAATTTTTGTAGCATAGTTGTCCTATTATAAGAACTTTATACTACACGATTACTCAGAGATCAATCGTAGTTATACGCCTTCTGTGTGGTCGGCCCAATACTTAAAACTAATAGGATGAAATTGTCCATAAGATAGCCAGTCTTTATTACGTAGATCAAAATAACTTTGGGATTTAGCGAATTCTAAGAGCATCTCAAAATCAGGATCAGTAATCTTGTACGTATCGGTACAGTGTTTCCAGAACGGAGTATCATATTTAGATCCTGCAAGATAATGCCATAAGATAAATTGTTCTATTTGATAGACGTATTTTCTAAATGATTCAATAATTTCTTGTTTGGGTTTGTTAAAAAGGATGTGGTCATAACAAAGACGATACCATTGAAGATAAGCTTGAACAGCTGTAGATTCTAAGGGCTCTAAAAAGAAGAATCGATTACCTGAAAGTATTACTCTATCTCTAATAGGATTTTTAGCTATATAATTTTTAAACTTAAAGCTATCCGCTTTCTCATTTAAATACACCCCTTGTTTAGCCAAATTAAATAACTTCTTAAAATTTTTCATAGCTTGTTTAGTAGAAGTAATAGTGTGATTATACATATATCCATATGAAGTGGTGTCTGTGGTGTTGGGAATAACAAAAGCCCATCCATCTGGAGTAGCGACAGCCCTAGTCCACATCTGTTTAGGATCTCTACTATTTCCTTGTCCTAAAATAACTGCGTTTAATGGGTTGGTTAGAGTATCATATTCATGTGGTTGGTTAGGAAGTTTTCCCCTACAATCAAATATAAAATCTGCATCTAAATCATTAGGATCTCCAACAGAACCTTCTTTAACTTTAAACCTTCCTGATTTTAAAACAGCTTCTTGAAGTTTTTTAGGTGCGTAATGAACAGCGGTTGCATCGAAATTAAAAGGATGAAAGAAAGGTTCTTTTTTCTTTCCCCAATTTTCATATAAAATTCCTAGTTTAGGAGTAGCTTTAATAGAGTTGTGGTACCAATCCATTCCTAATCCTTTCCACAATAACTGAGGAGCTTCTAATACTGTAGCTTGTCCCACTCTTTCTTCTGGTAAATTAGGATCGTAAATTAATTCAATTTCACAATCAGTATAAGTAGAAAAATGAAGTGCCCCAAAACATCCAGCATTTCCTTTTCCTATAAAGATTAGTTTCTTACTCATAATAATACCAACCTGTAATAATATATTTAGTTTCTTTAGGTGCAGGGATACCATGATGAGGATGTGTGAAATAAGCCGGCCAAATAACTGTTGAACCTTTTTTAGGTTTAATTTTTATTTGTTGAGACGGCCATTCTGTTTCGCCCCCTTCTTTAACAGTATTGAGATAAGTCATAAAAGTTAAATGTCGTTTAATACTTTCAGAATCTCCCTCATTCTCATAATGAGTTTTAAAGTAAGCCTCTCCAGGTAAATACTTTTGAATTTTAACAACACGATAAAGTGCCCATGGAGATGCTGTACCACACCAAGGGTATTCTTTTTTATATTTATTTAAAATTTTTTTAAGTTCTTTTAAATAAAATACTAATGAAGTAGCATCATAAAAAGACTCTTTACATTTCTTTTTTTTAAAGTCTATATGATCATCTAACATTCCTCCACTAACCTTAGGTTGACCAAGTGTGTTTAATCCTGATTCATAAAGATCTATGAGACGATCACAAATAGAAGGTTTAATGGCAGATGTAAGAATAAAATTTTTCATTTTATGTTAAAAGCAATTACAGTTTTTCTTTTATTATTTTTAAAAGATTTTGAACGATGTTGAATCTTAGAATTAAAAGTTAAAATATCCCCTTCTTTTACTTTAAAGGTTTCAATCTTACCGCTTTTAGGATTTTTAAATTCTGTTCTCATAGCATTGATAGGCATTTCTAAATAATAAACACAGGAGTATAATACATTATCATGAATGTGCCAGCCATGAGTATCATGACGTTGATACTGTTGAAACCAACCATTGGTTATTTTAAATGAATTACTTTTAAAAGTATTACACAAATAATTTCCAAAAGATTTAAGAATATTGTTTGTAAAATATTTCCAATATTCTTGTTTTCCAGTAAGACTCCAATCAGTATGGCTAATCTTATCAACTTTTCCATATTCTCTTAACGATGTTTTTGGAATACTAGCAATTAAATCTAATAATTTTTGTTTATGGTTTTGATGATCCGGTACCTTATAAATATTCATATTAATCTATACCAAGATGGTATGGTATATCGCTTTCCTTTAATAATTTTTTTAACCCCGTGACCGTACGGTTTACCACTGGGAAAAATAATACAGCTTAATGCTTTCATTTTAAAACTTTCACCCGTCTCGAAGAATAGTTCCCCTCCTTCGTAGTCATCATTTAAATAACACAGTGAAGAATAATGCATAAGATCTTTAAGCCCTTCATTACGATCTTGATGAAGCCCCATAGTCTCTCCTTTTTTCCATCGCACTAAACGAAGATCACTAAAAGCTTTTGTCTTTACTTTAAAATAATGATCAATAAAAAAAACATTCTTATGTTCATAGTATTTTAATAAAGATTTAATCTTAGCATCAGGTATATCCTGGTAATGAATATTACGTGTCTTATGAAACTCTCTGGTGTCATCACACAGATGAGTGTTTTTGTCATAAAATTTTATTAAAGTCTTTGCATCTTCTGGTAACATAAACTCTTCTAGAATATATATCATTTAAATTTTCCTACCCATTTTACCGACAGTCTAGCTATATGAGGTTTTTTAAAACTTAAAGCTTTATGAGAATCATCAGCTGTAATTTGAATTAATCTTCCATGTTTAAAAGGAATCTTTCGTTTAATATGTATAAACTCTCCTCCAATATTTTCTACTTCCTCATTACACAACATTAAAATAAAAGCATATTGATCTTTAGTACCATCTTTATGCAAAGTTCCATCCATTCCTTTAAACTGTAAATTAGAACATATCTCTACAAGCTTCATTTTCTTTTTACAAATTCCTTGAATATGTTCAAAAGCGTTAATTAAAGTTTGAGTAAGTTTCTCATCATTTATTTTAGAATTAACAATTCCATTATTAAAATATATTTGACCAAGTAATCTATGGCTTCCTGTTTCTCGATACGGCCACGAATATCTGTTGGCTACATTAGTAGCTGACCAAGGATTCTCAATTAATTTAGAAGCTAGCTCACTTGTAAATCTTTTATCAAATTTACCATCGTATATTTTAAGCATAATTGTAGACAAAGACTATTCTCTTACATTCTAATTGTTTGTTATAACATCCGTGCGGTACATGACTTCTCCATATAAGCACTCTACCTGTTTTAGGGGCGTATGAAACTTGTGAGTAAGTAAGTTCATTGTATTCGATATTATCTAAAGCATCATCGTGAGCTGTTCTTTTTAATGGATTAAGCATATCCACAACTGGGTTTTCAAAATTTAAATTAGTGTCCTCTTCATAACCTTCTAAAAAGAATACAACCGAAAAAACAAAACCAGGATGTCTATGAAAAGATTGCCCTCCTCCTAATGGATAATCTAATAACCAAGATTCTTTGCAATTATATTTTTCTTTATATAAATGAATCTTAGCATATTCTTGTACTTGTTTATTTATCCATTCATTTAATCTTTTAAATTTCTTGTTTAAATGAATTCTTTCTCTACAAAAACCAGTATCTTCATATTTAAAATTTTTTATTATTTTTTTATAAGGTTCTTGAATTTCATTTATAAAAGGACAATGGGATGCACCTATGGTAGTGGGAAAAATAGTGTTAATAATCATAGTTGTATTGAACTATCTGAACTTTTTTCTCCAATAAAACCTTTAGGAAAAATATTAAACGCAATTGAATAACGGGTTTGCTTTGATTTATTGGGAAGTATTTCGTGATTTAATAAACTGTTAAAAATAATAAGTGTATTATCATTTACTATAGGAATATTCCATGTGCCTGAATTATTAATTGTATATTCTGTAGGAATATTCCACCATTGTTTATGTTTAGAATCATGAAATCTAATTTTAAAATTTTCATCTCCAATAGGATAATAAACACCGCTTAACCAAGAGTTGGCATGATAATGGGTGCCAGCAAATCCTCCAGGGTTAACTTTTGTTGCCCATGAAGTAGTGATACGATAATTAGTTTTCCATTTTAAAACCTCTTTAATATAATGATCAACACATTCTTTTGCATGTTTTTTAAGTTCAGGTGTTTTAGAAAAAAAATTAAAATTATTTCCCCCATAAGCTCCACTATCTCCTTGAAGTCCTAAACCAGAATTTCTAACATTCCATTTTAAACTTTCTAATATCTTTAATACTTTATTAGAGTCAGTTGAAGTAGTATAGATTCCTATAACTTCTGGAAAGAGCGGAAGAATGTGAGTAACTTGCATTATTCCTCACTCCCAGGGTCTTTAGTTTTTACAAAATTTGTAGGCAGTCCAAGATGGGGACGCGTATCATAAAGTCTTCCTTTTTTAAAATTGTAATGAAGAAATACTTGATTACAATATCCACCTTCAAACGCATCTCTCCAATGAGTTATTTTTTCTCCTCTATAAGCTACCATGTCTCCAGGTTTTAAATCTACACGTACTTTTTTCTTATTAATTAAAAAATAAATAGGCCAAGGGTCTCCTCCTAAATTAAGAGTGGTAGATATATCACAAGCTTTTCTATCTTTGTGTTTTTTAAGTTGCTGTCCTTTAGAATAAGAACGAGTGTATGAGTAAGTTGGTATGAGTTCAAGCTCTAGTTCTTTTGCCGTAAGAGATAATAATTTTTGAAGCAAAACATCAAAAGCTGGATCTCCATAAATAGAAAAAGCTCCTGCAACTTGACCATCATTCATAGTTCCTATTTCGTTTGAGTCGAAAGGAATAAAACGATCTTTACGCATAGTCATATAAACTTCTTTTTTACACAACAAATAGTTTGATAGGAACTCTGACAGCTCTGGTGAAACTGCTCTTTTAATTATTTTATAATTATTTTTTTTAAAGCTCATAGATTATTTAAAGGGTTGTCCTAAATGCCAATTCGTTAAACTTAGTCTAACTCCTTTTTTAACAGGTTTAACTCGATGCCACATAAAAGAAGGAAAGACCACCATTGATCCTTTTTTTCTCATACCTGCAGGTGAGTCGTGCCAATCTTTTTCATTAAAAGTGTGTTTATAAAACTCTAATTCTCCCCCTTCATAGTCGGCACCATCATTAAGAGCCACAACACTAGACAATTTTCTTATCTTTCCTCTCATATAAAGTGGGTCTTTTTTGCCAAAAGGAATATGAAACTGATCCGTATGCCATTTATAAAATTCTCCTGGTCTATATTCTGTTAATTGAAATGGCTCAGACTGATCCCATTCAAAATTCCAACTTCCATCTTTGTTGCCTTTACGAATATAAGGATGAGTCCATCTATAAACCCACCACGCATCATCAAAAGCTACATGAGATTTTCTAATTTTTTTATTAACTCCTTTACGATCATCATTACTTGTTCCTCCTATTACACCTAAATTTTTTTTTGAGTTTTTAATAAGAGAAATAATTTTATCGCAGATATGATGAGGAACAGCGTTTTCATAACAAAAGTAATTAAACTTTGTGTTCATTATATAACTCTAATATTAAAGGAAAGGGTAATTCTTTCTCTTTTATTTAAATTAGGTTTTACTCGATGTTCTAAAGCAGAAGAAAAAACTAATAGTTGTGTTTCTTTAGGGGTATAAAAATAATAAGCTTGATTAAATGGATTAAATTCTTTAACAGGAAGATCACTCATGCCATTACTATGAGCACCTATGTCAGGATTTTTAAAATGTATGTCACCTGAATTAGGGTGAACAGTAATATAATAGGCTGCTGAAAGATCACATCCACCTCCCATATGAGAATGATCATAATTAAAATGATGTTTACCGTTGATATTAAACCAAAGATCAAGAACTTCAAAAGTTCTTGCAGTTTTAAACTTATAAAAGTCAATATGTTGTTGTACTGAGGGGGCTATAGCTTTTATAAATTTTTTAATCGTAGGGTGATTTAAATTTACATTTTTAGTTTGATAACCTCCTTCATTAGATAAAACTCTTCCAGGTTTTTTTCGTTCTTTATTAATGTAAGTTATTAAAGATTTATTAAGTTTTTTATCATTAAGGATAGTAGAAGTAATTGGAGAAGCAAAAATTATATTAGTATCTATTTTAGACATATTGCATTGTAGTTGTAAATAAACAATTAATTTGATTTCCTTTATTTTTAGTAATTGTAATTTTACTTGTAGTTGGAATTATCCAAAACATTTTATTTTTAATAGGGTAGTTCCATACATTTTGAGGACGTCTTCCATTATCGTATTCAACTCTTATGTTACAAGAATTTTCTTCCACATCTACCGCATAGATTAATACATAATCATTAGAGTTTCTTAGATCACCATAATCTAAATAGTCTCTAGTAAGACCACTTTCTCCAGGTAAAAAAAGATTACCGAAACGAGAAGTAGAAATAAGAGTTTGTTTGGTATCAAGCGTATGTTTTTTTGAAGCTTCTTCTGTTACACGTTCTAACGCTTCACAATTATATACTTTATAATCTAAGTGTTCTTTATTAATAAAATCTTTTTTAATATAGCTTTCATAAATTTTAAAAACTAATTCTGAAGGCTCGTGTTTACACTCGATCTCCCCACAATAACTAATTAATTGACTTAGTACTTTCTTTAACATATATATTTCTATATACAGGAATATGAATATTTTAGCAATACATACTTCTCATGATGGTAGTATTACAATCGTCAAAAACAATAAATTTTTTGCTCATGCGCAAATTGATAGATTTAATAATGTTCTATCAAATACGGTTCCCCCTACTAAACTTTTGATCCAGATCAAAAAGTTAAACATACAGTTTGACGCAGTAATATTTAGTTTCTTACAACTTATTCATTCTTATCATGGATATTGGGAAGAGCAGTTAATAAAATTTAATTTACTAAAACCAAATTGTTTATTAAAAATTACAAACAGGGATCATCACTACTATCATACGTGTTGTGCTAAAGCTACGGTAGGTAGTAATAAAAACATAGTAGTTATTGATGGGCATGGGAGCGTTTTAAATGACGACGATATCTGTGAACAAGAAAGCATATTTCAAAAAGATAAAAAAATATATGAATCAAGTCAAAACATTGGTTACAACTATGAATTGAGAACAGCTAAAGAATTTAATTTAACATACGGCGCCTTTAGAAGTTGTGGAAAGTTAATGGCTTTAGCAGCTCACAAAAAAGATGTAGGTTTATTTCAAAAAGAAACAGAATTAAAAATAAAAAATATAATGCCAAAGGAAGATGTGACTTATACGGGTGGGGTAGCTCAAAACGTATTAGCTAACTCTCAATTCCTAGACTATAAAAATTTTAAAATAGATCCGTTATGTACTGATCAAGGTATTTCTTTAGGTGTTATGTATGATTATATGAAAGGAGATTTAACTCTTCCAAATCCAGTCTATTTAGGATTTCCTCCATCGTATGAATTTTTGCATTATCCAACCTTTAAAGACTACGATATCGTTGATACCACTCCAGAGGACATATGTGAGATTTTAAAGAAAAACCCTGTAGCTCTCTTCCAGGGGCGCTCAGAACAGGGCCAGAGAGGCCTAGGGAATCGATCTTTGCTTATGGATGGCACTCACCCTCACGCTGTTGCATTAGTCAATAAAATTAAGCGTAGAGAATGGTTTAGACCCTTTTCTCCTGCAATTATGGAAGAGTATGCAGAGGAGTATTTTGATATTAAAAACCCTTCACCTTATATGCTTTATGTATTTAAAACCAAAAAAGATCTACCTAATGTAAGTGCGGTTGATAAAACGGCTCGAATACAAACGGTTAATAAAAAAGATAATCCTCATTTTTATAATTTACTTTCTGCGTTCAACAAAAAATATAAGACTCCTTTCTTACTTAATACAAGCTTAAATCTAGCTGGTCATACGCTAGTAGAAGATCTAAATGATCTTAAGTATATGCTTGATTACAGTGATTTAAAATATGCTTATTTACCTGAGGTAGGAAAATTAATTATATCTCAATGATATTGCCAACAGGTGTATAGTCGTCCAGTTTCCATGTCTGGCTAGACTCATCCCAATATTGTGCTATTGCAAAAGTAGCATCTACGCCATCATCAGCTTTTTCAACCCGTGCTACTGGAGGTTCATAAGAACCTGTTGCATTATTAAGAGTCCAACTTGGGTGAGGTGCAGATGGTGCTCTAAATAATTGAAGAGCTTCGTCCCACACTGTTACACCTACAGAAGGTGTAACTCCTCTATAAGAAGAAACTCCAGTGGCTTCGTCGGGTCCAAAATTACATTTTTTAAAATTTTCTATAGGAAAGCCTGTAAGCACAGCGCATCTTTTAGCACCATTGTGCTCAGCATCTCCATCGTAGTCATTACTATCAATTATCATTACTTCTTGAACTACGTTGTTATCATCAATTCTTGCGAATCTTTCTGTTGCCATAATTATCCTATGTACGTCCCCGAAGCTGTAAAGGTATGAATTGTGTCACTACCATCTGTTGCTACTGAGTTTCCAGAAGTGGTTGTAGATGAAGCTGTTAGTCTTCTAATAATTACAATTCCATTTCCACCGATAGTAGGTCCATATCCTCGGTTTCCGCCACCACCGCCTCCTAAGCCGTTAGTGCCTACTGAACCAGCAGGGTTAGAATTACCATTAGCTCCTCCGCCAGCTCCACCAGATCCGTTTGAAGGGCCAGGTCCCATAGCTCCGCCAGCTCCGCCGCCTGCATAAGTTACGGGCGATCCTGTAATAGAATCTGCAGTTCCAGCTCCGCCGTTAGCTCCACTACCTCCACCAGCAGCTGGTCCCGGAACACCGGAAGCTCCTCCGCCTCCGCCAGATCCGCCGCCGCCTTTGTTTGGAATACCTTGAGATACTGATGCTGAACCGTTACCTCCTTGAGGGGGAGATACAGGTGGAGTGTTTCCAGTTCCACCAGGATAAGCACTTGTGCTTTGCCATGCAATACCGCCGCCGCCTCCAGTTCCGCCATTTCCTCCAGCTATTGGGGCTGAGTTTGCGTTTAAACTTGAAGCACCGCCGCCAGCTGATGTAATAGTTGCTAAGTCTCCGTATAAAACAGAGCTACCGCCTTGGAAACCAGGGCCTGTATAAATAGGACTTATACCTGTTCCGCTATCACTACCACCTGAACCTACAGTAACTGTATAAGATCCACCAGTTGTAACTTGAAAAGTTTTAGATCCGATGGCTCGCATTCCTCCGCCACCGCCTCCGCCGCCGCCGGCACCAGCTCCGCCGCCTCCAGCGACAATTAAATATTGGACATTGTAAGGGGCACCACCGCCACCGCCACTTCCAAATCCGAGCATTTTATAACCAAAAGACATATCTCTTTCCTCCTATTAAATTTATGCGTCGTTTGCAGCGTCTGTAGTATAGAATAATTTAATTCCTAGTAATCTCGCATCACCAGTAAAGGTATCACTACCATCTGCTGCGTCTCTGTAAACTTGAAAAAATGTATAGTCATCATCAGCCGGAGTTCCGTCAATTGTTATTGCAGAACTAACTGGACTAACTAAAACATCTTCAACAGCACCACCGCCAGCATCGGTAACTTCTTGAGCTGCTCCGAAAGCTACGTCAGCCGTAGCATCATCTGGTACGCCAAC
>Ga0080013_1006409_pt1 | contig 10511 bp, 24 predicted proteins | sample ETNvirenome_6_85_FD_69236 | JGI IMG/M metagenome (GOLD analysis project Ga0080013, IMG submission 69236) | Marine viral communities from the Pacific Ocean - ETNP_6_85 (SPADES assembly) (version 2) | ecosystem: Environmental > Aquatic > Marine > Oceanic | place: Pacific Ocean | collected 2013-06-19
AATACGAAGCGGAAATAAGCAGATTACAAAGTAATATAATTAAAGCGCAAGAATGGAAGGAAAAAGAACATAGAAGATTGATAATAAGTCCTTATGCGAAATATATTACAACTCAAACAAAATATGGAAACCCAATGTGCAAGGGCGGGGGTTCTGCTTGTTGGGATCATATCAACCGCGACAAAAAACTATATGAAGAAATGTCGGGGCGACTATCTGATGATATTTCTAATGCAAAACAAGCGTTATGGGATTATCAAAAAAGAATAGCGCAAGAAGAACAAGACGCGCAAGTTAAAGCAGTACGAGAAGCAATTGCAGAACAAGTAAAAATAGAACAAGAACGAATTAAAGCGCAACAATTAGCAGAACAACAACAAGTAAAAATTATAGAAACTGTAGAAATTAAAAACCCTATTGCACAAGTTCAGCAAGAAGTTATTCAACCACAAACAAACAATCAAAATTTAATTTTACCTTTGGCAGTTGTTGCGGGGGTTTTGTTGTTATGAGTTACGTTTTAGAATCTGAATTTGCAAGAGAAGTTTCAAACATTAACAGAAATTTTGCAAGTGCTTTTTCAACAATCCAAGATAACAGACAAATTATAAATTTACATTCTGATCAATTAGTAAAAGCCGGTCAAGATTTAACATATTTCGGGGAAAAAGTAACAGAATTAGATACAAGGGATCAAAATATCTATGATAATATCAATTTCAACATTAACAGATTAAACGAAATGCAAGACCAGATAAACCAAGCAAAATTAGAACGCGATTCTATACAGACAAAAATAGGAAACATAAGCGGAACAAATCAGGGCAACGGGTGCGCTTTTTGGGATATTCCATGTAAAATGAAAGAAACGACATCACAAATCGGATTACTGGCAGTTCTAGCCGGTGCGGGTTTTATTGGTTACAAGGTGCTAACAAGATGAATTTCACAAACGTTGTTGAAATAATGACCGGATCAATTTTGGCAATAATTCTGGTTTCTGTAATTGCAGAACGTTCAACTTGGTTTAACACTAGATTAACCAAATATCAGGGGGTTACAAATTGAGTTTATACGAAAAACAAATGGCGCGAGTAGCACAAACGCAAGCATTTCGTGAAAAATGGGGGGGTGTAATACACCCAAGTTATACACAAGGGGCGGATTTATCGACAAATCAATTTGTCGGAACCGCGACCACTTTTGATGTAATTGACACTTTGATAAATCCCGAAACAACAAACCGCTATGTCGGATCTACTCAAAATTTAACAACGTATCTAAGAGAACGAAATTGGACACCAGAAACCGCCCCGACAAATTGGAGCGCACCAGAAAAACAAACTGTCTTACGTGCTGAAATTGCGGGATTAAGCCAAGCATTAGTTCCACAACCAAAAATTAAAACACCTAGACCAATTATTACACATTCTGTCAACGTTCAAACAAGAGAAACACCGACAGTCATTGAACAACCCGCAACGCAAATTGTAACACCAGAAATGGAGACACCAGAGTTTGAGTTAACAAGGCATAGCCCCCAAGAGTTGACCGACGATTCACAACCCGCCCCAAAATATCTTCCTTTAGTGGCAATAACGATCGGGGCGGGTGTCGCTTTATCTGTAATTATGAAAAAATCAAGAGGTCGTAAAAATTGATTATGGCCTACAGTGAGATACCTGGCTGCACGGGAGGTGCGATTTAATGGTTCAAGATGTCGGAAGTGATGAGGGTTTTGATTTAACAACCAAAGGGCAAATTCATACTCATTCCGCAACGGCACAAAGCGCGCTGAATGTAGGATCTGCAAATCAAGTTTTAACAGTTGACGCAAGCGCAACAAATGGCATAGCATGGAAAACAAGCGCAGGCGGTGCAGAAACCCACGAATTTACAAGCGCAGAAACTTGGAACCCAACAACACAAACCGGCATTATGGAAGTTTTAGTTGATGTTAGAAATATGACCGCCGGCACCGTTACAGTTACGGTTGACGGTTCAGTTAAAGAAACTTTAACGACGGCAAGCACAACCTCAAGCAGAATTTACAACCCAAGTTCATCAATAGCAATAGCAAGCGTGAATGCCGGTTTTGGTCTTAAAAATTCTTATGAATATGGCACAAGTCAAATACCTGCCGGAAATTTAGTAAGCGTAACTTTGGGCGATAGTGGAACCAAAATGTATCTATGTTCTAATTCAGCGAGCGACAATCAAGCAACTTATCAATATACACTTTCAACCGCGTATGATGTTTCAAGTGCTTCGTATGCTTCTCTAAGTTTTGGCGATCCCGTAAGTGCGGATATTCGGGGCATGAGCTGGAAACCAGACGGATCAAGGTGGGCGCGATGTTCAGACCAAACGGGCAATAAAGCATTTTATGATTTTACGTGTTCAACAAATTGGGATATTTCATCATCAAGTAGTGCGACGAGTTTCACTTATTCCAGTTATCAAACGGGCGGGAAAGATTGTGTATATGGAAATAGTGGGGGGCAAATTACAAGTTTGTCAGACGATGCAACTTTAAACACTTATGATTTATCGACTGCTTATCAAGTTTCTAGCGCGTCAGATACCGCGAAAGATGAAAGTTTGTCAAGTATTGACAACGCACCAAGATCACACGCTTGGAATAGTGACGGCACAAAATGTTTCTACTTAGGCGCGCAAAATGATAAAGTGTATCAATTAGATTGTTCTACTGCTTGGGATATTACAAGTATGTCTCACGACGCGTCAAATGATATTGATGTATCAAGTGAGACTACTGCACCTTATGGTATTTGGGTAAAAAACGAAGTTACACCAAGCGAAATTTATGTAGGATCTACTAATAGCCCTTACAAAGTTTATCAATATGGCGACGTAAATTTTACAGGAACCGCATACGCAACGGTAGGGCAATAACATGGCACATATCAACAATATTACAATATTGCGCGTACTTTTACAAAATGATTGTAAATGTGATTTTTGCACAGATTTAATGCTAAAAATGTTCGATGATAATTTACTTGATACTTACAGAAAAGCAATTAAAAAATTAAAGAATCTAAAAGAGCAGGGAATTATAAATAATGATGATTGTTCTAATGATGATTGTAAATCATTATTTGAAGAACATTAACACACTTTTTTTCCTTTTTTTACCTTACAAGTTTTAATGTATTTTTTTCCGTCTGGATATTCTTTCCATAGTCTGTTACTTCGTGCAACTCTAGCGCGTGGATCGTTTGGGGGAATGCAGAATTTGCCGTCGTGCGCTTGTTTCCATGTTTCCGGTTTTTGTTGTGTGTAGTTTCTGTCGTATTTCCCTGTCTTTTGATTTTTGCAATAATCCCCCGCGCAAGATTTTTCTTGTTCTGCTTCTATTCCCCCGCTACAAATATTGATATCCTTACCTTTAACAAAAGGATATTTCATTTTTTTACTTGCATAATATCCCATAGATGAACCGCGCCCTAGTCCTTTTGATTCATAATAGGCGGGGGTAAATCCCGATTTTTCCGGATCAATTTTTTTTAATGCAGGGAATGGTTTTGTTCTTTTTCCGATTTGTTTAATGGTTTTTTTTTGTGCGCTTAGTTTCCTTCTAGCCATGTCTTACTGTAAGGGGTTCAAATTTCAACATTTCTTAACTCGAATTTAGAAATATCGTTTATCTGGTTCGTACACTTCACGCATTAAGCGTTTTTTTTCAGCGTTCCAGACTTGAATAAATGTAATATTTTTTGAATGTCTGATAACTGCATGATTGATTAATGACTTTAGACGCATGAATCGTTTATTGCAAAAAGGGCATTTTTGTTTTTTATACAATATTTTGTAATTATTTCCATTGATCTAAACTTTTTGGGGGGGGTTTTTGAGTGTGTGAGAGTGTTTTAACGTACTAAAAAGAACGTAATCTACGATTTTTTTTATTATTTTGACGTCTTTTTTGCCGTCATTGTTGACGGCAATTAATCAAAGTGCTTATATCTAATACTCGCACACACTCATTATTCAAGATGAGATCAAAAAATATCACTGTTTTAGGGGGAAAAAGAGGGGTAGGTCATATCGTGCCTAATTATGCCCCTATGTCATATTCACATAATGTCATAATGGCTAATGGTGGTGTATTACTACCAAAGTTAAACCGCTACGATTGTTTTGAGGTGGGCGGGGGTTTTGTGTTTTTTTTGGCCTACAGTGAGATACCTGGTGTTTTAGGGGGGTACCTAAATGAGTGAAGTACGCGATTTAGAACGTGATAAGAAACTAGAACAAGCATTTACACGCACCGATAAAGAACGACGCAAAATAATAATTAAAAATTTTATTGCAAAAGTAAAAGATACTGAAGGAAAATTACCATCAGACGCAATTAAGAAACTAGAAGTTGAATATATTCGAATGTCTAATAATAATAATATTTTCAGAAAACACAGAACAACAAGACAAACAGAAATTAAAGAATCATTAATTGAAGAGGGTTACGAATTATGAGTGAATTAATAATCAATACTCAAAATCCAAATGAAGTTAAAGTAATTTTAAATGAAAAAGAAACATCTTTGTATTTTGATCGCGTCCTAGAATGGTCTTACATTATGGGCAACAATGACGGCAAAAATGACGGCAAAAATGAAGGCAAACCATCACGCGATTTATCAAACATGGGGGATTATAGATGAATGACGAAATGAAAGTAACAGAAGAATTTCTAAAAATTATGACTGAAACCGGTATCGCTGAAAAATGGCAGTTCATATCGTCACATGAAACAGAAACCGAAATCGTGATAAAATTAAAACGAAAAAGTTCGCACGAATTAGAGGATAAATAAAATGCCTAGAGTTAACAAATATTGCTTTGATTGCGGAACCCGTCTGAAATATTTACCCGCACTATCAACGCCAAAATTACCAAATGAATTTAGGCACATGGCTTACACTTGCGAAAAGTGCAACGAAAAAAATGACGTTAACACTTACGAACATAATCCACAATTAGAACCATTAATCAAAATAATTCTAGTGAATAAACAAGCAAGTGAAATTCCAGTCGAAACGGTAAATATCAAAATTACAGAATATCGAAAGGCTTGTGAACGTATTCAAAAAGGCGAACAAAAACGCGCCAAATATTACCAAGATTTGAAGGACAAAAAAGACATGATGAACGGAACCGGCAAATATTCTATGCCTGAAATCTCTTAAATTTTTAAATAAAACTAGTGGTAACACAATTAAGATAAAAAATGGCGGTATCGAAAAAAACCACTATTCGATATAATGAATCTGAACTATCAGACGTCAAAACATTACTTGATAACAAAAGACTCGCATTAACTTCAATGCGTTTTATTACGTCGGGGGATTATTTACCCATCCCTTTTGAAACTTGGCGTTTTTTGATTGACGAATTGCCCGAATCGAAATGGCGTTCAATTATCGACGCTGAAAAAAAAATCGTAAATAAATTTGCAAGTTTAGAAGATTTTCTAAATCAAACTAAAGCGTGGTGCATTCATGCAAAAAGAACGCCACGACCAGAAATTTTTTTCGCAGACATTAACTCTTATTCAAATAAAATCGAATATGTTTGGAAACACAATTTCGGTATTACTAATAATAATTGGTCAAGGATCCTTTATTCTGCAATAATAGAATCTGATCACGCTTGTTTATGGAATGTTATTGATAATAATTTAGGAATGGGGCAAATATCAATAACTTTTGAAAAAAAATGTTGATATTCTAAAGGACTATTTCCTATTATGGCAAATTTACAAGTAACAGACGATTTTATCGATTATTGCAACGGAAAAAATTGTAACGCACAAGAAAAATTAAATGAAATTTTGACTAATGAAATGAATAAAAAAGAAGAAAATCCCCCTTTAGAATCCCCCAAAGAAGAAAAACCAAAAGAGGATTATGCAGACTTGAATAGACTCATAGAGTTAGGAACCTCATAAAATGGCACTAAATGAGCAAACAAAAAAACAACTTAAAGAATTTCTGCAAGAAGAACAAGTTTTAACTAAAAATGATATTCAGCACGAACACGAACACAACCACGAAGAAAAGCACCACCACGCAACACGATCGTTTGATAAATTTTGTCCAGATTGTGCCGAACCTAATCCAGATTTTAAAGAACCAGAATGGTTCTGCGAAAATTGCCAAAGCCCTATAGGTTCAGAAGAGGACGCGCAAAAATCAAAATCATGCTATAATTGCGGGGGAACTGACGCAATAACAAAAGAGGATTTAGAGAAATTATAATGACCAGATGTAAAATTCATAAAAAAACTATAATTGACGAAAAAAATCACTGTGTCGATTGTAAACCGGAAAAAGCAAAAAAAATCGTTGAGGAATAATTCTAATGTCTGAAGATTCGGATAAATCCCTAGAGATTAACCAAGCCATTTCTATTCTTGCGCAAGAAGTGCAAAAAACAAATGAACGACTTAAACAAATGGAAACCGCGTCAAGAGGGGAACCAGTTCAACAAGAACAAGGACAAAATCAATCAGACGCGTTTCACGCCCCGCTAACTTTGAAAACCTTACTTGATGAATTGCCAAATATTATCAACATAGCGCGCCAAACTGGTGTTATTTCTAATCCGCCTAGTGATCCTTTGATTAATTATAAAGTCGCCATAGGGGAAAAGGCACTAGAGCGGGTTTTTGATGATTTGAACAAGACATTATTCAATAAAGAAGAACGAAAAGGCGTCAACGACATTATACCACATACAACGGGGGTTCAATAACTGGATTTACAAGAGCGCGTTAAGATGTTGAGAGATTTGGCGGTTAAAGTCGCGCTAAAATCCCCAATAATTCGAATGGATAAAAATTTAGTTAAAGGATTATCAGAAAAAAAAACAATCGCGCTTGAATGTCAAATAATGGGAATAAACAAAGTAGATTCTTTTAGTGAACAACTAAAAGAAAACTGGATCAATCACTGTCAACTTGCATTAAAAATGATGTATGACAATGAGGTTGATGAATTAGCCAAAGTCGCGCGTTTTTTTGGCGAAACTTACGAAATGAAATATTTCGCACAAGACATTGAAAAAGGCAATTATAGAAATAAAGAGGCATTAAAGTTAATAGCAAATAATATGACTGGTTCTGTTGAGGATTTAATTATAAAATGAACTGTAAAACACACGAAGAAAATTTTGGTTTTCCAAGATACATAAAAAACCCTAGAGGGTTAACGCGTGAATTAAGAATCTGTAAAAAATGCAGGGATCTAAAATGCTTAGTTGTACAAAATTAGGAAAAATTGATCCAAATGATCATAAAACCGGCTATGACGGATCACAACACTGGAAAATTTTACATAATGAAGTTGATAAAATTGGGTGCGAATTTTGCAGACAAAAAGGAATTAAATTAATGCGCGGATTACATGACGCGGTATCAATACACATAGGAAAAAAGCCCCAATATCCTCAAGATTTGAAATTCACAGAAAAATATATCGTTAGAGCGGTGCAAAATGCCCGCTAATTCTATACAAGAATTAAACCGCTTAACCAAACAATTGCGGGGAATTGCTGACAATAATTATTGGGCGCGCCCTGCGGATCAAATTCCAGTAACACAACCAGACGGAAAACAATACGTTTGGAATAGAATAAACCCAAATTCTCACAGACTTAAAGGAAAAATTGAAGCAATTAAAGCACAACGACGTTAATTGTGTCTATTGTGGTAAACAATACCCACAAAGAAAAAATAAAAAATTTTGTTCTATTAGTTGCAGAACCATGCACCACAGAATGAAAAAGCGTTTAGAAACACCAAGCCTGCAGCCAGGTATCTCACTGTAGGCCATAATCAATCAAAAGCGTAAGCTATAGCGTTTGTATATATTCAAAACCAATACAGTAAGACATGGCAAAACGATGTAAATACGGTAAACGTAAAGGATCGAATCGCTGTAGGAAACGACCAAGATGAACATGAAAAAACTAGTATCTAATCCGCTTGATCCAAATACTTGGAAAATGTTCGCACTTGGTCAAAAAGGAATAGCAGGCACCGCAATAAGCACCGCTGTTTTAGAATTTGGTACGCAATTAGTAGAACGTTATTTACCTCAAAGTTCGGGAATAATGAATAGACAAATTACGGGTAATGCGCCATTTTTGGGCGGGGTATCAGTAAGAGATACAATTGTTTTGGCACCGGCAATTACGGCAGGGCTTAGAGCAATTAAGGATAAAGGATCATCTCGAAAGAATAGAGTTATGGAAGCCGTCGCAGGCTATGGTACCAAAGTAATGCTTAGACGCACCGGATTAAATCCTCATTTACTTTCAAAAGGAATGTCTAGTCCTACAAATCCAAGAGTTACCGCAGGCAGATCAACTAATGCTTCAAACATGGGGGTTACACCGTAAATGGTTTCCAGTTCTGAAAGTATTCTGAATAAAAATTCTACTTTTACCGCAGATTCATTAAACAATACCCTACAAGGTGCAAAATCAAAATATTTAGATTCAGTTTCTTTAACTGTGGGCGCACTTCAAAACGGGGGTTCAGCACCTACAATTGCCAATTTAATGGGATTAGTTAACCGCGTAACTGTAACAGTTGCCGGAACCGTTGAAATGGATTTATCATTGACAGACTTGTACGCATTAAATCAATTATGGTTATCAAATACACCAAGAACCGCAATTAGTGCAGGCGATAACCAAACTTTGTATTGTTCTGGTATTCAAATGCCGATATGGTTCCCACCAGTCGCAAACGAAACACAAATTTCATTTTATTATTCTGCTGTAACAAACGCAGATAACACAACATTAAGCGCAACTGCAAACTATCAAGCAAGTATACCAAGACGCACCGCATTACATTACCAAAAATTCCAGAAAAACACTAGCGGTGTTGATTCAAGTGCTTTAGGAAACTGGCAACACGACTTTCAAGCACTTGGTAATATTGGCGGTATTATGTTTAATTGTCCAACTATCGCAGGCGGTTCGACTGCTATTGCTGATAGCACCTTACAACAGATTGGAATCGAAATCGACGGGGTAAATAACGTATTATTTTACGAATTAAATGAATTAACGTCATTAACAAACACTTTCACTGGTCAACTTCACACAAGCCTTGAAGCAAGTCCGGCAGATAATTCAATTTTAGACAATTATTTCTGGCTACCAATTAAAGAAATGATTCCGCGTAATAGCTGGGTAAAAATAAACGGAATGGCAGGGGTTGACGCTGAACAAGCAAGCGACATTGTTGTACAACAAATCCCATTTTGAGAGGTTTTAACTAAATGGTTCATCATGTACCCGACGCAGAGGGCAAAATCGAATTTCATCGCGACGCGAACCGGTGCGGGTTTTTTATTGGAAACTTTTCACAAGATAACACAATGACAGTTGAAGTTGATGGCAATCCTACATTTTACGTTCAACCGTTAACCTTTGTTAGAATAGCCGACAGTGTAGGAATTAAAACAAGTATGCAGAACAACGACAGAAATTATACAGTTTTAGAATATTCAGCCGGAAGTGAGTTTTAATGAGTGAAGAAACAGAACAACGATTAAAAAAATTCGGGTTACCCGCTTCTTATGTCGGGGTTACTGCTATGATTGTAAATATGGCTTGTGAACATTTAGGGGCTTGTGTATAATGGCACAAAAACAAAAATTTCGTAAATGCGCCAAATCTTGCAAGGGGCGCGGTTCTGGTTTTCGTTCTTGTATGAGTTCTTGTTTGAAAAAAGGGCGTTAATTATGGCCTACAGTGAGATACCTGGAGATGCATTGAGGGTATTAAATACAAACTTTGAGAGGTTATTGTAATGGGCGGTAATAGTGAATTTGTTAACCCTCTTGAAAGGTTCCCAAAATTCTCAAAATTAATTGAAGCAAGACAACCACAAGTAACACCAAACGCAGACATTTCAAAAATGGCGCAGACAATGCGACAACAATTAGACTGGCAAGGGGTACAACAACCATGTCAAAACAAAATGTCAACGTTTCAGGTAAATTCTGCAAGTACGGGCGATACTGTTTTGTTAACTGGTGTGGAAAACAAATCACTAAGAGTTACATCAATTTCATCTTATGACGGTGCAACGGGCGGGGCGGAATACCGTTACGAGTTAGATACTGGTTCAAGTTTTGGTACAACATTAAGAATTTCACAAACTGATACAAACGACAAAGAAACACGCGGACAAGTTTACGTTTTAAAATCTACTGACAGAATAGTTATGAACGTAACAACGGCACAAGCCGGAAGTACAATCGACGTTGTAGTTTGTTATGAAGAATTAGGCTGGGGAAGCGTTTACGCAATTTAGTGAAACATTATGGTTGTTACAAGAGAAGAATACGAAGCGGAAATAAGCAGATTACAAAGTAATATAATTAAAGCGCAAGAATGGAAGGAAAAAGAACATAGAAGATTGATAATAAGTCCTTATGCGAAATATATTACAACTCAAACAAAAT
>Ga0080013_1006410_pt1 | contig 10510 bp, 19 predicted proteins | sample ETNvirenome_6_85_FD_69236 | JGI IMG/M metagenome (GOLD analysis project Ga0080013, IMG submission 69236) | Marine viral communities from the Pacific Ocean - ETNP_6_85 (SPADES assembly) (version 2) | ecosystem: Environmental > Aquatic > Marine > Oceanic | place: Pacific Ocean | collected 2013-06-19
AGGTTATGACCAACAAGTAAATCAGCTTCTGCAATCAGATGGAGACCATTAACGATTGGTTCATATCCATCTTGATCAGCACAGCTGTAAACGTGTCCAGTATCAATATCTCTGAGTACAAGGCTGTGTACAGTATTTAATTCATGTACTAGACCGTTAGTCTCACAGTCTAGAACTAGTCTCAACATGATTTAATAACTGTGTTTGTATAGCTTTGCAATATTTACTATATCGAGATCTCCAATTAAGCCAAGATTTTCGAATCTTTCTCTAACATTTTTTAGGGAAGTCAGATCTGGTAAGCAAAGAGCTCTATTTAAGCCTTTTGATTTTGTTACCTCAACAAGTTCTACTCCTTTTTTATCAGTTGAGATGCACAAAACCTTTTGATTGTCAGTAGTACACAAGACATATCCGGTATGCATGATTCAATCCTTAATCGAATCGGCATTAGGTATAGCACGCATTAAGAAGATATCTAATGCGACGTGAACAAGAAGAGGAACCATTTTGAATGCTGGTTCTGGTAGGCCACCAAATAAAGCTGCAAGTTTGTCGCTTAAATCTGTTCGGTGTAATTCTTCGAATTCAACTGCTAACATATTTGCTACATTAAGAAAGAAATCAGCAGGTTCTTCGTCTTGATGTTTTAGTTGTTCAACTATTTCCCAGAGTTGGGGATCTGTTTGAATTAGTTTTAGTAGTTCTTCCACGATGACTTATCGAGTACGCCGCAAGTTTACGAGTACTACATTTTGTATTGACGATCAAATATGTAAAATTTTCTTTTCTCCAGAGAGAGAATATAAGAATGGCTTTTGGCTTTGGAAGGTTGGTTTTGCTGTAGGTAAATCTAAACGTCAATTAAATGATTGGTTCAATGATCGTAAAAATAAGAGGGCTCTGTCTCTGCATAAGAAAATAACTGGTCGCACTGGTATGAAAGCTATTCGCAAGGGCTTTCAAGAAGTATTAAGGTTGCGATGGATCATACCCCCTGGCGATTGTATCGAATTAGATTGCACCTCTGGTGATCCTGACAGACAGTTTCGAGCATGGGGGCGATGGCATAGATACCACCCTGAGTGGTCTATTAATTATGAGACTAAAATTTTCTATTGGTATAGACCTCCATATCCTGACGATTCGATTTGGAAATCATTCGATGTAATTCCTATTACACCAGACGATCGGCTTGCTAACACTGTTCGCGAGCGTTATTTTGATTGTTTTCGTATAAAGCCAAAAGGAGGTAGAAAAGATGTATCTATGGAGCAGACACTCGAATTAATTGGTCAGGTGCTTCCGAGTGCTTGATACTTATAGATCAGTTGACCTTTTCCCTGAGAAGTGTGGAGTAAATACTATTATTGACGGATTCTTATGGAAATTTAAACCTTGGTATTTTGATGGTAAAACTGTTTGGTGGGGAAAGGATTATGAACTTAGAAGTGATGCCGAAGATGCGGCTAGGGATCTTAAGAAGAGAACGAACTCATAGATATAGCAATCCTATTATTATCGGTGGGTCGGAGAAGAACAGTGTCAGGCCCGAGGGGAGGCGCAGTTTTTACTGTTTCCTGCGTCTAGCGAATGAGAGTCTTACCGGAGGAACAGCGGTGGGACTCCCCCTTCCTTTTCTTAATATTTTCTTTATATTTAATGTATCACTACAAACTGTATCAATAGCTACCGAATGTGTATAATTAACTTAAGTCACACACGAGGTCTCCCTATGTCACGTCTTACTTATCGCGGGGTCATCTACCAGAGCCACAAACCCGCATCCGCTCCCGAGAAAGAACTTGTCACTGACAGTGCTGAACACATTTATCGTGGTCATCTTTACCACTACGAATCTAAAAAGAAAAAAGCGGTTGCTTGAATTAAGTAATTGATACGAGGAGGCCTCACTTCGGTGGGGCTTTTTTGTTGTTTAATTTTTTGGATTCATAATTTTTTTTTCAGTTTCGTTTTGTTCAAGGAGGATTCTTTTTATTAATTCGTCGCGCTTATGTCTATTTGCAGGTTGGGAGTAAAAGCTATCTTGATACAGTACTTTTATCGCTTCCTGACTACTATCATGGGTCATCTGCTTAGCGTTTGTATTAGTGTTACACGCGCTAGATAAAACTATTGCAGCGGCTAGGAAATATTTTGTGGTCATAAGCTTATCTAGCCCATGTAGACTTATGCTAAGCCATCTAACAGGCTTCATTATTTCTTAATAACCGATCATCATGAGCACTGCCATTAAGCAGAGGGAGTTCGAATCCTCTCTTTTAAGAGATCTCAGCTAGATTAGAAAAGGTTCATGGTTTTCCCGTGAGCGTGTGTGCAAGATTAGACCTGGGGGTGGTTCCTCAGGTCTTTTTCTATACTTATTGCAAGTAAAATTAAAGAAATATTATTAATTAACAGATGTCAATACCATTAGTAGGTGGCCTCGCCGGATCTTTTCTAAAGAATTACATAGGTAAGAATTTTGGTGGTGTTCCATCGAGAGATGCTAGTAATGCTGATGAGTTAGAAGAAGCTCGTTTGCAGGGTGGGGCAATGGGGCTTATTCCTGGAATGAATGTTAACCAAGGATTTACTGAGCCTTATGGAGATCCTAGAGAGAACATTAAAAATGCATTAGGTGGTCTTGTAGGTGGTGCAGTTAGTGGTGGCACTCCTTGGCAGCACTTAGGAGGTTTTGCTGGTGATGCCCTGAAGAAAGGAAAGTTCGGTGGACCTATAGGTGGTCTAGCCAGTACATTCTTCTAAGTATGCAGATTATTAGTAATGTTTGACGAAACTCCTGGGCAAGATTTTTTATCTGACTACATCTCGAGGGTTTCTCGTGAGGAGGATGAGGCAGCAAAGGCTAAATACTTAACTCCTGAGCCACCTGAGCTCAAGGTAGATCCGAGTTATGCGAGAGCTAGGGATGTTATGAATCAAGGTGCAAATATAGATCCTGTAACTGGTCAGTCAGTATCTCCTCTTTATGACCACCCTGATATGCCCCCTGGCGAAGATGATGGCCGATATGACTCGCTTACTGGGATGCGTTATTGATACTTAGTTCAGTTAAAATTAAAAGAATATAATCAATTAAAGATGTCTTATCAATATACAGGTCCTCAAGGACAGTCTTATGCAAGAAGTTGGGGTGATGATTTTACTGATCAGGAGAAAAGAAATTTACAGATTGGACAGTATGCCCCAGGACAAGCAGGTGCTGCAGCGAGAGAAGAGGCTAAAGACCGTACAGAGAATCCACATTTGTGGGCCGGAGGAGCTCCTGGATCTTTGCCCCCTTTACCTGGCAATAATGCTCAAGATTGGTTAAATGATCTACTTTATATGTCCACAGGTAATATAGGTGGAAATACCTTGGCGCAAGATTTATATCGTGGCGATACTGGGGCAGGATCTTCTCCTGCTGCGCTTAGATTTTTGAAGGGAGTTGGTAATACGTTAAAAGATTTATTTAATAGGCCAATAATATCTCCTACTATAACTAAGCCGGAGCATGATCTATTAATAAGAGGTGAAGGCGGAGGCGAAAAGAATTGGCAGAATACACCATAGTATTAGTCTTCTATCCAGATTGCTTCAATTGAATGAGGGTGATCATGTAAGTAAGCAACATCTTCTGTGGCGAATTCCTTAGCTTCGAAAGAGCTATCAGCGTAAGTACAAATATCTTTATGTGAACGATCAGCTTCGTGATATCCAACGGTGTAATGCTTAGTCACTTTATTTTTAGCAGATAAGATTACTCTAAGTCGGAGAGCGATGTTTAATTAATCTTCTTCAGTGTCTAAGAATATTTGGAGGAGTATTACTATGGTTAAATTTATTGTCAATGTCCAGAGTATTACATAACTAAAGTCACTCATATATTCTCTCGTCGTCTTCACCAGGTGGTATATCAGGGTGGTCAACTAATGGATGACCTCGACCCATTTGCTCAGGAGTTACTTGATATCCTTTTGAAAGATTACTCCATTCTCCATCCTTTCTAGTCTCCATTAGACCTTCATCTTCTTGTTTTTGACGATAATCTTTAGAGTATTCGGGATTTGTTTTTCCATCTTTTTTAGCAGGTGGATTAGTTGTATTTCTCCCTTCTAAAGTTGCTTTTGCTTTCTCTGCAGCTTCTCTTCTAGCTCTCATTCTTTCTTCTTTTCTTGCAACTTGTCTTTCTCTCCAACTTCCTTCATTTTCAGTAATAAATTTCTGGAGGAATTCTTTTCCATTTTCATTAGGCATTTTTATATTCCTTTTTCAATTTATTCTAACAATCGTAGACAACTAAGTCTTTTCTAAAGTCATTCAGACCTCTAGATAAGCATTCGATAGTAAATTCTCCTGTACTCATATTTATAGGTACGATTTGTTCTTCTTTGAGCTCTGTTAATAATGATAATATTTCGTGGCGCTCAGATTTGTTATTTGTCATCGGGAAAAGGTCAGGTGTGATAACTACTTCCATAATGTCAATTCTACTCTTACCGATCACTTTCAAACAATAGAAATTTCTTGACATCCTTATCTGACGCGGCAATTACACTCATAATAGTTTTTAGTTTTTTCTCAGCTGTAAGAGCACGATCACTCCAATAAGCCATTGCTTTATTGGTGTTATCTAATTCTGTCTCTAAGGCTGTTTGAAAGAGCGCAGAGGGGCTTATATCCTTCCCTGACGCTTTCCATCGCCGTCCGAGTTCATCTGGAACTGAGACGCTTATAACAGAAGCCATCCTCGTAATCTTAATTACTACACAAGGAGAATAACTGGCCTTAATCTTGGAGGCATTTTGATAAGTTTACGTTCTCTGTAACTATTTCAGGTATTGGTTCACTTACGGTGAGATTAGTTAATGCTCTTAGGTCGTTAGCGAATTTCTCCGCTTCATCAATAGTTTTAAATCTTGGGGCATGTGGTCCAACATCAGGATGATCAACGAAAACGATATAGGCGGTGACTGGGAATCCCATACATGAGTTTTTATACCGGTTAAACCTAACAGGTCTAGTCCCTTGTGCAAGTATTTATTCTCATGAGACTTAGGTAAGATTATCTAAATTATCTAATTCTTTTCCTGGCCTATATAGTTTGAAGTACTTGCTGAGAACTTCGATTTGATCATCCCACCGAGCAATCTTATCGATTTCTTCTTGCATAGCTTGAGTCACATCAGGATGTTCCCCAATACCAGCTGGATTTGATAGATATACCTCTACGTTTGCTTTATGGATCTCAACTTTACCCTGTGCATGAGCGAGTAAAGCTTTTATTAGAGTTTCTCTCATTGTTAAGCTAATAGGAACGGACCTGACTTGTAATATACTCCTGGGTTGTCTTTGACAGTTTGATCTGCTTCTTCGTGGCCAGTCACTTTAATGACTTGACTGACACCAGTGTGTGAACTCTTTGTGAGGACTGCCCATGCAAGTTTCTTGCTAGGTTCAGTTCCATTCATGCTCATCATGACGGTTATTTTCTATTCGCGTAATTAATTATGGAGGGAATAAACCTTTACAGTACAAACAGATGTCCAATAAAAAACCACTGCTATGACTAGGTTTAGGAATCCCAGTCTAGTAGTGGCAAGGGTTTTGTCTACTTAGAAATCTTTAGATTTGCTGTTATTGTCTTTGATTTAACAAAGCTTGTGCAGCTCTTTCATCTCCTCTTTCTAAGGCATCGATGACTTGTTGTGTTTGATAGTCAAAAGTTCTTGAATTTGATCTTGTGCGATCTCTATATTCAAGGCTTCTTTTGAATTCACTAGGGTTAGACATTAGGTGGTGTGCAATTGGACTCCCTTAGGATACATCACTGACGCCAGCTTCATGCAATGGTCGTTCTTCAGGCTCTGGATTTAGTGGTTTAAATTGGTCTCTAATTCCTTTAATTAGCTCTACAGCTTGATCAAGACTAAGTTCTTGCTCACCATGGATTCCATCAATGAAGAGTGGATCTTCCATTAATATTTCTACATCTTTAAGGATTGAGTTTAACCTTTGCACCACAGTTTTGTGGTGTTTAAACATATCTGTATTTTGTTTCATGGCAGAAATCATGTAAGTGTACAAGTTAGCCATGTAACTTTACTGTTAGTTATCCTAGATGTCTCTTCCAGCTGTCATCTCTACGTCCGCCACCTCTTCTTGCTTTTCCTTTTTCTGTATCCATGAAGGAGTAGTCACCTGTTAATAGAGCTTGTCTTTGAGCATCACTCATCACACTAGTAGGTGATGTTGTTTGAGCACCATAACTGTCTCCAAAGTTTTCTCTTCTTCTATCGGTGTTTTGGCCACGCCCATAGTCCTCTCTTCTGTTTTCATACCTAGTCCTTAAATCACCTAGGTCTGCTGTTTGCTTGTCATAGCTACCTTTAAGGCTTCCATACTCTTTGTCTCTTTGTCCATACCTACTTTGTAGAGTGTCATATTCAGCCCCTCTGGTGTCATACTTCTTCTCAAGATCGCCATATCTACCTTCAAGTCTGTCATACCTTTGACCTCTTTCTAGATACTGCTTGTCTAGTCCTGAGTAGTCTTTTTGAAGCTGACCATACTGACCTGCTTGGGTGTCATACTGACCTTGGAGAGTGCCATACTTTGTATCGAATTCTGCTTGTGTAGCAGCAGCTCTCTTCTCTTCTTCAGTACCCCATCTACCTTTAGCTTCACCTAGTCTGGCGTCATAGCGCTTTTCAGCTTCACCATGCCAACCAGTTCTAGCTTCACCTAGACGTGTGTCATATCTTGCATCAGCTGCTGTTTGCCATTCTCCTTTTGCAACACCAAGCTTGTCCCGATAAAGATTACTCTGTTCAAGCATGTAATCAGATTTTCTTCCTGCCTCTTGAGCAGCCCAAAGATCTTTCTGGCCAGCTAAACGTGTGTCATACGTGTCTTGCCATTTGTCCTTCCTTTTATCTAATTCTTTGTCAAATTCTTTTTGAGAATACCTTTTTGGGGGAGGGCTCGACTTCTTAGAAGAGCTCTTTTTCTTTTTTCCCATGTCCTTAGATCTAAGTATTAAACTTGTTATTTATTGATTCTATCTGAACTAATTATTTAGATACTAACGTCTACTAAATACATCCCTCATAGAAGGGTAGCTGCCTCTTAGATCTCGTGTTGAGGATGTTCTCATTCCTCTACTAGGCTCTGATCTAGAATACATCACTCCTCTGGGGCCGCCATACCCATAGGGAGAGCTAGTACCTGGGCCTACATCTACTCCCCATCTTGCATCTTCTATCGGAGGTTTACCTGGGGGTGTCGGATCTCTATCCCATCTAGGGCTAGGCAATTTTTTAGGTCTTCGGTCTAATCCTTTAACAGGCCTAGGACGAGGGGACTGATCTTCATCTTCTTGAAAAGTGTATTCTTGTAGTCGTGGATCATCATCCCATGATTCTGGACGATCAGCTTGGCCAGGTCTCGTTCCTGGGGAGGAATCACCTCGTCCACTGGATTTCCAGGGTTGACCGGTTTCGTTATTTATCCAAGTACCTCTAGGTCTTCTAGGTCTTCTTGGGCCGCTAGGTCTGGGACGATAGGTTCCTGTGCTTTCGTCAAAGTCTCTTGATCCACCAGTCCAAACTGTGTCATCGTCATCTCTTGGACCTAGAACAGGTTGTATGCTTACTTCATCTCTATCTGGAGCAGGTTGCCAATTTGGTAATTCGGCATCTTGCCAACGTCCGTATGTAGGTTTAGGTGTTCCACTTCCTCCTGGTAGAGGTATATCTTGCCATCTTGTACCTCTGGCTGTTGCTAATTCAAGAGCCTGTGCTCTCTTTTCTCGACGTTGTTCTTTTTCTGTCGGCATAAATACATAGTCTCTCTGCCCTTCTATGAATCCTGGTTTTTGAGCCAGTGTAGGTGTTGCATCAACTTGCGCTTGAGCTATCTGAAGTTTTGTTGGAGGAGTAGTTGCAACATCCTCAGATCCCCATCCTTCAGCTTCCCAAGGACTTGAATATTCAGTTGGCGTATAGCTTGACTGGGTGCTGTAATCCATGTCCCAATTGAGACGATCAGCTATTCCTAGTTCTCCTCTTTTCCTTCTAGGGTCAGCATCACCTGGGCCTGCTGGTTCTTCCCACCAACTTGGGTCTATTCCTCCTCCAGGTACTCTTCTAGGACTCGTCATTTATACTAATAAACTATTATTTTCTATTCTATCTTTATTAATTACTAACCTAATTCAGGATAGTAAGCTTCATCCCATTTAGTTCTACCTGCCTTCGATCTATTTGTACCAACTACACCCCATCCATACTTGCCATGCTCTTCAGGTGTATAATTCCACGTTCTCTTTTCACTATCTGATAAAGTGCCAGCTTGTTCTTTTTTATAAGGATTTGTTAGATTACCTTCTGAATCCTGCAGATTATAATTTAATCTTCTAAATCTTTTTGCATACTCGTCACTTTCACGATCTAGACCTGAATGAGAGGCAAAGTATCTTTTTTCACCATATCCAGCTCTACCCTGGCCAGTAACTTCTTCACCAAATTTGTTCTCCCAAGTACCATGTCCTAGATATTCATCTTCATGTATATTTTGTTTATCTAACATTTCTAATCTTGCTTTTTGAGCTGGTCCATATGCTGTGTATTCTCTACCTTTGATAATGGCACTATGTGATGGCTTGTTATATTCTCTATCCAAATCTCTCATCTGCTTTCTGTAAGTTTCAGGTAATCTATTTGCAAAGCCCACTGCGCTTGTCCAATCTTTATTTCTTACATAGTCTCCTTGTCTGTCCCCTCCAAACCAAGAAGGTGTCTCATCTTTAGTCTTGGTCCAAGGATTATCTGGACTGAAGGCTTCAGGATCATAAACATTTCCAGTTTGTTCCCACATTTTATTTAGTTGAGCCTGTTTATCTTCATATCTATTACCAGTGCTTTCTTCTGGTGGTGGGGGTGGATCATTTTTATAATAATTTTCTAATGAAGCAAGTCTTTGATCTAATAGATCTCTAGCTGATCTACCTTCTGTTCTTCCTCCTTCGAGTTGTTTGATCCTATCTTCCTGCCAGCTAGGTTGTCTTCCTTCTATTTGTGCAATTCTATCTTCCTGCCAGCTAGGTTGTCTTCCTTCTAGTTCTGAGAGTCTTCCAGTGATTCCACTTAAGTCTTGAGGTTGTCTTCCTTCTATTTGTGCAATTCTATCTTCCTGCCAGCTGCTCGTTTGAGGTTTATTTTCTAGTTCTGAGAGTCTTCCAGTGATTCCACTTAGGTCTTGTGTAGCTGGTGTTACTTGAGGTTTTCTATTTTCTAAATCTCTTAAGCGTTGTTTAATTGATGAGTCATCATAATCTCTATATTGTGGATTATTTACATAGTCATGACCTGATACTCCTTCTATTGGACTAGGTCCACCTGCATAAACTCTGTCGTCTGTACGAGGTTCAGAAGGTCTAGTCGGTCCTTTAGAGTAGATAACATTTGGTGGATGACTAGGATCTGGTTTTCCATACGGGTATTTCTTTCCAGGACCTACTTCGGGATCAAAAGTAGAAGGTCTAGTTGGTACGCTTCTTCTTCTTCTTGTAGGTCTACTTACATCTCTTCCTTCTCGATAGTCATAGCCTTCTAATGGATCTCTTTCTAAAGGATTACCTTTTGGATCTGAGTGCCAAGGTTGGCTACCTCTTGGGGCTTCACTGAATTGTCTATTGAAATCTATATCTACTGGGTCATAGTTATCTCTTAAAGGTCTGCTCGAATCAGGACTCTTGATTGCATCTGATTCTCCACTAAGGAGTCTCATTCTTTCTGCATCAGAAGATAGTCTTTCTGAGAATTCTGTTGGATATTCTTTGCGAGGTTCTGGTCTACGTGGTTCATTCCACCAGTCATTTCTCCTTCCACCTCTCCTTCCACCTCTTCTTCCTCCTCTTCTCTCATCAAAATCTCTTGATCCACCTGGCCATATTCTGTCGTCATTAAGATCTCTTGTAGGTCTAGTTACTATTTCTCCTCCAGGTACTCTTCTAGGACTCATCATTTCTACTACTAACTATTCAATCCATTCTATCTTCCTTATATATAGTTCTTTGGCTGTGGCGCAGGCTCAGGGTTGTTTCTTTTTATCAGGGTTAAATATGTCTTGTACCCAAGCAATTGCTTTATCTATATAAGGTTTGACTTTATCAACTACTTTTTGTACATAGGGTTTAGCTTCTTCGATTAGCCATTTACAATCTTCGATAAATTCTGACCAATGAAGGGTATGAATTGACCATCTGGTCTTTGCGTCTGCCCAATACTCTCTTGGTGTGATTAACACAATCTTTTTAGGAGGAGCAACTTTAGATTTAGAATCAGTCACGGGTACGTAAGGTGTTGAAATTTTACTGAGGAAGGCTTCGGTTTTAGCCCTTGGACTTAGTGTAGCTTCAATAGCCATAGCCAGTTCCATCGTCATCTCCACCTAATAGTAGTATCCAAAGCCAAATTAAGCCAAGAACTAACATAATTGTTTC
>Ga0080013_1006411_pt1 | contig 10504 bp, 20 predicted proteins | sample ETNvirenome_6_85_FD_69236 | JGI IMG/M metagenome (GOLD analysis project Ga0080013, IMG submission 69236) | Marine viral communities from the Pacific Ocean - ETNP_6_85 (SPADES assembly) (version 2) | ecosystem: Environmental > Aquatic > Marine > Oceanic | place: Pacific Ocean | collected 2013-06-19
TTGCACTTTTTATACTTTTTACAAGAAATTTTTCTCCAAACTGCTCTGCGACATCACCAACTGCATTTTTTAATTGTTGCATTTGACCAGATAAGGTTTCTGTTTGTTCTTTTGCTTGTCCGCCAAATAAGTCAGCTATAACCTTGACAGCGTCACCGGCTTTCATTTGTTCAGTTGTTAAGCCTCTTAATTGTGGTATTAATTCACCAAGCTCACCAGATAAACCACTAAAGGTCTTTGCTGTGTTTCTTACAGCAGATTCGAGCGATATACCTGTTGCTGCTGACAAATCAATCGAAGCTCTTATAATGCTACCGATTTGTTCTTCAGTAAACTCTAAAGAAGCAAGAAATGCTTGTTGTGTAATTATTGCTTCATCACCAAAAACGCTGACCTTTTGTAAGGCACTTGCTTGGTCTAATAATGATTGCGATGTTCTGCCGAGTGCTGCTTCTAATCTTTTCTCTGCTAATTCTTGCTCTGCGAAAGCTGTAACTGATTTTTTTAAAACACTTATTAAACCGGCTGTTCCAACAAACGCTGCACCGGCTTTTAAAGCTGATGCACCTAAAGATTTTAATCCATTATCTACGCCTTTTAATTCTCTTTTAGCTTTTTTTGCCCCTTCGGCTCTAACTCTAATATTTAAATTCTTATCAGCCATTGTCTTTTTTTGCCTTTTCTTGCATACAAGCGTTTACTTCTTTATCTATTATCGAAAAACAATCTAATCTGTCTGTAGATATGTTGTCTAATTCACCAAGCGACACATTAAATCTGGTAACGTAATTGTATTCGGTAATCATCTGCATCATCCAATCCTCAATGAGAAGATTGCAATCTGCAAAGAATGGAACAGAATGATATAGAATTTGTCCGTCTGTATAATTTCCGTCTGGTTTACATATTTCATCTATTATATCCCATATATCCTCAAGCGTTTCTACACGAACTGCATCGTGCTTATAAGTAACCGGGAGTTTCGCCACCGTATAGGGGAGGCTTCTATATATGTTACGCGGTTCGGGTGTGCCAAATTGCAAACACCAAACCGCAAGGCTTAACCCCCGGAATCTTTTTTTGCTGGTTCAATACCAAGATATTCTAAAAATACCGCTTGTAGAACTCCGTCCACTTCTGGCATATCCATATCTTTAAAGTCATTTTCTCCTAAACCAGCTATCATACCTACCTTTTCAAGTACCTCATAATACGCTTCGACATCCATCTTGCCTTCCCACCAAACTTTTGCGTTTAGTTTGTGTAATTCTCGTCTTTCTGCGTATGAACAATCTTTTACTTCCCACTCTTTTTTTCCAACTTTTACAATCATATTTGCCTCCCTAATTATTAAGTTGCGATTATTGTTATTAATGCACCAGAACCATCAGCAGTTCCTTTAAATGGAAGGTCAATAAATACTCCACTATCTGTGTTCGTATGTGTATAACCTGTGTACTTTGCTGTTGGTATATCAAAGTCAATTGCCGATCCGTCACCTATGCTAATATTTACAGAAGCTCCACTTCTAAAATCTTGAATTGTATCTGTAACATTATCATCTAATAATGCTGATAACGTACCTGTTACTTCAATCATACCACCACGCATATAAGCAGAAGGTTCGTGACTTATTGAATTAACTGTTGCGTAGCCTACTCGTTGAGCCGGATTACTTATTGTAACTTCAAAATTATTGATCACAACGTCATCGCCACCAATACTCATAGTCGTACAATCAAAAAATCCTTTTGTATAATCAACAGCGGTTGCATCTGCTGATGTGCCTTCAGTTCCAATAACAGGTTGATAGCCACTAAAAAACGTACCCGAAGCAGTCAATCTTCCTCCGTTTACTGTTGGATTAAGTGTAAGCGTTAAGGTTTCTAATATGGAACTGTGCATTAATCTATCTTCGTCTGCATCTGGATTAGAAATAACAACACACGCATACTGCCCCGATGTAGCACCTTCTTCGTAGGCAACTGTTGATTGATTTCCTGTAATTGCAACGGTCGCATCTGGGCTTGAATCTTCAGATACTAATTGAAGCAACATTTGAAGTGCTGCTTCGTTTTCAACTGCATAGTCGCTAAACGACCACCTAAATACTCCGCCTTTGTATGTTGCAATATGGTCTGTCGGTCTTTGTACTCTTTGTCCAGATCGTACAGCATCAGCAAAGGTTGAACCCGCAGAAGTGTCAATATCATTGATTTCTGGTGTTCTTATTTTATACAGCGTACCGGATACATCATTTGTCCCTAAAGCATCTGATTGTATTGAAACATAAGATTCAAATTGTTTTCCGGAATAGACTGTTTTGTCTAAAGCCATTATTTAGTTTCCTTTTTCTTTTTTATGATGTATCCGCCATCAACTAAATGTTTTGGTGGATTCTTAATTTCTACTTCTTGACCATCTTCTAACTTTTCAGCAACTTCTTTTCCAAGACCTTGCCAATCGTTAATTGCAGAAAATGATTGAATTTTTTTACTAATTTTAAACTTCATGTGTATATTTCCGTAACTGTGCAATTAAAAGACACATTAGCTCTCCACACATCAAGATTATCTTCGTCTTGTTCGTAATTAACAGATTCAACACGTCCATCGTGATACTTATAAACACCAGACGGAGAATAGTGTGAATTGTTGTGTATTAATCTCTTTAAATGCTCTGCGGTACTTGTTAATTGCGTTTTAACGCTTCTGTATCCTCCGCCCTTCATTAACGTATAAATAATATCTACTTCATACGCTCTCGATTGACCAGAAGCAAAATACTCAACCAATGAATCTTCTTGAGGATCAATTACAAACGATTGATTGCCTTTGTGTTCATCAATCACAGGAATCTGAAACTCTTTGCGAATAATATCTTGTAAGGATTCTATTACGTTTTCATAGACTACGTTTGCATAGCTATTTGAATCATCTGTGCCTGTTGCAAAAGTTGTCCCTGTTACAGAACTCCAAAGTTCGTGTGTATCTACCCAAAGTGGTGATTGTATATTTAACGCCATTAAATTCTTTCTGCTTCAGCGTATTTGACAGCCATTGTTCTTGAATCAACAATACCACTTATCTCAAGCTCCCATTCATCGTTTATTGTATAAACACCCGGTGAAAAACGAACTTGCATACCATGTCCAACGTCTTGAAAACCACCATCAATTACCTCTGCATCGCTTGATTTGTCAATCTTCAAACCTGTATCATCTTTAACATACGTATCGTATTTCACGCCAGAAGCCGAGCCACTTGTAAAAGTTCCCGCTGTGCTTATGACAATTTTAATGACATCCCAATCAACTGAAGGTCTGCCCCTTACGTCTATTACGCTCCCCGTTGTACTTGCATTAATTGATATTTCTCGTATTATACCAGAATGTTTTGCCATTCCTTCATCTTGTGATAAAGCGATCTGACCTGTGCGAACCATATCCAAGTATCCTGTACCTTCTGGATTCATAGCCATCGCCATAATCTCATCACCTTTTTCTTTGTCAAAAGGTCTAACAAGATCAGCACAAGCAATTATTGCCGTAGAACGCACGATTATCTCTGGGTAGTCATTACCTGTAGCACTTGCAGTTCCAACGCCTTTACGGGGGTATATTGGGACAGGTAAGACGTTCCTACAAAGGTCACTTGCTTTTCGTACAGCTTCCACTTTTGTATCGTACCAATCTCTACCGGCTTCTATTACTGCACTATCAAGAAGTGACGTTGATGAATTTTCTAAAAAGAAACTTAACAACCCTGTGCTTGTGTTATAATTAAACTCTTTATTTGCATTAGGCGTATCTGTAACAGAAGTCATTTCTTCGCCATTATAGAATAGTTGTGTTACATATCCCGCAGAATAAAGATAGTATAAGTCTGTTGTCCCGGATGCAACCCAATCGCTTGGCACTACACGTCTTAAATTGTAGTTATTGATGTCTGGAACAATATATTGCAAATCTGTATTTGTGTCGCAATATGTAGCTTCGTATGTACTCATGCTTCGTGTATCCTGTCGTTTAAATCATTAATATTGACTATCATTGGTTGATCCATGTCTTTTATTGTATCTAATATATCAACCAAATCTGTAAAGTGTGTTTCTGGATTCTCGAACAAAGCGTTTAAATCTATCTGTTCTGCTTTTTCTTTGATATAGCTTATGGTTTCGGGTACGTTCACACTCGTATTGCCCTTCTAAACCAACCAAACCAATACTTCTCTTGCGTTGGTTTCTTTATCACAATGTTTGCAAACTTTAGAACCCTGTACGCCCTTAATCTGTCTGGCTCTAAATTCTTTGATGCACTAATTGTAGCCACGCCAACCATACCATCTTCTTTGATCTTATAGGTGTTCTTGCCATTACACGCCTGTTGCAATACTCTCGCTGCCCCTCGCCTTCCGAAGTTCACAACCATATCAAAATATACTTCTCGTAATTGATTGGATAGTTGATCTGCTTTTGAAGGTGTCCAATAATCTTCGTAATAAATCTGTTTAGCTTCTTCTCTGGTTAGATTCTTGATATCTAAATCTGGATATGCTCTTTTTGATATACCCATATTAGTTTCTCCACCAGCATCGTCTTTATCGTTTACGTATCCGCCTTCAGATTCTAAAACATTATCGATTATTTCATCGAAGGTCATTTCCAAGCTATCTTTAACAAAGCTCCCATTACATCGAGAACTTCTTTCATAATTTTTTTTCGTTCTTCGTTATCAAGTTTACCATCATCAGCATACGCTTCTTGAAGTGAACTAAACACATCTTTCATTTCCTTGACCAACTTCTTGTATTTCATGCCAACAAAAGTTGCACCACCAGCAACCATTATTCCCATCATATACCAGAAGTTTGTCCAATTAAACCAATCACTCATTTACATTTTTCCTTTAAATAGATAAGAGATAAACCCGGCAAAGACAATACTCACTACTGATCCAATGCCTTTAATACTTGCCATACTACCCTCTAAAGCTCGTACACGTCCATTTTGCATCTGCACCTCCAGCTTTGTATCCCTTGCTTCCTTGTGTACTGTTTCCATTTTAGATTCAATTCTTGCCAAACGATCAACAACGTCCAGCCGGTATTCATCTACTTGTGGTTTATTCATTTTTTCTCTTTATCAGCTTTATCAGCTTTTTCTTTTTCAGCGGTTTCATAACCATTGATTAAGAAATTAACTTCTGCGATTCTCATGTTAAGATTATCACGTTCTTTTTTTAGCTGTTTAATACGTTCTTCAAACATATTGCCTCCCTATTTATTACTCTTTTTCTCTGTCAGCACGATTCTTATAATCGTCACGTGCTACAATCATTGCAATTAACTTATCTTCATCTGCCGGTACTGAATCAACAGAATCATCAGCCATTAATTTAGGTATCCACTCTGCTGTCATTCTTTTCTTGCAGTTGTTTACTTTGCCATCAATCGCACTTTTCACCCACTCTGCAACATCCATTAAATCGTTTTTTAATACTGATTCTTCGGTTGTTGTTAGTGTTCTTTTTGCTATATCCATTTTATATCCTTGTTTTATTTTATTTCAAATTAGTTATTTCGCTAACAAGCTAAATATCCACTAAAATATGTATAAGAATTGTTTATGTCGTGACTTGCATCGCCACCTGTACCTGTTGCAGCAACAGCAATACTTGCAGTATCACTTGCATCCATATCTGCTAAAACATTTAAACTTAACGACAATGTGGCTGGGACGGCATCATAACTTCTTGGATCAATAAAAGTAATATATGACCTGTTAGATGTCACAATTTTTAATTTATATTGTGTATATTCGAGCTGTACGTTCGAAATTAAAATAGTAGCGTTAAGTTGATACCTTCCTGTAACAGGTGCAGTAAATGTATTACTTGCAAAATTACTTCCTTGATCAAATACCTCTGTTCCTAAAACAACAGTTACCAAAGAATCTTCTGCAAAATTAGTTTGGTCTGAAGCAGGTCTTGCTAAAAACGCAGGTTGTTTTGGCATTACAACATTTCCACCAACAGGATTTAGTTTTAAATTTCTAAATACAGATAAATCACTTGAAGTAGAGGCTTGTAAGTAAAATTCCCAAGGACTTGACTCATAGCTTCCCATAGCAAGTTGGCTACCATTTGTTTCAATTGTCATCGTACCGTAGGAAGTAGTACCAGATGTTAATGGATCATCTACTGTGCCGACAATGTGTACTGTTGATTCTGGGCTGCTCGAACCTATCCCAACCCTATCATTACCACCATCAACAACAAGCATATTAGCATTGTTAGATGATTCTACTCTTAAATCTACATCAACTGCATCTTCATTAAATATGGTTTCACCACCGGAAATACTCATTCTTTGTCTTTCAGTACCACTCTTCATTGTTTTAATCCAAAACTTGCCTTCTTCAGAGCCATCACCAACACCCGTCATTTGTGTTTGAATTTGAGCATAATTAATTGCTTCGTCATTATCATTTTCGCCTCTAAATCTTACAACTCCTGTATAATCATTAGTAGCGGGAGAAGCAGAATTTCTATGAAAGTCCATTATCGGCCCTTCATTAGAATCCGCATCTGTTGAAGCAAGAACTAACTGAATATTGTTATCAGCGGTAGATACATTTAAAACACCTCCAAAATCGGTTGCTGTACCTATATTAACGTGGTCATTACCACCATCTACAAATAGCATATTAGCATTGCCATTAGATTCTACTCTAAAATCATAATCGCCACTATCTTCGTTGAATACTACATTTCCACCATCTTGTGTTAATGTTCCGTCTATGTCTGTATTGTCGAGATTGGCAGTACCATCAACTGCCATATCGCCTGTTACAACTAAATTATCATTTACAGTTGTTTCTGAAGTTGAATGCCCAATTGAAATTGGTACTCCAGATGTTGCTGTTCCAATTGTAATTCCGTTAGAGGTGTTTGAATTATCAATATTCAATGAAGTTGTTGCATCCAATGAAATTGTTGTTCCATCTACTGCTAATGTTCCGTCAATATCTGTATTGTCGAGATTGCTCACACCATTTACGTCAATATCACCTTCAAGATCGATATTATCAGCGACAACTAAATTTCCATCTGCTACATCTAAAGCCGTCTGTCCATTTGTACCGGTTATTGTTAATTTTTCTTCCGAAGCATCCCAAGTGAAGTTATCCCCCGCTGTTCCGCTATAAAAGATTACATCTGTTCCACTTCCATCAGCACCAACGGTGACTGTACCGCTTAATTGTGCATTACCAGATATATCCACAGCACCATTCATATCAATAGTCGTTGCGTTTATTTCAATTTCTGTATCAGAAACTAAATCAAGTACACCATCTGCTGATTGATGTATGTATGTTCCTGTGTCACCAAATTCTAAACGATTGGTGCTTGACATCATCAACGCATCTGTTGCGATTGTAAAGCCAAAAGTTGTTCCGTTGTCACCATCTTTAATGCTGACGTGTGTTGTAGAGTTACCACCACCATCTCGATCAACGTGTAAAAGTTGCTCGTACGAGGAAGCGATGCTCTGTGCGCCTAAAGCTGCCATAATATTCTCCTTAAATTATATTCTGCCACTTGCGTTCTTCATTCGTCCAAGTGTCATTTATACTACGCCACAAATCCCTTGCCAAACGTGCTGTCTGGTTTGGAATTGATATGACGGCTAATCCTAATTTTATCATTATCCAACGTATGCGATACACGCACCCGATGCTAATGTGAATCCTGTAAATCTTCCATAAATAGTCATTCCTTGTGGGAATGTTTCGCCATCAATTGCTGCACCACCATTGGCATCTATTAAAGTGCCTGTGCCTGTATCATCTGGAAACAGTTGTTCTGTTTCAGCGATAAGTCCCCCGCTACCAGAAGCAAATACTGTATCTTCTATAAATTGAATTGCGACAAATACTCCAGAACCCGCACCACAAGTTACTGCGGTTGTCCCGGTTACAAATATTGATCCGGCTTGTCCCATCGCTAAATTTTGAGCTTCTACAACTCCGTATTCTCTCATAGACATATTATTTCTCCTTTAAATGCCTTACCGAGCGGTCAATCTCATGGGCATTTTGGTTAAATTATTCTTTATCTTTTTTATCTTTTTTAGCCTTCTTTGGCTCTGGCTTACTTCCGTCTGCATTACATTCTTCAAATCTATCTGAAAGAGATTTAATGTCATGTCTTTTTTCATCGTATTCAAAAACTGATCCATTAGGCTTTTTAAAATATTTACTCACAATAAACTCCTTTGCGATTAGGCGGGATTGCTCCCGCCCATCACGTTATAGTTAATTAATAACTAATTAAGAAACATCAGATAAAATGTAGACACCATAAGCATCTTTCACTTCAACTTGTCCCCAGAATCCTGTACAGACATACTTTGTCATACGTTCAGATTCTTCTCTTTGTGTTCGTACTCGGAATAAACCCTCTGCACCAACACCAAGACCAACTGCACCTTTACTAAATGCAAATCCTGCTGCATCCCCGCCAGAACCGACATTTTCATCAATTTGATCGCTCCAGTACACGTTAAATCCTGCGATTGAACCCACGTATCCTGTCTGGAAGGCTTCTTCACCTTTTGCACCCATCATTCCAATAGGACGTGCTGTTGCTGTATCAGTTGTACTTGAACCCGCAGTATCTATTGCGGTGTTGTGTAGTAAGGAGATAATTCCTTTTGCACCCCACACCTGTTTTGGTGAAAGTACCAAATTGTAAGGCATAGGCGCACCGGCTGCTCTCAATTGGCGCATTGAGCCAAATATATGAGATAAAGCCAAAGAACTACCCGCTCCACATTCAGTTTGTGAAAAGGTCTTACCAAGTTCTACAAGATCGTCATCTAATTTGGCAGATACGGCATTACCAAGTGCCGGCCCGGCCTGTCCTTCGACGTCATCCCCCGAACCCATTAATACTAAATCCGAAACTTGAGATTCGATAACGTGTTCAGAGATTGTTGCAGTACGTGCATCAGTTGTAATTGCTACCGCAGTCGTTGCTGTTGCTTGTGTAGCAGCAGTAACATTACTCGAAGTAAGTTTAGTCCAATCAGAGAATTGAACGTGGTTTGATCCTCTTGCAGCCTGTTTTACAGTTACAAGTGGATACATCACGTTGCTATGATTGAACGCTATGACAGCATCGCCAATGGTTCTTCCCAGACCACCGGCAGCTGTGCCTGTATTCGTTAAAGCCATGAGCTTAACTCCTTTTTAATTTATTTAAAAATTTAGTCATCATACGGCTTCTTCAACGTCCCCGGCCCAAATCCACTAAAAACACCAACGCTATCTGGTTTCTTGCCCTTTTGTACTCGCTCCCCACGTTCTTCATGAATATCAAGATACTCGTCATACGTGACAGAAGAACCTTTATAAGTACAATCAATGTCCTTCCCTCCATCTTTTGTTTTATGCTGAAGGTCATTATTAGGATCAAGTTTGTCTTTGAATATATTACCCGCCATAACCTATCTTTATATCCCCAGAGTTTTGTGGTGAATTTGCTCTCTTGTAGCCTTCGGGATCAACCGTAGCCCATTCTTCAAAAGATGCGTATCCACCCGTTGATGTTGGTTTTGAATTATCAACCGAAGCCGGTGAAGGTTTCGATGTGACTTTTTCAACATGAGCTTCCAACTTATTAAGTGGTAACTCACTATAAATCGCACGATCTTCTTCTTCTAACTTTTCGAGTAATGATTCTCGTTTAGTTACTTGGTACTCATCAAAAGCATCTGCCTTCTTTTTCGCAGCTTCGTACTTGGTATTCATTTCAGTCATAATCTTTTCGTATTCGCCTTTTGATTCCATTTCTTGAAGTTTGCGATTTTCAGCATCTTCCTTTGCGTTCTTCTTAAACGCATCGAGTTCGACTTTTAACGTGTTTTTTTCGTCCACCATTTCACTAAATCGTGCATAAGGAACTTGATTGACGGGCTGCTTTTCTTCACTTGCAGTATCAGCGGTGTCCTGTTTTACGTCTTGGACTTCGACTTTCTGTTCTTCACTCATTTTAACCTCTTGTTTGAGTTAGTTAATTCTTTATTGCCTCAAATTGAATATCATTATCACCTTTAAATGGTTTAGAATGATTATTCTCTCCATTGATTATCTGGTTTGGTATTCCATCTTTAAATGCTTTACAACTAAAAGTATCAATATTTAACACGTTTAAATGTTTACAAGAAAAGCATATTGGTTCTGTTACTATTTGTTTAAAATTATCCATCTAATAATCTTCTCACTTGTAAAGCATATTTTGAAGGATTAGACGTATGATATGCCATTGAATACGCTTCGGCAATCCATTCCATTATGTCTGTACCTCCATATTGAGAAATAAAATCTTTACCAAATATTTCTTCATAAATTTTTGCTTCATTGCCTTTGAGGCTTTTCCAATATTTTGCCCTATCTTCAAGTGATTTGCCACTTGATATCCAAGATTTATTGTATGCATTTT
>Ga0080013_1006413_pt1 | contig 10502 bp, 16 predicted proteins | sample ETNvirenome_6_85_FD_69236 | JGI IMG/M metagenome (GOLD analysis project Ga0080013, IMG submission 69236) | Marine viral communities from the Pacific Ocean - ETNP_6_85 (SPADES assembly) (version 2) | ecosystem: Environmental > Aquatic > Marine > Oceanic | place: Pacific Ocean | collected 2013-06-19
AACTAAGAAAACTGCATTAAGCGGTAGACGAGTTAGTAGAAAAACAGTTATAAAGAACAACGAAATTGAAGAAAGTATACAAAAAAATATATTCTTAGATTTTGATATAAAACAAAAATACGAAATTACCCCTGTTCATCAAGAATTTCTTGAGGCTTGTTTTAAAGATCAATGTAAAATGGTAATAGTTGACGGACCAGCTGGGTCGGCAAAAACATATCTTTCAGTTTATGTAGCATTACAGTTATTGCGTACACATAAAGTACAGGAAATTATTTATATAAGAAGTATAGTAGAGTCTGCTTCAAAAAGTATGGGATCTCTCCCAGGCGAAGCCGATGAAAAGTTTTTACCGTGGTGCTTCCCGTTGTTTGAAAAATTAAATGAGTTTTTAGATAAATCTATGTCTTCTAGTTTAATAACTGAAGAATATGTTAAATGTGTCCCTGTTAATTATGTACGAGGGCTAACGTTTAATAATGCATGTGTTATTGTGGACGAAGCACAAAATTTAACACAAGTAGAATTAACTACAATTTTAACAAGGTTTGGCGAAAATACAAAATATATAGTTACTGGCGACACTCAGCAAAGCGATATAGGGAATAAGACTGGATTTAAAACAATTATAAGTGCTTTTGATAGTAAAGCATCTCACGAGCGTGGAATATATACATTTAAGTTTAATGAACTAGATATTGTAAGATCAGAAATATTAAAATATATTGTTAAAGTGCTACAAACATTAAAGGTGAAAGGATAGAGCCTTACGAATTCTCTCTAATAATGTCTTTCGGTTTTGACCGCCTTCAACTAATCTAGAATATTCTAATTTAAACGCATCAAGAAACTCTTTTGATAGTTCAAATTTACGAGGATAAAAGGAACGTACTTGCCTGGTCATATATCGTTCACATAATTTATCATAATTCGTCATATAATTATTTATTCATACGACCGGTGCGATTCTTCTTAATTTGCTCTTCTATAGCTTTCTGTAGATAAGAATGTTCTGTAGGATCTGCGTCCTTCCATACTCCGCTTAATGATTGCATATCAGCTAACATGTCTTCGTCAATAAGATTACCTCCTGGATGTATATCTCCTTCAGCGTCTATATAAAGCTTAAGTATCTCTATCCGCTCTCTTCTACTACCAAATACTTCTATAATACCAGGCCTATCGTCTTTTATAAAAAATACACTAGCGTCGTTATTCATATATTCTCGATGCATAGCTTTAAATATATTATCAATTCCTTCTATAACTTTAGGATCGGTGTCACGTAAATCATCTTCTACATGTTCAACAGATGCAACTTTTGTTATAGGTGTAAAGAATATAATATCTAAATTACGAAAACTTTCTCTAACAAGAGGTATACATTTTTGTACAAATTTATCATCGATATCTAAGTCAGGCTGTTCGGTTGCCCATATACTATATACAAGATTATCTAACGGACATCTATCAAAAATTACATTATCAGAGCCACGATATTTCTTTTGCTCTTTAATCATAAAATCTAAAATCTTTTTTTGTGTTTTTTTATTAGTTTTAGAAGAATGATCGAGATTGTTTTCTTTAATAATATCTCTATAAGTCTTTTTAGGTGTTTTATAATTAGGCCATTGCTCTAAAAAGTCTGTAATTAAAGTTGTTTTACCTTGACACGCTGTCCCACTAATTGCAATCCTCATATTATTTAATATTTAATTAATTACACTTTTAATGCCATATCCCATATAAGTAAGTGTAATCTAGGACTAAAGTTAAATCTATACTTCTTAGCTAGCTCAGCAACCATAGGAGCCTTTTCTATATGCTCTTCTCTGCTGCCGCAACAAGGCATTAACCATATCCTGCCTGTAGGTATATCAAACGGTACAACATATTTACCAAAAACTTCATCTATGTCTGATTCTTGATTAATAACAAACTTAAAGCCGGAATTCATCAGCGCATGCCACTCTAATACTTTAGGTTTATATCGTCTATCCACGGGATCGCCGTTATTGCTCATTTTGGGAGATGTAGTAAACGTAGCAGCGACTCGAGACCACTCTTTATCGGGTAAAATAGTTGCATTAGTTTCAAAATCTATACGAGGAATCCATCCCCATTCAACTTCCATATAACTTAAAAAACGTAATAATGCCTTTTGTTGTACTAAAGGCTCTCCGCCGGTAATTTTTAATATAGCACCATTATATAAATGATCTTTATAACCGCTGCTTGCAAGGAAGTCAAGTACCTCTTTTAATGTAAGTTTGTTTTTTACACTCCAAGAAATATAACTATCACATCCATGAGGTGAGTCTTCCGTCGCGAAGCCCTGACATGTTAAGTTACACATCGAAAGTCGCATAAACACAGAAGGGTAACCTATAAGTTCACCCTCTCCTTCTACTGTATAAAATATCTTATCATCTGATAGATAAATTGTATCATTTCCGTCGACGTTTAGTATCGTTGATTCTTTTTCGCTCATCTTTTTCTTTATCGGCTTCTTCGTCTTTAGTAAACTTTATATATCCCCAATCAATTTCATCCCAATTGGATACAATATTTCTTGTATTTTCTCCATTTCGTCTTTTACTTCCTTTACCCATTTTAACAAATACTGCCAGCCTGCTCAGCAAATTCCTAGTTCAATAATTTTTGTGCTTGTGAACTTCATATAATTAATTATATATTACGAATCTTCTTTATCAAGCTTTATTTCAATTGATTGAAGTACATTATTAAAATTATCTATTATCCAGCACACACCAGCACTCGCAAAAGGAAATAATATATATTCATTTTTACTAATAAAATATACAATAACACCTGACCAAAAACCTAAACATAAGCTACATTTAAATAATTCCCTTATAAAAGATATTTTTGTGACAATTTTTCTAGGAAAATTAAGAATAGTACCATATTTAAGAATAAACATTAAACCGATACATGCTAGCAAATCCATAAAGATTATTATTTATCCTCCTTTAAGAGATTTTTTAATGCTTTGTCTATTAATTTAGCTTGAGATATATCCATTTTAACGATATTACCGGCATCATCTGTAATTTGTACTGTTTTTTTATCTTCATGTAACATTAATGTCGGACAGCACGCCTTCCCACCGCATAGCAAAATAGATTTCATGTAAATATTTATAATCAATCACCAGAAAGGATATATATTGTCATCATCATCGTCCTTTCTGAATTTGTGTAATAACCATTGCTTAAATTGAAGATATCTTAATTTTATTTTATATAGGAATTTCATAGATACTTGTTAAATATTTATATGAAGCAATCTAGGCGGCCTACACTAGAGCTAATATGTGGGCCTTCTTGTATAGGTAAAACAACGTTTACTAAAAATATCGATTCTAAATATTGTTTCGAAAAGTTACACGTCTCTATAGAAGACCAAGTATATAATGATATACATAAAATAGCACATATGTCCTCACGCGCATTCAAACACCTTACCCGTGAGCAGCTTGACTGGATATATGAATATTGTGTAAATTTAACCTTATTTTTATGCTATCGAATAAAAGCGCCACCGAAGTGGGATCATCGCTGGGACGTAATTAAAACCCATCCTATTAAAAAAAGAGCAATTATTTTATGTACATCTGAATCGGAATGGCATAGAAGACTAAAAAAAAGAGAACCACTTAAGGGCCAGTCTCTTGGGGGATTTATCAAACACTTTAAAGATACATATATTAAATGGATGGAAGAATTAGATCGTTATAATATTCCATATATTCTTATTAACAATAATATTGATATACTCAGTCGCGGTTTATCTCGTGAGATGATAAGGAAAGAAAATAATTACCCAGTAATACATAAGTCAGATTTTTTAAAAATGCTTGATGAATCATAAATACTCTTTTATTTTATCTGCTATAAGCTTAGCACCAGCTTCGTTAAGGTGAATCCCGTCAGATGTCAGTTTTCTTTTTTTAAACCATTTTGTATTAAAATTGTTTTCATATATATACGTAATATTATTTTCCTTACAATAATTGCTTAAAGTAGTCTTATACCAATCTTTACAAAATTCACTAAGTAAAGGTACATCTGTACGTTCATACCGAAGAAATATGACTTTAATGGTAGGCCAACTGTCTCGAACAATATTAACATGTTTATGTACTTCACAGAGGGCCTTCTTAAGATACGTATCCTGTTTATCGAAAATAATACTCTTATTATTTTTTAATTGTCGTAGTACAGTGGTATCTCTCCAGCCTCTTCCCTTATATAACACTTCATCTATTAATTCTTTAGTATAGAATTCAATGCTCATAGGAGCCTGAAGAAATTCTTCCTCACTTACTTCCGCCAATACCGATTGTCTGGCAGGACATGGTATCTGATATATAAAATGTGTTAATTCTACTCCTTTAGAACACTCTAGCCATGCATGGCGCGCCATGCGCCCTTTGTTGAACTTAGCTCCATACAAATGTGAATCTAAAAGCCATGGTCGTCTGTCACCTCTTATAAATTTTTTTATTCTTTCAGTTTCAATTCCAGATCCTCGTTTTGCAATATTCCAGCACTTTCCTGGTAGGAAATCTACATAAGAATGGTCACACTTCCTGTTCTGCCGGTGAGCTTTTTCTTTTTCATTGAATGAGCAAGAAAAAGAACAACCGTTAATTAAGATAAAATATTCCATCTGATTCATAAATACTCTTTTATTTTATCTGCCATAAGTTGTGCACCGTCTTTATTAGGATGACTACCGTATTTGTTCTTCTTAAACCATTTTGTATTAAAATTTTCTTCATATATATACGTAATATTATTTTCCTTACAATAATCAGTTAGCATGTTTTTATAAAACTTCTTACTAAATTCATATATTAATGGCTTTAAAGTATGTTCATAGCGTAAAAATATTATTTTCGCATTAGGTTGTTTTTCTCGAATCAATTTAACATTAATATCAATCATGTCCATGGCTTTTTTAAGATATTGATCTATTTTATCAAAAGCTTGTAAGCTGGCATTAACATGATCACTATTAACAGCTATCTGCATCCATACCGATTGAAGGTTCTTGGCCAAGCGCCGGGCTTGCCCGGCCTTCTTGAGGGAACCCTTTCGTATGGTGGCGAAAAAATATTGTTCATCATAATTATTTAAATCTGCAGGTTGGCGCGACGGACAAGGTACTTGATAAACAACATGTGTTAACTTTATATCCGGTTTTTTTTCAAAAAATTTTCTAAAAGACTTAGAGCGAATACCACTACCGCGATCTCCAATATTATACGTATGGCCAGGCAGAAGACTAGCATACGGATGCTCTGTTTTAATAAATTGGGTTACTGGATCTAATTTGTACCACTTCGCGCGGAGGCGCCCGAGCGTTTTTTTATGCGGCCACGGTGACGTACGACAATGAGTAAAAGAACATCCAGCACATAATATTGTATATTCTATATCAGAAGGATTTATAACTTCATGACAACCATCCCAAAATACCGGGACTGTTATGGACTCGGGATCTAAAGTAGGTAAATACTTATACATCTTCCATGGCACGCTGGGCTTCGGATCGATTTCCATATAAATTATTTAATGAGTTGATTTATAAATCAAATATGTTATAATGATTCATATGAATGAGGATTTACTTCAATACGCTAATCAAAATAGACCTAGAACTCCAGAAGAAAAAGAAAATATTATTAATAATGCCGCAAAAGCATATGAAGGATATATGGATGCATTAGGTTTTGATTGGAGAAATGATCCTAATAGTTCAAATACACCTAAAAGAGTAGCAAAAGCATTTGTAAATGACTTAGCAGAGGGATGTTATACCGAACCTCCAGTAATTACTGCATTTGATAATATCGATAAATACGACGGTATTGTATTTCAAGGTAATATTAAGGTACATTCTTTTTGCTCTCATCATCATTTACCATTTATAGGTGTTGCGCATGTAGCATATATACCAGGAAGAGATGGTAAGGTAATTGGTCTAAGTAAATTAAATAGAATCGTTGAATGGTTTGCGAGACGTCCACAGGTACAAGAAAATCTAACTATGCAAATTCATACACATATAGATAAAGTATGTGACGAAAATAACGGTGTAGCAGTATTAGTGGAAGCCAATCATATGTGTGCTTGCGTAAGAGGAGTTAAGCATGATAGTACAATGAAAACCGCTAGAATGTCAGGTGCGTTCTTAGATAAAACCGACCTTACAAGACAAGAATTTTATAATTTTGTAAGAGACTTAAAGTAAGTCAAATATTTGTTTTATTTGCGCAGGATCAACATGATCTGGAATATCATGCTGTATCATCTCAAAATTATCAAAATTATCTCTAATATTACCAGCACTATAAGGCCGACCTGATATATCTGTAGTAACATCAACCGCAGTTTCTGCAGGATCAAGAATATTTAAACCTAAGCCTTGCTTTTCTGCCCATGGACTCGCATACGACCATCTCTTCCAGTCATCATCTTTTTTACTCGCACCTAAAACAACTGTTGTTCCAGGTTCTAATGTTTTAAGAGACTCATATGCAGCTGTTACAGGAGACGGATATTCAGAAACACTAACTGTAACGTTACTAAGAGGTTCAACATATAGTTCAAATATTTGCTGGGCAGTTACAGGAGTAATTATTTTACCGTCTTTTGTTTTTCTTTCACTTCTCGCTGATGGGGCTGAGATTAAAACATGAACTTGACTCTGAGGCCATGTCTCACTATAGTTTTTAACCATTTCATAATGACCTTTATGAGGCGGCTTAAAGCTCCCGGGAACAAGAACAACTACTCTATCGTTTTTTTTTAAGTCCTCAAGAATAACATTTGCTCTCGAAACAAACTCTTCACTTAGGCCATAATCAACGATAATTTTACGTAAAACCTTAGCAACCTTTTTAGCAGTTTCTGGCTCAGCATCCTTATTAATACTCTCTCTTTCTGCATCTGTTAATCCTACTTCATCAATATCTACAAATAATGCCTTTCGAGCAAGATTTACTAAAAAAGTCTCTCCTTCTGTTGTTAATGGTTCTGGAGGAGCCGGTTCAACAGGAGGCGGAACAGGTGGTATACCAGGAGGTGGAACAGCTGGTGCGAACTCACCACCGGTTTCTGGTCCAGGTCTTGGAACAAAATCTCCCGGGCCTTGTTCTGTTTTTAGGTCTTGAGTTGCTTTATCTAATTTATTTCCAATTGCCTGATTTAATTGCCGTTTCTTTTGTAAGAGTTTCTTTTGCAGAGGTGTAGCTTTTCCTTGACGGTCATCATCTTCAGCTTTTGTTAAGGCAGCATCTTCTGGAGTTTCTGGAGTTTTACTAGGATTAGTCAACTCAGCGATTTTTTTAAGAAACTTACTCATCTTAATTATTTATAGCAATGAAAGCTTATTTCTTATGTCATTGAAGTATGTTTTATCTAAAAATGTAAGTTCGTATTTTTTACAAAAGTATTGTAATTTATTAAAATAAAAAGACTTAGATTGATTCTTTTTAAGCTTTCGCGTTAATACAACACAAACCTCTTCACGATAACCGTCACATTTAACCCTTTTCTTAAAACTACTGAAAGTACACGCTTCTTGTAAGATGATTACTGGAAATTTTTTACTAAAAACATCTAAAAACGACCTATATGACAAATTTAATTCATTAGTCGTATCAAAAAATATAACCGGTTTATATTTCTTATTATATTTTTTTAATATTTCACACGTATAATATATAAAATAATGAAATATATATTTTTTATGCTGTGTATTATTATGTTTTAACTCTGAGTCAAATTCAGATGTCTTAGCAACCGCCTGATTATGTACGAATCGTAATATAGGCGTAAAATTAACAATCTTAAAAAAAGTATCCGGTAGCCTATATGAGAGACCTAGGCTCAGATGTGTATGTTTCGTTAAGCTTTCTAATTCCATCTGCATTGTTCTTCCAAAAATCCGTGTAACTAGTTATAATATATTTGTCGGTATAACGCAAGAAGTTTTTAAATTGGAAACAATGTGATAAATTTATCGGAAATAAAATATAACTACCTTTACGAGTTACTTTAATAACTAAAAACCAATTGTCTCCACTTTCAGCTTGTTGAATCCATTTGTTTAAAGTTTTATTGTCCGTGAAGCATTTATGATAATCAAATGTTTTGTAACTTTTACACTCAATCTTAAAAGAGGACATGCACGGAGGTACCATAATATCTCCATTCATCATACGTTTTTGAGATTCAGTTAATTGATCAAGTCGGTGAAAATTAGCACCTCCTGTATAGGCGCCAGAATTTGGAACTCTAATAAAATTCTCGTCAAATACTTCGCTTAAATCTTTAGCAACTTCTCGCTCCCAAACGTTACCCTTCTGTTTGGCTGCGCTAGGCATATATAGTTACTTATTGCACAGCTGGAACTTGCAAGTCGGAGTCATCTGCACTAGGAAGAGTTTTACCAGACGGATCATATTTTTTACGCGCATCAGCATCAGCAATTACATGACAATTACCACAAACAATTATAATATCTTCTTTTACATTAGTTTCGCGGTGGCCTTGTTCTATAGGTTTTAAATGATGTGCATAAAGAAACCTCGCTGCTTGTTGTTTATTTCTTAAAGTATAAAGATTTTCCGGTTTTAACTTACACATTATACAAGTATACTGTCCATTCTCCTCGAGATTGAGCCTTAAAGCCTCTTTTCTTACCTCCGGGTCTCTATACCTTCCAAGAGACGTTCGATCATCAACCGTCGCCCATCCTTCGATAAATTCAATTTTTCGAGGATCCCCTATTTGTGTCGTACTTCCCGAGCGTGCTGCAAATTCGCGGCTTCTTTCCCCATATTTTAAAAGTATTGCACCTACACGTCTTTGTTTTAGTTGTGGTCGCTCCACATTCGGATATTTATCTTTTACATATAACTCCTTATAAGGATCTTTATATAAATCCCATAAATATTCTGCCATAGTTTTTTGAGTAATATTCCCGTATCGATCTCGTGGTAAGTGACGTATACTCTCATCGTTCTTTTCTATTTTATCATAAAGATCAAGTACATCGTCTTCCCATACAGTTGTACCCATACCAATGGGTGCTCCGCCATATTGTGCTTGTTGTTTTCGTTCAAAATGTAATTTAAAATTAATCATTTTTCTGTACTTCCCTCTACCGTATTTTCATCAGGATCTAATTCAACACTGGCTTCATTACCTAATATATGCCATGCATCATGACAATTTTTACACAAACACACCAACTCTTCTTTTGTAATCGTATATTGCTCTTTTCTTCTCGCAAACGGAATTATATGATGACCTTGTATCATTGTCCATGCATGCTTTTCGGTCATACCAGGAAAAACTGGTAGACCTTCTTGTTCGCCGGTATCACTTGCTGGCTGTATACCGCAATGTTCACATGTAAGAAGAGTATTTCTCTCGATATTTGCAAGCTTTGCATGCTCAACAACTGTTGCGTTTCTAACTCGTCTTAAAAATACGCGGTCCTCATTACCGTCGCTATCGATCATTTTTGAACCAGGGTTCAACATTCCTTCTTTAAAGTACTTTATTTGTATAGGTTGTTTTAATTTCCAACTTACATCTTCGACTGGTTCTGTCGGTGGAACCGGAGGCGTGACCTCAGGTTCAGGCGGCACCTCAGGCTTAGGCGGTACCTCAGGTTCATTTTCACCTGGTATGGGAGGTTCTGCATAAATATGACCCATACTACTAATTCCAGTACCAGCTTTGGCAGCATCTCTCGCTTTCCTTATCCGGCCTGCCCTTGCGCGTGGATCTATCTGTGGCGGGATTTTTGGGCCCAGATCAGCAGCCTGTTGCGCCCACGTGGTTGGCTGTTGGTCGATTGCCCCCATTCCACCAACCCCAGGTTTTAACGGGTCTAGACCTTGTCCAGTTGACGGATCAGTGCCTAGTATATGCTTTGGTGGAATAATTGGGATCTTGCCTGTCCCCCATCCACGTTGATCACCGCTATGCTTACTACGAGGAATCATGCCCTTCATTCCCGCAGGTTTAGCCTTCGGGTTTCGGCTCTGACGTTTTTTGCGTTTTTTTGCTTCTTTAATTAAACTACTATTTTCTTTTAACGTTTTTTTTTACGTTTTGTTTTGACTTTACCTTTGCGTTTTATAGTAGCGCCTAACACTTTAGGTAACCTTGCATCACCTGGAGCATATGTATCAGCAGTAGTAAACTCACCCGCACCTTGAGCCCCTGTAGCACCCATTCCAGCACTAGCAACAGTATTATCAGCTAAGTACTGTTCAACCATCCGATCAAATAACCTGAGGGGCATATTAAATATTTATCGCTTTAGGGACAATAAGTTGACTTTTTCAATAAAAGAATATAATAAATAAATGGAGATTGGTGATATTATCAATCAATATCTTAAAGAAGCAAAGATAGATACAAATTTAGATCGATTAGAAGTTACATCTACTC
>Ga0080013_1006415_pt1 | contig 10493 bp, 9 predicted proteins | sample ETNvirenome_6_85_FD_69236 | JGI IMG/M metagenome (GOLD analysis project Ga0080013, IMG submission 69236) | Marine viral communities from the Pacific Ocean - ETNP_6_85 (SPADES assembly) (version 2) | ecosystem: Environmental > Aquatic > Marine > Oceanic | place: Pacific Ocean | collected 2013-06-19
TATAAAACAAAAAAAAAGGGTAGAAATACATCTACCCTTTTTAAAATATAATCAAATTTTAAGATTATCTTAATTGATTGATATCGAAAGTTACAACACCATCAACAGTTACCTTACCATAAAAACGGTTATTAACCATTTTCTTAGCGTATCTAGTCATGATACCTTTAGTAGGTGCAAAGTTGAATGGGTTTTGCAACGTAGGTGTCAATTGTAATGGAACGTAAGGTGCGTAAATGTACCCAGTATCCAACAATGATTTACCTTTATGTCCAACTATAATTGAGTTAGCTGGTGCATATGGATCACGATATACAGTATATCTTCCACCTAATGAACCAATTTTCTCAATACCCATGTTGTATTGATCCTGCTCTGGAGATGCGTTAGATACGTGGAAGTATTCTAAGTCATCAAAAATAGCTGATACCTCAGAAGATACTATCACGAAGTTAGCACCACCTCTTAGAGTTGATTTATGGATTTGTGCAGAAATTTGATTAACAGTAGTAATCAATGTCTGATTCCACTCTTTTTGAGTGTAAGCATTGAATCCACCATCACCAGCAGTTCTTTTCCATCCATTATAATCCCATCTCATAGCCCAAGCTGCACCATTTCTCAAATCTCTCATGATTTCTCTGTCGATTTCAGCGGCTACTTGCTCAGAAAGTAAAGCTGTTAATTCAGCTTCAGCATCAATGTTATGGAATGCACTAACGTCTTGCGCTAGTTCAGGAGACCAAGTTGCTCTCAATTTTCTCTCTGTAACAGAAACAACTACTTCGTCAAGTTCAAAAGAAACTTCACCCATTTCAGTTGCGTATTCTAGAGATGCATATGAACCCCAACTTACAACACCGACACCGTCTAAATCTGTTGGTGTAGAACCTTGATATCCGTTAATGATATCAGCCTCACAATCCACACAAGCAGGACATCTAAGGTCTAGCTCAAGTAATAGACAACCATCAGGATTACAAATGTCACCATAGTTAACGATTCCTCTACCATATTGTTGTGCAACTACATTGTAAGGAATTGGTGTTCCTGCAGTAATGTTACCACCTGGACATTCAATATCTTTACCAGAAGTTACTACTAATGAAGAAAGGAAAGTTTCAGTATCCATTTCATTTCCATCAGGACCAGTTAATCTACCTGCACCTGTAGTTGAGAAACCAGAAACACAAATTGTAGCACTTACACCACCATTTTCAGTCATTTGGTCTGTAACAGTTTTAGCAGAAAGTGATCCATCCGGTAAAATAACCGAACCAGCCAATGATCCTGTAGTAATTGTTAATGTACCTTTAGACGCATCAAACATACCATTGTTGTAGAATACATCATAAAGTGATTTTTCCAAGAATTCAGATGTTTGTGTTCCTGCACAAGCACTGAATACACATTCTTGACCTGGAAGTGCTGGTCCGTTAAGAGGAGCATGATTTCTTCCAGTTGTTTTAGGTACAAAGTAAAATAATTTTCCGATTGGCATGTTCATCGCCTGTACCGATACGATATCGTTAGCCAAAAGTTTAGAGAATACCCTTCTTACGATAGGGAAAACTACAGTTTCGAAAGAACCTGATGAACTAGCATCTGTTGCCTCATTCAATAAAGCTGAAGCTTGGTTTTCGTATAACTGAGCAATGTTCTCTTTTACGTGACCTTTTAAACCTTCTAAGAATCCTAATGAATCCCATTTTCCGATGGTTTTAGATCTGATTTGTTTCAAGTGTTCAAGTCCGATATTTCCGACTTCACCTGAATTTAATAAATGTCCCATTTTTTGAGTTTTTATTTATATTATTATTATTGTTTTTAACTACGAAATTCTTTTCATTAAATCTTTTATCGCTGTAATTTGAGGGTCTACATATGCTGTAGATTCATTCAAATCCGATTTAGAAGACTTAACAGTCTTATTGACTTTATTTTCAACAGATTCCGTAATTGGTGATTTAGTATCTAATTCACCCTTTACTGCTTTATATATGTTTTTAGATTCTTTAATACTTTCTGCACCATCAAACTTCTTTAAGATTTGCATCTTCTCTGTTTTAGTTGTAGAATGTTCAGTAAATAATCTATTCACATATGCTAAATTTGTATTAAATAAAGCAACTTCGTTTAATTTGTTTTTGAAAACTTTAAGAGCTTGTTTGTATTCATTGTTTTTACTTTTCAACTCTTTATATTCTCTCACAAGTTTAGAATCAGTAACTTTTCCTGCATTTTTGGATGTTCTCCTTTTTTCAGAAAGTGGTTTACGAGATTTACGGTTTTCGTTAGCATAAGATGTACCGGCTTTTTGACCACCATATCTTTGTCTACCTCCACCATAAGGTCCGCTTTGTTTGTTGTTTTGAGTTTTATCCTCTTCTAGATAATCATCAGGTTCTCCTTGATCACCATGTGATGATCCAGTTTTACCATCATACCCTTTGTCAGTACCTTTGTAATGTGGATAATCACTTCTAGTTTTAGACTGATCACCTGCCATATCACCATCATGTTCATCTAACTCGATTTCATAAACAACATTGTCACCACATCCTTCACAAAGTTCTTCGTCTAATTCCTCAGACTCCTTTATGTAGTATTCAGCTCCTGTTTCATTGTCTGTTAAGTGAATTCCATCTTCATCTTTAATAACCTCAACTTCATCTTCATCACCCATTTTCTTAAATACGGCAATAACTTCATCATCAGATGCACCTGTTAAATCAAGTTCTTCTTCATCACCTAAATCTAAATCGATTGGTAATTCCGCAACGTCTAATTCTATTTCGTCATCTTCTAAATCTCCTGTTAAGGCATCTAGATCAAGATCTAATTCCAATTCATCAGATTCTTCATCCGCAACTGCGTCTATTTCTTCTTCTGAATCATCTCCAGCATCAATTAAAACTAATTCTTCAGATTCTTCATCTTCTTCTTGTTCTTTTAATACTGGCACTTCCGTTTTCTCATCGGACCCTTCCACGATATCGTTCTTAGATTCTTCGTCTTTCACTTTTAAAGACGACTCTACGATACTTTCAATTTCTTGCTTCATATGAGTGGCAAGCATTTCTTTCGTATTGGCTTTTAAGGCATCCTCTAAAGACTTTGCATCTAGCAACGCCTCTTCGATGATTGATTTTCTTTTTGTAGCCATCGTAATTTTTAATTTTTTTTATCGATATTATTATAATAATTAATTAAGCACCAACTGGTGCCATTTTTTTATAAATATATGAAAAATTGGAAAAGTGTGACTTTAGTGTGAATTTATTCTGACAAAAAGTTATCTAAAGAATCAATTAAAAGGTCTTTATCTTTTTTTGTATCAGATTCAGACATTTGTTCTTCTCTAGTAGGCTCGTCTTTATATATCCATGAACCGGGTGTTGACGGAGATGTAACCACATCCCAACAGATTAATTCAAAGTCATCTTGAACAATGTTTTTACCATTTTCTTTTTGTAAAGATCCTACTCCACGAGACGAAACTCCTATTTTTAATCCTTTTCTTAAAAGATTAGCTACTTGGTCTCCTTCACAAGAAATAATCCCTTGATTAACAAAACCTGGGGACATAATAATTTCTAGTTTCCCCATTAATACATTTCCTTCCCACCATAATTCTACAACATTATGGGAGATACGACTTATGGCGACAATAGAAGATTCAGGATGATCTGCTTCACCCATAGCTCTTTTATCTTTAATAAGTTTTAAATAGTTTTCTGCTTCTTTACGTAATATACTTTCAGGGTATACTCTACCATTACGGTTTTCTACACCATACTTCTGCATTACTGCATAAACCAGAAGAGGTTCTTCTACAATTGATTCACCTCTTGTTAGTTTATTTATTTCATTAATAAAATGTTTATTATCTTTTGGAGATATATAACCAGCATCATATTCTATTAAGATACCTTTTTTATTTACTTCATTTCCTTTTAATATGTCCATCATGCTGATATACTTTACATATAAATATATCTTTACAATAAAAAACCTTATTTTTTAGTTTTATAAAAAGTGAAGTGGGGTTGATCATCTAAACAATTACTTATAATGTTCTCTATAATGGTTGTGGTAGTATCTACCATATAGGGTTTATTGACTGGTATTAAATTTTTTTGATATAGTGTTATTTCACATGACATATAACTTCTTTTCTTATCACTAATACCTGAAGATCTCATATCTAATTCCACAATATACTTATCTTGGTGAAAATCACCTATATTAATATTTTTATTTATATTATTTTTTATCCTTTTTCTTAATGAGTTAATTACCTTATCATAATTTATCTCATCTTCATTCTTTTTTAACTCACCCCAAGCAGATAAATTTATATATATACTTTTAGGGTTTTTATTATCAACAGTCCCAATCTTTATCTTGTAGTTTGGGTTGATATCTAATTTTAATTCTTTGCCTCGTTTCATTAATCATACTTTATTTTTTTTTATTATTTGTATGTGTAAAATATAAGGAAAATAAATAGGTTTGTCAATTTACTATATGGGCATAAAAAAACCCTCCTAAGAGGGTTTTAATTATTTATGATTATTATTATTTTTTGTCTAGTATCTTCACTAGTACGATTACAGCTAATAACCCTACAAATCCTGAGTTTCCTAAAGATTCGATTAGACTAGTAACATTACCTACTACATCCATTCCAAATACTGCTCCTCCGAAAAGTACTTGTACTAGGATACCAACAGTTAAGAACGTCATTAAGAGGTCCGTAACTCCTGAGAAAAATCCTTTTACAGTTTCAAATATTTTTTCCATAATTAAGTTTTTATAATTGTTATTCTTCAGCGGCCACTGATTTTTTAAGTTCATAAACTTTGTCTATGTCCTTAACGTATTCATCTGGATTATAAGTCATTCTTAATAATTTATCTTTTACTTTAAGAATCTTATCCTTAAGGTCCAGATCAATATTTTCATTGAGTTTATTATCTATTGTATCAATACATTCAGTTTTAAGATTATGATAAACTGTTTTCCTATCTTCTTCATTTCCATTTAATACTGCTTTTAATATTTCTTTTTCGTCTTCATTAATATTCGCATATTTAGTATTAAATTTAGTAGTTGCCATTTGGGTTAATACGCTTGGTGGTAGATTAATCATATCTTTATCTTCTTTAATTACCTCTTTTCTTTCTAACATCATATCTTTGATATTATTAATAGATTCTATTATAGTATCTAATGTAGAAGGAGTTTTTTCAGTATTAACTAAAATATTAATGGTGTCATATAAAGTACTGTTAATAGAAGAAAGAGTTTTTCCTTCTAATAATGAGTTAAGTTTCTTTTCTCCTTTTTTTAATTGTTTTTCATTTAATCCTCTTAACAGTGAAATATTTTCTTTAATATATTCTTTAGCTTCCCCAGCGTTATCAAAACATTTAGTAGATAAATTTTTATAAATGAGGTATTGTTTTCTTAAATCTTCATTTTCTTTTAATGTTTTAAGATATACATTAAATAACTTTTTCCCTTTATTATCTTTTTTAATAATAGATTCAACTAATATTGAGTTGAAGGTGTCCTTTATATTTCCAAAATTCTTCATTCTTTTTTATTTATAAATATTGTAGTTTTAATAAAAAGTTACTTTTCTTCACTTTCAATAATACTATCAATCTCTTTAGTCATTTGTTCAATTTTACTATTTAAGTGATCTACATCCCCCTCAATATTATCAATATCAAATATTCTCTCTTCATTATTAAGACTTTCTACTAATCGGTTATAATATATATTATTATATTTTTTTACTTTATTTTCTATTTTTGTTTTATTTTCCTCAACTAATAAGTCACCTTTTTTATTTGTAGATTCTACAGACATTTCAGCTGCTGCCATTTCTCCACCATCTTCTGCCCCTGCATCTGTAGATGCCGCACTTTCCATTCCACCGGCCATCTCTCCTCCAAAGTCAGCCCCAAAATCCGCACCACCAGCAGTATCTCCACCTGTTTCACCTTCTTCACCGGTGGATTGCCCATTGGAACCAAATTCACCATATAAGGTATCTACCCTATCGAATACTCCAGTCTTCTTGATTACTGTAGAAGTTTGTTCCATTTCAGCACTTGCAGCTTTTTCCATCCTTTGTTGTTCTAAATCTGTCCTAATTTCTTCCTCTGACATTCCTAATATATCTCTTTTAGCCCTTGTCATTGAATATGCCCCAAAACCATTTCCTGCATCTGAAACAGCATCTTTATATAATGTTACTTTTAATTGGGTTTGTTCCACCTTTAACATTTCGGCTTGGGTAGATGGATTATTTAAAGAAAGTGTAAAATTCTCTAATTCGTCTTCTAACCCTAAAAGATATAAATGAATAATTGCAATTTTATTCAGTTCTTGTACTATAGCTTGTTGAACTCTGTTAATTGTTTTAGAGAATCTAATGTCTTGTAATGCTAAATTTTTACCTTCACCAGTTACTTCCTCAAAATTCAAAAATGCTTTAGGCACTCTTAATGCGGTAAATAATTTCTTTTGTAAGAATTGTATATCTGCAATCTCTGATAGATTAGTAGCACCAGGAAGAGTATCTATCGGACTAGGTGCGTTAGGATCCCTAACCGGTATAAAGTAATCTTGATCCTGAGCCATTTGATTATATCGAGTATCTACCTGACCAGTTTGTTGATCAATAACCGGACTCCTTTTAAAATTATTTGCAATTTTATTAACATATGCGGGAACATCTTTTTCATCTATGTTACCAACAAATATTTTAAATATTCTTCTTTCAGGTGCTCTAGTCACCCTATATATTAACATCGCATCTTCTGAAAGTAATAACTGTTTCCATATTCTTCGCGCCTTCTCTAAAATGGAAGTACCATATGGTAATCTTCTATCATCACCTAATAACCTAAAATGTGCCACTTGCCATGCATTAAACTCTATATCTTTTTGTCCCCACACGAATTTTACAGGGTTAAATCTATCTTCAGTAGAAGTAGTAGTATTAACCCCAAACCCATCGTTTTCTTTTCTACTTATTTCTATATTAGGTAATTGTTTTACTCCTTGTACACCATTTTCACTATCCATACTTAAATATAAAAAGTTATCACCATATTTACAGGTGTTTCTTACCCACATCGGTAAATTAGTATGTATATCTAATCTATTAAAAAATAAATCTTGTAGTATTCTTCTAACCCTTCTACTCTCTGAAAAAATATTTAATATTCTACCTTCACCATTAGGTGTAGTAGATTCTTCCATAAAAATATCTAATGCTGCCGCAATTTCAGGAAAGAATTCCATACCCTCATAATCTGCATAAGAAGCTAAACGAGTAGTTTCATAATAAATAGAATGTTGATAAATTTCATTATCTACCTTTTTCCATTGATTATTTAGATAGGCGTCTTGTTGAAGTTGTAACTTCTGATAATCATATTCTTCTTTAGATTGAGTTTTTAAAAGTTCTTTATCATTTAATGAATATCTGGATTTATTTTCTCTGGTACTTTTTTCAGGACCAAATAAATCACTTAATTGTTGAAATACTGTTTTTCTTGCCATTTTAAATTGTTAATAATATACTATTATAATAAATATCTAGTAAAAACTAAATATTACTTTATACCAAATAACCAATTATACTCTCCATTATCATGATTCCCACTATTCCCTTGTTTAGGGTTATAAGTAGGGGTATTACTATAAAAAGGGTTAACATGGGTTTGTTTGGGGGTAGTCTCTTTCTTAGAAGAAGTAACTGTAGCCCAACTATCTAACATTGCTTTTGTTTGATTTTCTATTTTTTCTAATTTTTTAAATGTTGTTTGTACAATGAATATTGGCATTGCATGTGCCATAATTAAATCATCATGATAACCATCCATATGATCGGGTCTCCCATTTTTATAAATGAATGTTTTTAATTCTGAAATTAATCTTTCCGATCTTATGATAGTTTTATTTTCTCTAATATGTTCCTCATACTCACTAATCATTTGTAAACGAGTATTACCTACATTAAAACCGGGTACTTTATCTCCTTGTTTATACACACTCTTTGCATATTTTTCACTAAGTTTTCTACTTTTCGGGTCATCATAATGTAGATATTTATAATCCATTTCTAAAAGTTTCATTACTGTAGAAACTCCCATCCCACCCGTAATATCCACAATAGTATATGCTTGATAAAGATTACCATATTTATAAACTATTTCTGCCAATGAATCTGGGGGTAATTTATATTGGAATTCTGCGACTTCCTCTAACCCATCAAAATCTAATATAACGATAGTAGAGCTATCCTTACCATCTCCCCTAGCAACATCTACCCCCATAATATATTTATGTCCTTCTTCTGGCTCTTTCCATATCCACATAGATTGTTCTAACTCCGCAACGTATTTAGGTTCCCCCATATTGTTTTTTTCGTGATATTGAATATATTCATCATCAACCACATTTCCACCGGAACTTATAAATGATACATCTAATTCTTGTGCGATTTGTTTTTTATCCCCATTCATATCTCTACACATTTCTTCATACCATGGAGAAGAACCCTTCCAACCATCTTTAACCATAATAGTATAATCTTCAATATCTACACTATTAGTTTCATAAGTTTTACCACTATATTCCCACCTTAATGTCTCTCTACCTATAGTTTCACACTTAATAATCTCATCTTCCCCTCTTAACCATTTTAATCCCCTATTATATCTAATATCTTCATGCCACCTCATTTCAATAATATTGAAATTGTTATCACCTTGTTTTGCACCATCATATGTTTTATAATATAATGCATCTTGACCATTAGGAGTGGATATCAGAGTTACTTTACCACCAGTACCTAATGATGTTAAAGCAGCACCGAATACTTCTGCACCTTTATCGATAAACGCCGCTTCATCCATAACTAAGAAAGTAGGGGTATAACCCCTTAATGCATCTTTAGAAGTTGCTAACGCTTTTACTTCACATTGAGTATCTTTAGTCTTAATATGACCTTTAGATTCAATAGATAAATAAGAATCTTCCTCTCCTATCCCCCATACCCAAGATGGTATTTGATCTAAGAAATCTTTTATCTTTTTAAGAAATTCTTGTGCTAAAGTTTGTTTATTTGCTAATACTAGTACTTTCCATGGATTATTAGGATCACCAAAAGCAATTTTTACTGCAATATAGGCTGCAGTGGTAGTAGATACACCTGCCTGTCGAGGTTTAGTTACTATGTTACGATTATGTTTTTCATAAGATTTAATTATCTCTTTCTGTTTATGAAATAAGTTGAATGGGACGAATCCTTTTTGAGTTAAATCATAAGTTTTAAGAAATGTCTCTATCGCATATATCGGATCACCTAAACACTTAGCATATATCTTTAATTGTTGACCTCTATCCATAAGATAAGTTTACTAATAAATATCAAAATGTAAATAAATCGTTAAAATGCCACTAAATTACCATTTTTCCACGCTTCGTAGTTAGGTCCTAATGCGTAGGTAATGTTTCTCCCATTTCTAACTTTTTTAATAATTCCTGACGCTACTGCCGCCCTAAAAAACGTAGAGTGTTGCCCCGATGTTCTCCCCCTAGAATTAATATACTCTAGGAAACCTTCTTTACTCTTTGTAGGTGTATCATTAATGTAGTTCACTAATGATTGTATCATACCATCTTTCTTTTCGAAAGTTAACCCCGCAATTTTATGAAATATTTTTAAACCGTTTTGTTCTGCAAAATGTTTAATTGTACTCATCATCTCCCCATCAAAACCCCACCCCCGAGTTTTCTCACTTAAAAGTGATGATAGTTGAATTGCCTTCTTTGGTGTATTATTATCGAAATAATATTTGATTGCGTCGTAAACTAAACCATCTCTTATCTCTTTTATCTCGTCACCCCCCACTGCACCATCATATAATTTCACTATATTTGATAATTCTATTACTTTTTTATCTGGGGTTAAATTAGAATGGATTACTTCCTCCCCTAACTTATCTGCTATTGCATGCATATATCTGATATAAGATCTAGGATTAAAACCATAAAAACGATATTGATTAGTGGCATCTAAAAGTTTATAACCAATTAAATGATATAACATTTCATCTTCTATAATTTCTTCAACACTAAACCCATATGTGTCCACCATTAAGGGGAAGATTTCTTTTACCGGTAAACTCTGAATTTGTTTATAAACTTTATTCATAAAGTTAGTTCGGTTAGTATCTTCCGATACAAACTTACGATATTGTTCCTCTGTTAATTTAATTTTCATAATATTACACACTTAGTTCTAAATAATTATCTAAACTCTCCTCAAACCACTCTCTAAGTTTTGTTGTATCAGGATAATAGTAATCTAAATTAGGTAAATTTAATAATTCTCTTTCTTCATCTAACATTTTTTTTACTGCATCTAAAAAATAAGTCTCTTGTTCTTCCGGCCATGCACCTTC
>Ga0080013_1006416_pt1 | contig 10493 bp, 5 predicted proteins | sample ETNvirenome_6_85_FD_69236 | JGI IMG/M metagenome (GOLD analysis project Ga0080013, IMG submission 69236) | Marine viral communities from the Pacific Ocean - ETNP_6_85 (SPADES assembly) (version 2) | ecosystem: Environmental > Aquatic > Marine > Oceanic | place: Pacific Ocean | collected 2013-06-19
CAATATATTCACCGAAGATTGAATTAAAGGGGGATGACCATTTACCAGCAACAGGTTCTAACACGGGCAGTTTGACTTCCTTAGACCTTTCGGGCAATAGTGAGAACTACCTATACCCTATACACTTACGAGAAGCATATAAAGAAACAGAAAAGGTAAAGTTTAGATTTGGTGCTAGAAAAAGATACATTGATAAGAGTTTTAGCACTTCAGTACAAACTGTAAGTGGTAGTTATTTTGCTGAAGGATCGGCATCGTATTCGATTATTGACTTGGCAACCAATGAATCTATGGTGCCATTTAGTGCCTATACTACAATGAGTTGTGATACCGTGTCTCCATATTTTACACAAGACTTAAATGGTTTTGAACCGAATCGTGCGTATAAGATAATGATTAAAGTTAATCATAATGATGGACAAAAAATAATATACGATGACGATTTTGAATTTATCTTGAGGGTTTAATTATGGGATACGGTGGCCAGGAACAACAAATTCGTGGATGTACGGATAAAACTGCTTTAAATTACAATCCAAATGCTACAGTTGATGATGGTTCTTGTCAATATCAATCTACCAGTGAAGTGTATGGATGTACCGATCCAACTGCTACAAATTACGAACCAAGAGCTACAAATGATGATGGTTCTTGTACATATGCATCTATCACGGATCCAAATATTGTTTATGGATGTACCGATCCAACTGCTACAAATTACGAACCAAGAGCTACAAATGATGATGGTTCTTGTACATATGCATCTATAGATGATCCCGATGATGATGACAATAATTTACTTACTGGCACAGTCGCTATGATATCCGGTGATAATAGAATTTGGAAAATGATAAGTTATAATAATTCTGGATTATTTAGTTATGTGGAAGCTGGTATGACGGCAATTTTATCAGATCCATCACGAGGTTATTTTGAGAATAAAACTATACAAGAACTTGACTTATCCGCTGCGATGGTAACTTTAACCAGTGGGGTGGTTGGAGCTCAACATGGAGATGAACTTGACTTTAGTTTAGATACTTCTCAACAAGTACCTGATGATGAAGAAGAACCTCCCACCCCTCTTGAAAATCCAGTAGTTGAAGTTGGATTAAATGCCACACTTGAAGATGGTTGGTATTTTGCTAGTCCACAATGGGAATATCTTTTACCAGATTTGAATAATCCATATGAAGGTCCTTATCATTTAATGCAAGATGGTACTTATATGATTGGGGAAGGTGTGTTGAATGCTAGCCATGAGATAAATCCAAATAAAATTATTATTCAAGATGTTCAAGCAACCACGGATTCGGCTGACGTGGAAGATGATATTGAAGAAGAAATGCCAGTTGTTGACTATGAAACCATTCAAGACGTTAGAGAAATAGTAAGTGATGTGTTTTATAAACTTTGGTTTGTTGGGCATACATTAACCGATGAACAAATTCTTTCAATGCAAACAACCATTCGTGATGGTAAAAAACAAACAGGAAGAACCGAAGGTGAACCATTAGTATTTTATAAAAAAGATAGGAATACATTAGAGAATAGAAATGATTTACAAGGTCATAATTTTGAACAAATATGTCAAGATATTTTTGATAATGAAATTTCTACAGATAATATACCAGGAAAATTTACAATATATGAACCGCCAGAAGAACCTACGAATTCACCGGAAGGATATATAGAACCTAATCATTATTGGAATCTAAAAAAATATATAATACGATATACTAATGTACCAACATCATATGATGTAGTTATTGCCGAAGAATTAATAAAATATCACGACGATCTACTGCCCCCAGACATAGATGATACTGATGCCACGGAGTATTTCTAATGGCAATAACTATAAAAGAAAGATATTTCATAAACGTATTAAATTTAAGTCAGTTAACAAAACCTAAAATTGGCACTAAAATAAATCCAGAAAAAGCTCGTGAAGTATTGGATACCAATATATTCGAATTACTTCCAACTCAAACTACACGACAGGATCAAATTAATGATTTCTTTAATGAGTTTAATGATTTAATTGGTCAGGCGCCACCATTTGATGATGTAGACCTAGATGGTGCCGGTGAATCCCTAACATCCACGGCATCAGGGATAGATTCTGGTAGTAGAGTCAGTTATGAAAATAAATCTACTGCTTATATAACTCGATTAAACACTCATGCCAATACCAATAATCAAGGTAAGACACTTGAGTCAATGCGAAATCGACTTAACACTTATTTAGGCGATGTTGATAATGTTGTTCAAGAAATTCCAGATCAACGACCTGAGTATGAAAATAAATCAAGTGGATTTTTAAAAATAAGAAAACCAAATCAAGCCATTATATTGAGAAATCCAAATCAAATGCTTGAGTTTCAAAAAATAGTTACTCGTACAATTAATGGAATTGAAGTAACAGGTCCTTCATTTTTAATGGATGGGTTTACCATAACGATGTGGGTTAGGTTTGTTGGAAAAACTGGTAGAGGTACTTTGTTTAATTTTGGAAACCCAACGTCAGCTGAAAGTTCATATGGATTTAGATTGGAAACACGAACCAATGTAGATGGTGAAGATAATTACAAAAGATGGATTAGATTAGCCGTAAGAGAACAAGATGGAACTTTAAGAGACAATCATTGGGGTGTATCAGATAGAGATAGACGAACTGCTGCTCAAAGTAGTCCTATTAATTATTATGCAAATAATGTTATACATGAACTTTATCCAAACATACCAACTGATGATTTAAACGAATGGTTTTTTATTTGTGCGACTTATAATCCTGAAGTTGATGAAGAAGGTTCATTTGGTTTAGGGTATAATAACGATAGACAATTTTGGTTAAATCATGTTATCCCGCCAGCTGATAACAGTCAGAACACATTATTTCAAAACTTTACTATTGGTACTTTAACTGGTCCAAGACATTTAACTATTGAAACTTCGTATAATGGTGTTAGTCTTCCTATACATAATGATATAACCTTGGGCTCAGAACTTACAATAGTGGATGATATGGGTAATGAACATTCAAGCTTCATATTTGGAAAAGATGGTTCACCCACAACTGATTATGATCTTACTGGATACTTTGTAGGACCACCATATGACGCAGGCACAGATGAAGCAAATGAAATATACAATGACCTTTATGGAGAAGGTGCCGAGGTGCAAGTATCGGTAGGTGTTGGAATAACTCCATCAAGCCCATCTATTTTAACTCAAGGGTGGGATAGTCTTATTAATGATGGTGATGTACAGGAAATAGTTGCAAATAGCAATTATGGTGCAAAATGTAAAGTAGAGGTAATAAGTCGTAGTGATTTATTAAGAGCTCGTGGATATAAAGTTGATTCATTGGAAGTTAACACAGAGAGTTCTTAAACATCATGGCCACATTTAAGAAAGCCGATGAAATTGATGTCCCACAATCCGTTGGACCAAAGACTGCTGGTCATCTTTTATTAGATGAAATATTCCAAGTATTTCAACCAAAACAAGGCCGTGATTTAACTTATAAAAATCCACAATTAAATGACGGTAGTACTGGCATAGAGGAAGAATATGATAATCGAATATCACTCGGAACATACACGCTAAATAATCGTGATTCTTGGGAAAACAATAATTTTAATGAATCAACATTTCAATCTTATTTAAATGAAGAGTGGGAAGTATTAGAAACTGCTGTTCTACTTACGCTAGATGGGGATATAGTAGATAGAAAGTCGTTACTATCTAATATATCACCTAACTTTAATTATTCTATTGATGCTTTACCATTTGTAATCAATCCTAAAAATAATGATATAATTCATTTAGATAGATATTATGATAAAGATATTGATAAGGAAAATTATGAATTAGCAACAGAAGGTAAGATAAATTATTATCTTCAACCTAGAATCGATGGTAGACTTGAACAAGGTAACATCGATATCTTTTCTGAGAGAAATAAATTTACTGGTGGTGGTAAAAATAGATTTGACTTTTATATTTCAGATGATGATAGAGGGTATTATTTATTTAAATTAAATTGGGGAGATGGTACTGAAATAGAATATACTGATAAACCAAAACTATTAGAAAGTACTGTTTTATTTGAGCACTTTTATGAAAAACCTGGATTTTATTCTATAACAGGAATAGTTTATGTTTATGATAATAGTAATATACAAAACTATGAAAAATTTCAAACCAATATATTATTAAATCCATCTCCGAATTACGAATTAAATTTACATGATTATAATAACTTTGCTTCAATAGGTGGAATCAGTAAAGATTCAGCATTTGTAAAATCACTATACAATATAGTAGGCATAAATCCATTAACTCAAGATAATTCTAGAGCAAGTGAAAAAGTAATTGAGAAATTAAATGAATTTGATAAAATACTATTATTAAACGTATTGGGTAAAGTCGATAGTGAAGTCATTCAACCATATGAGAATTTAATAGAACCTTATTCAAGAAAAATAACAGATGATTCATTGGCACCGTATGAAGAATCGAATTTAATTATAATTAATGCTTGTGCGGATCCAAACGCTACTAATTACTATGGATCTGTTCTAGATGGTTATGTATTAATTGACGATGGAAGTTGTTTATATACACATGCTATAGGGGATTGGGATTTTAACTTAACTGCTACTGTAGATTATGGTTTTATAGATTTGACTTGGGATAACTTAACAACAGATGATATTAATTTGTTCACGACAACATCTTCAGAAGATTGGGATATTGATTGGTCTACTGTTGTGTATAGAATACAATCACGATATCACGAAGAGAACACCGGTCCTACTGATTGGTTAGATATAGAAAACGATGGTATAGTGAGTTATGATACGAATACTTATAATTTTAATCCCAATTCACCTGGTTATGTAGAAGATAGGGAATATAACTTTAGAATTCAAATTCAAGCACCTGATGCTGATACTGATAATATAATGGAATCTGCTTGGAGTGAAATGGAAGAAGAAGGTATTAGAACATTAACTAATGAAATTGGGGGATTAGTCAATATAATCATGAGTTCTACCAGAGATGATAATATAGATCCAGCCGAAGGAACAACCCATATATTAAGTACAGACATAGATGATACTTATCCAAATTCCTTACCCATAATGGCTGACTCAGAATACGGATTCGAGTTTCAGGGTTGGACTATACAACCACCTAATGTAGTTTATATAGAAAATCCCGATGCATTATCCACGACAATATATTGGTCAAATGACGAAAACTTATTAAGTCAAGATATAATTAATGTTACAGTACATGCTGGTTATGAAGCAGTTCAAACTGATACTGGTAATCCTGTGAATGTTGGGATATATGGAGCTCCAGCTGAGTATGGTGGTGTTTCTTATCCAGCAAATTTTACATTAACGTCTGATAATCAAACCGAAGATATAAGTGCAAATCCAGCAGATGATGATGATGAGTTTACTTATTCATTTGATAAATGGGAAGTCCAGAGTGGTGAAGATTATGTTGGTTTTGGACCATATTATGTTTCCGAGACATCAGTTAGAAACGCAACTTTAAAGTGGAATAACGCAGGTAATCCTAATGATCAAAACGCTAGTGTTAAAGCTTTTTTCAGTAGAGAACAAATTACTGGTGGTAATGGTACTGACCCCGGTACTTGTTTCTTAGAAGGAACTATGATTACTATGGTAGATGGTACTACTAAACCAATAGAACAAATTCAAGTTGGTGATGAAGTAATGTCTTATGATGATAAGACAAATAAAGTTACACATAATAAAGTCATACAAACTATGTTCCATCCACCAGAACCAGAACATATTTCTTATGGTGTTTATTTAATTATTAATAATAATATTAAAGTAACTACTAATCATGCTATTTTGGCTGATACAAATAATAGGTTGTCATACGACTGGCCAATAGCTGATACATTACAAGTTGGTGATTATTTGTTTGATAAAGATTTGAATAAGATTGAAATAACTACTATAGAAAGAGTTGAAGAAGTAGTTGATACTTATAACTTCGAAGTTGAAAACTCTCATACTTATATTGCTGAAAACGTAATAGTTCATAACATAGGTGGGGATGGTCCAGGTAGTGGTAAACCTGGCACTAAAGTTGCTGGTGGAATGACGGATGATTTAACAACTTATGGTGATAACTAATGTCAGTTATACATAACGGATTTATAAATAAAAAATATCAAGACTCATTCAAGGATACGGGATTAAATGATACTGATATTGCTACGGTTAAAATGTATAAAGGTGTAAAATCTATGTGGGAACATTTGGGATTTGTAAATGATGATAGTGATAATCCAAATAATTCTTTTTATTGGCAAAACATAATACCAAAAGATTTTAATTATTTTAATTTGTCCGGTATAATAACAGGTTCAGTTGATATGGATGATGTTATTGGCGTGTCATCGGGAATAAAAATACCAAGACAATCTTATGTTGAGATAAGTATTACTTCAGGATCAGAACAAGTATGGGATGATAATTATTATTATCCAGTATTACCACAACTGAATAAATTTGGTATGTTTGAACAAGATGTTAATGTTGAAACCACATATGGAAGTGCTTCGGTAGCATCAATTACAAATTTAGATGACCAAGATGAAAATTTAATTCTAAATATTGATTTCGACCAAACCACTACGGATGATTTGATTGATAAGACAAATTTAAGTAAACTTAATTATATTCAAGATTTTGAAGTTTCATTAGATAGGGATTTAAGATTAAAAACAGATACTTTAATTATACCCGATGGTATTGAAAAGAATAATTCAAAACAGGCGTTTTAATGGCTTATACTAAAAAAGATAATTATCCATCATTGAAAAAACCAGGTGTTTATCCAAGTGGTTCTATAGTAGAACTTGGATTAGACGGTGATAACTTGGAAAAGTTTTCATTAGGAAGTTGGCCATCTTATATTTTTAATAATAAAAAATTAGATATTGCTCCAGGTTTAACATATAATGATTCTAATATAACTGATGTAGTTAGGCCTAATGTAAGTGAATTTAACGAAACACTTTTTGGATTCGCTTATAAATCGGATTTAGATATTACTAATAAAAATGATTTAGAAATTGATAATGATGAGATTAAATTATTTAAATATTATGATAATCAAGTTGATCCTGATGATTATAGTGAAACTTCATATCCAGTAGAGATAAAGTTTGGGGTAGATCATTTTTCTCAAGATGAAGCTTTAAATTTTGATAATATTACCCATGAAGCGTTAGATGACTATACGAGCTATTTAAACGACCCAGATACCTATAATGAAGCTTCCATTTCTGCTAATATAATAGATGTTGTAGATGGTGGCCACGGTGAGGAAAAATCATTTGAAGATGAAACTTTAACTAGCAATCATACTCAATGGACACTGCGATATACTAATAGAGGGAGGAAAAACTTTAATCAGTTGACTAGTGGAAACCACAAAGTTAGAATAAAATATAATTTTGATACCACCAGTAACGATTATGATTACAGAACTTTAACAAGTGTTTATCAATCCATAAAAAGACCTAATGTTCAATTGGTAATAGAATTTACTAATGACGCGGGAACAGCCCTCGTAGGACGTAATATTAATATTAAAATAATGGATAAGATTCAATTCGGCGGTTATAGCCAATATAAATATAAAGTCGTTGACATTAGGGGTAATGATGACGGTATAACACAGATTTATTTAGATAAATTTTATTTAGGAGCAGGTGTTTGGGCAACTCAAAATTGGGCTTATGGACAAGTGCGAAAGAACGAAGGCAGTCCTGCTTCTGATTTATCTCCATTTGATAGTATTTACGATTTACACCATTACACTAGTGGAGATGGTGAAGGAAATTATAAAGATGAAGTTTATCCAGTAAACGTTGGAAGAGATAAAATTGCACAAGCTGATCAGGGCGATTATGGAAAAGGGACACCACAATTCAGATTTCAAGGCGATTGGGATGCCTGGCAGAGAAATGACCTAGATAGTTCACCAATTAGCTTTGATGGTATGGAGTATTTATGGTTTGGGGATAGTGATATAATAGAACGAAGAGAAACAGGTGGTGGAGATATGATGTTTGGTAATCCCACCGGTACTTCCCCATTTTCAAACGTAGAGAGTTCAGTTGGATTGACAAATCCACCACTTGTGAAGTTGGGTGATGGTGGACAACTTTGGTCTAATTATGGTGATAATTCGGGTCTAGTAGAGTGGCCAGGTACAGGCATAAATTTTTGGGATGAAAATAGCCATGATGGTTGGAATACTCCATATAACTCAAATCGTACTGCCATCAATACTACAATAAACGCTAAACACGGTTGGTTAAACCATACAGATTGGAGACATGCATCTCCTGAATGGCACCATGAGTCTGATGATGAATCAAATAGGACCAGTGGACCAGTTGATATAGATCATGGTGATGTGAAGTTACCAGTTATTGAATATTTAACGGCCGGAACATATGCAAATAAATTAGCAGTTCAAATACACAAAGATTCATCTTTACTTATATATGGAGGAACTGATGATACAGGAGTATTTTCAAATTTCCCCAGACAGGGGTATTATAGGGTTCGAGTAAAAGATTTAATTATTTATAGGGTAGATTATAGTGGACATATAGACTTTCAGGATGATTACGAAGGATTCGCTGGTGTTACTTTAGACATATCAGTTGGAGTTAGAGAAAGAGTTGGAAATAGTGTTGCAGAAATAGATACATCACTTAAAACTTATACTTATAATAATATTTTTAGTCTAGTTGATCACCCACTTGAAGATTTAGAAGATTTAACATTGACAAGTAATATATTCAAAATAACTCCAACAGACCAAGAAGGAACAGTTGAATTGGATGTATTTATAAAAGTTGTTACGACTGGTTTTTATACTGATGGACAAACTGACGGCCTAAGAATTTATACTATATTTGGAAGTATAGATTATCAAGAAATAAATGTAGATCAATTACTTCAATCTGATGAAGAGCTAAACGGTCCTGTTTATAAATATAAAGTATTACAATGGGGTGATGAAAAAGAATTATTAACAGATGATAATTTATTAAATACTTTTTATTTTAAATGGTATGATAATATAGACTTAAATTTATGGGATATTAAAAAATATTTAACTGAATATAATAATGCAGATTATATAAAAGATAACGGGATCGTTAATATAACAAGTCATGTTTATAATACACCTGGTGTAAAAAGTATAAAGGCAATAGTATTTAGAACTGATCCATTTCTAAGTCATGTTTTTGAATCAAAGTTACTAACTACAAATATAGTAATCAATGATGGTACATTAACAAGTCAAGACTTCTCAATATTCGGTGGAACTGATTTTAATTTCTTACCATTAAAAGATAACGAAGCAATCATAGGTGGATTAGATGAAGATTCTAAATACAATAATTCAGTAGAGAGAATAAAAAAAGATGATAACTTTATTATAGAAGATTATTTACAAAGAGCATCCAGTAAAGATTTTATTGATAATTTTAATAAAAAACTTTATGGTGAAACGCCAGGGCAATTGGATTTATCCACAACACGTATGTATAAAAAACCACTTGATATTTATGATTTTATCAATGCTGATAAATTAGAATGGATAACCCAAGGTTCTGGTAGTTTACCAATCAATAGTTCTGCTACCGACATATTTATAAGTAATGAAGATTGTATTGTTGATTTAAATCCACAAGATATGGAGTATTTATCAATACAAAACAAAACAGGAATTCCAGATAAGGCAATTCTAATAGGGGATTATAAAGTAAATCAACCAAAAGATGGTAGAGTTCAAAAACAAGGTGTAATGCAAACTCCATTGTTAGAACAGAATACAGATAAACAGGCATTTTAATGGAAATATTAAAACAATATAACGAAGATACACTAGAATTAATATCGGATGGTCAATCATACTTACTTCCGGATTTTGAGTCTAATATTCATATAATTAAACTATCTGTGTTTTCTGATGTAGGTTCTTTTTTAGAAAATGACGATTTAGAACAAGATTTAGATTTTTATATATCGAATGGGCAAATATTTTTAAAACCAAATGAGTACTTAGATAGAACTGGTTTTTCTGAAAACAATTATAATTTACAATTTGATTTTATTACTAGATTTACCACCGACATGGATGATTTTTATATTTCAGAAATATCACCAAGTAGAAAAGAAATAAGATTATCTTTAGAGTCAACTAGTACAATTTTAGACGGAATAAAAGATGAAGTATTGCAATTCCTAAATGAAGATACGGACGCTTATAATTTCAATTCCTTTTTAGAATTAAGTCAAGGTAGATTAATTCCAATTAATGGTTATGCTTTTGATAACATAACTAATAAAAAACGAACTTTAATATTAAAATTAAATCAACCACTACCAAATAATATTTCTACT
>Ga0080013_1006417_pt1 | contig 10492 bp, 13 predicted proteins | sample ETNvirenome_6_85_FD_69236 | JGI IMG/M metagenome (GOLD analysis project Ga0080013, IMG submission 69236) | Marine viral communities from the Pacific Ocean - ETNP_6_85 (SPADES assembly) (version 2) | ecosystem: Environmental > Aquatic > Marine > Oceanic | place: Pacific Ocean | collected 2013-06-19
TGCATACTTGCTGCTTGTTTTGGGTCTGGGATCTATGCAGGGTCTGCACAATTATCTTGTGATTTGTGCAGAATCATCCTGTAATCTCTGCCTGATGATTCTGCAATACTTGCCGAGTTGTTATGCAGCGTCTGCATAGTTGGCTTGCCTGGTTTGCATAAGTACCACAACAGCGCTTTAAAATGGGACCTAAAGCCTTGCAGCTTCGCCGCGCATTCACCACATAGCGATATCCACCAAACGCATCAGCAAGCGTTTGGTGGCTTCTCGTTGGGGTATACGAAAAGACCGGAATATCCTACCCCAGTAGTCGCCAGAAGTTTACATAATGTTTGACACTTGTTAACAAGTTGTGTTACTTATTGTTGTCGCTACGGCTCGACCCTATAGCCGAAACAAAAACATCAACTATGAACTGGGGCACAAAATGGCAAAGAATCCAACTCGGGTAGCCGAGAAATGGGTCAGAAATCTCTCGGGATCTACGACAGAAATTCGTGACGGAGTACAGGCCGTAACCGAATCTCCAACAGCGAAGGCCGCAGACCAGGCCGAGAAGTACCGCCTGAACGTCAACGCAGCGGTTGACAGTGGGAAATATGCAAACCGACTTCGTTCGGTTAGTCTTGAGCAATGGAAGCAGGCAACGCTCGACAAAGGTATCGGTCGAATTGCTACCGGAGCCGCCGCAGCGGAAGGTGATTTCGCCGACTTCATGGGTGAGCTGATTCCGTTCCAAGAAGGTCTACAGAGGCAGATCGACGCGATGCCAGACACAACGCTTGAGGATGCTATTGCTCGGCAAGCTGCTTGGACTCGCGGCATGGCCGAATTCCAGCGCTCCTAACGGTTCGCCAAAACTACAACCTAAAGGGGGCTAATTATGGCACTTAGACGTTCTAACCAGATGGAGAACGCTCTCGGCACCACAGCGCTCGCTCTACAAGCTGATGCTGATGAGTCAATTCTGGTGAAGGGAATGTATTCTTCCGGCGCGACAACCGACTATGTCACTGTCACGGTTGGTCAACGTACTGTCGGCTATTACCGCGTAGATGGAGCGCTCGGCAATCACCTGAACTTCCCTACCGGATTCAGTGATTCAGGACCTTGGGGTGGTGGAAACCTGTTCGATCTGATGATCGACCGAGGCTGGCACCGAGGCTTTCCCATTGGTTCGGGTGAAACGATGAACTGGAGTGGACCGAACGCGGCCGGTTCAGTTAACGCGGTTCTGTATGACGTATATGACCGCGATGATATCAAACCGACCCTACCGAACGGATCGCAGAGTAACGAATTGGATTATATCATTTATGGCGACACAGGAGCCACAATTTCAACGGCGACCACATCGACCTATGACAATGTGATCAACCCGAGTGAGTTTGATGCTTTTCCGTTCAATGTAGACGTTCCAGGCTTAACGCAGATCTCGTTTTATGGAATGCTTGCTTCTACGTTTGCCCCAAGTGAAAACGACGGGACAAACGATATCTCTACGACATATCTTAAGGGCACGAGAAACCAAACGGTGTTGTGGGATAAAGACTTAAACGGATTTCCGTTCTGGCAAGCACTCGGGGCACAAAGCGCCGATCAGGTTGGAGCAGGATCGTCTCCTGTAGGCAACTTCAGTTCGACCGATGCTCGACTACCGTTGGTCTTTGAAGAGCCGATGACGTTTGGAGCCGGCGAAGAGCTAACAATGTCGGTCACGACGCAGATTGATGGATCTGGAGCGAATTACGTCGTCACGGATCAGGTGTTAGGTTTTATTTGTCGATCTGTTAGAGGATAAGGGGAAAGGCTAAATACTATGTCTATTCGCTCGCAGTCTTTTACGATCACGGGAAGCACTTCCGTACAGGTGGCAGATTCGGGAATTCAGTCAGTAGCAGGTGAACCGAAGAAAACGCTTTTGCGGGTGCTGATTTCGGTCAGTGCCTGGAATGGCGCAGAGGTGAAGTGTTTTGAAGGACAGACACAAAAGCAGGGGGCTATTGATACGTTCTTTAGAGGATACGCGGCCATTGCTTCAATGACTGACGCAAACGGTGATCTACAATCCGGTTTCGAGGTTAACCGCGAACTCGACGAAGGGAACCCATATTTCGCCGCCGTGGGTAGCGCTGGAACTGCGACATCTATCCGAGGCGTCTACGTTTACGAGCAAGACGATTAACGCCGGATTCTAACGCGATGATTTCGCAGAAAATCAAATCACTTCTCTGGCCGATTGTAGGCTTAGACCTTGAGCCTACAACGCCAGAAGGTGAGGCGCGAATCGAGGGAAACCTTCAACCGACGTTGGGGTATCTTGTCGGCAAAATAGGCGATGGGTCCGTTCTGATCGAAGGAACGGTAGACGGCGCGATCAAGGTAGCTGATACGGGATCAGGTTTGGATACGGTTGAAGTCGCATCAGGTTTTTGTACGGATACACTAACTGACCTATCGTTGTCTTCCGCCTTCACAAGTTTGGTTATCACCGTCGAAAACAATCCACTACAAATCACCTTCGAAACGTCTGCAAGTTCTTACAGTGGCGCTGTAGACTTATCGGTAGGGGTTCATGTACGGGATATTTCCGCCTTGGATATGCAAGTAAGAAACGCGATAACGGCGTCTATTTCTAAGTATCAGATCGAGGCGTATTCATGAAACTATTCCACTATACCGGCGAAAGTGATGTTGCAGCACCTTTCTTACAGGTTCTTGCAGGAACAGGTCAATCTGGTGCCATTGGTATTGCTTCAGCCAACGGTTGGATGGAGAAAAACGCCGCGCTACAGTGGAACCAGCTAACCTCTTCTGGTGAGGGTTCCGTGCGTGGTGACTTCGGCACTACAGGCATGAAACATATTTCAAGATTCCGTTGTCTTCTGCGGTGGATGATAACGACCGTTGATGCGGGTTGGGATGCGATAGAATTAACTTTTACTATTGCCGACGGAACAAACATTCATTATTTCGGTATCAATCTGGAAAGTGCTTACGGGGCGACCGAAGAAGTTCAATACTATGCGGATTCGTCCGCTTGGGTTGATTCCGGTTTGACTTGGATCACGTCGAACAACGCGAATACAGGGTTGTGGCGCGAACTCGACTTCATGGTTGATTTAGCCGATGCCAAATATGAATATATCAACTATGAAGGAGAAACGTCTTATGATACGTTGTCGCTCGATAAGAGCCCTTCCGCAGCGGAACCGCGTATCAAGCTGAATTTTTATCTGCATGGCAAAGATTCACAAATTTATATGGGCGTAAGCGAAATGTTATGGGAAGGCTGGACGTCATGAAACGCTTTTTAATTGATGCCGAAGAAGGGTCAATAGCTGGCGCAGATATACATGACGATCTTGTCTCGGGATGGATTGTGCAGATCACGGATACATGGTTCGGATATACTGGCGCGGTGTCTGGGACAACGAAAGCCGAAGCCATAGGAAACGTTGCCGAATGGATCAATAACCGCCTGGCGAACATCACAAAACAAAGCGTTGATTCTGCGGCAGAGATACAAACATTGTAGTACTAGACGCGGCTTCCCTCCTCGCCGCTTGTGGCGCTCGATTGGTGAGGTGATCGAGCGCCACTTTTATGTATAAACGAAAGGGTTAAAGTATGGCACTTAAGCTGGTGAGGTTAACAGAAGAGCAGCTACAAGATTTAATGGATAACGTCAAAGAGGCTGTAGAAATGCGAGCCGAGATCAAGCCGCTCGTTGAGGCTGGCGTGATTCCTCAAGTTCAGTTGGACGCTATCAACGACGCGATAGCGAAAGGTGAAGCCCTCATCACCGCAGCGCGTCAATAAATGCCAGACCCCAGAGATCCCTTCGACGAAGTAGACGAAGACCATCCTATAAGGCCAGATGATGACCTTGTCGAGGTTGATGACGATTGGGTCATGCTCGACGATTGGTGGGCAGTTAATATAGTCTCTGGTGTAGGTGGGCCGATTCGGGGCAGAGGTGGCCCCCGCGATTCAGCGGAAATGATCTTAGATGAAATATCTCAGTTTGGCGATGAAATTGTCACGCTCTCCAGATTAACCACAGCTGCGGCTATCGCAGCTATGGCACCACTTGTGGCTGTAGAGATCGCCGCAGCAATTCAGGCAGGGCATATTGCGATTCCATACGCTGGCGCGATCAAGAAAGCTGTCGAGCGGGTAGACGAAGCAACGAAGCCTATGCGCGAACGATTCAACACGGAAGTTGACCGGCTTGAAGGTATTATTTCTTCCGATGCTTTTCAGGGTGTATTGTCGGCAGTACGTATAACGCACCGAGTTGGGATGACCATATCCCCTCAATATCGGGAACAGATCGAGCGCCTATTTTCGGCAACCGCTGAACTATCCCGAACTGTCATGGGCGATGCAAACACCCTAAACTCGGCTCTCGGCTTGCTGAACCTGGTCATTGAAGACGCGAACCGCCTTACGGGTAATGATGTAAACCTTGCCGAGCAGGAATGGTTTATTGAGACGCAGCGATTGGTTGATGACGTCGAGACGAACTCAAGTCGTTACGCTCGATCTCCTGGTGCGTTCTGGTATGACTTCAACGCCAACTATTTGAAGCCGCAACAGGAACGCGGAACCGCTGGTTTCCAGAAACGCAGTAATATTATGGCAGGTATCCAAGAGGTTGCCAATAAAGCCGAGACTCTGGCCACAGGTCTTGATTCGAGATTTATCGAATATCGGCGCGAACTCGACCCCTTCCTTGATCCTCTCAAGGTTCGTGAATTGGATACCTTACGCCGAGATTATCGGCTCACCTTCAGAGATCCGTTGAGAAATCTGAACACCTTCATCAATGAAGAAATTCCTCAAACTGGAGCGACCGTCGTTCTGCTTACCGAAACGACCGACGAACTGACAGAAAAGGTGGAAGGTTTGGAACAGTTAACGAGAGACCCAGACGAAAACGACGAGCAACAGCGCGAGTTTTCACAAAGCCGCTTTGCCAGAATTTTAGGCGAAGGATTGCCTGCTGATATCGAGCGTGATGCTTTGCAGGAAGCAAATCTTGAGGTAGACCGAATCCGACGCGAACTACCGACAGACTGAGGATCTTATGTGGGATCGGGTGATCGAGTTACTTCAACGCGCAATCTTAGCCATTACGATTTATTCATCGGAGCGGTTAAACAACTGGTATCTGGAGAAGAAAGAAGCCTTTGATAAGTGGTGGGGCGTCGTTGGCGCAGACGAAGACCCTACCGAAGAAATGGACCGATATATTGCCAAAACAAAATCGGCCTTTGCTACGGGAGAAAGCGATTTACACCCAGAGATACGTGAAGAAATACGAGAGTTAGAGAAACAGGGCGGCCTTATCAGTTGGATAGGACCGCTCTTGATTAAATGGCAGATCAGCATTGGTGCCCTAAAAGCCTTTGTGTCTGGCATTCAAGCACTCAGGGCACAGGATGTAAACGAAGACCTCAAGCCTTCCCTTGCCCCTATTGATGCACTTCTTCGTGCTGAAATGCTCAACCCGCAGAGTCAACGCTACGTTGACGCCATTATCAAGAAGTGGGGATTGCCAGAATCAAGCCTTCTTGTGATGCGTTCGGCCATGAAACGACTGCCCCAGGTGAACGAACTATTAACGCTCGTCAACCGGAAGGAGATATCAGAAGCCGACGCGATACGCTACCTGCAACGAGAAGGATTCTCTGAGTCGGATGCCGAACTTGTCTTACAGCTTCGGTTCTATTACCCCTCACCGTCAGAGTGGGCGAGTCTGGCAGGAAGGGAAGCGTATGAACCCGATCAGATAGCCGCGTTTGAACTCGATAAGGGATTCGACGCCCTGAACCCGAAACACTACGAGAAAGCTGGACTTACCGAAGAAATCGCGCGTCAGTACTGGGTAGCCCATTGGTCTAACGTCTCACCACAGCAACTCTTTGAGATGATCCAGCGCAAAGCACACAAGCCAGACGGTTCGATTTTCACCCTCGACGATGTTGATTCCTATGTAAGACTCGCGGATATAAATCCCTTCTTTGGTGAAGCGCTCTCCGAAATCGCCTTTCGACCCTATACGCGCGTCGATCTGCGTCGTATGGTGGAAGTAGGTGTTCTTGAGCCTGATGACTTGCCTGCGGCTTTCGAGGATTTGGGGTATGACCCCGAGAAAGCCTCGAACATGGCAACGTATACGGCTCGCCTTGCTGCTCGGTCTGAGCGGAATCTGACGAAAACTCAGTTCGTCAATATGTATGAGCTGCGACAGATAAGCCGTTTGCAGCTTGCTGAATATCTACAATATATCGGCTATACCGAATCCCAAGCCGAAACGATCAGCTACCTTGAGCAAGCAAAGCGGGAAGATGATCGTGTAAGGTCATTTATAAGGAGAGGCGAATACGAGTACAAGCGCGGCATGTCTTCACGGGAGGAGGTGAACTCCTTCCTGGTGAATGAAGACCTTGAACCGGATCAGATCGGCGAGTTATTCGACGAATGGGATAACGAGATGATCTACGAGCAAGCGCTGCCGTCGAAGGATGACTTGCTCGGTTGGTATGCCGCAGATTCCGACGAACAAGCCTTCCGGCAAGGGATGCGAGCGCTACGCTACACGAACGAAAACATAGATAAGTATATCTCAGAAGATCGAGCGCTCTTGTCGAAAACCGACTTGCTGCGATTGCTCGATCAAGGTGCGATTGACGAACAACGCGCCTATGATGGTTTGTTGGCGCTCGGGTATACGGAAGAGGATTCTACCGCGTTAATTCAACCGGTATTAAACAGAATCGAAAGGCGAAAACAACGAGATGAATAGACTTAAACAGGTTGCTCTCAATTTGATTCGAGCAGATATCAGCAACGAGAGGGACGAAAAACGCCGCAGGGAACGTGCTGATTCCCTGCGGCGCCGCCTCGACCCAACCTTCAACGAGCGGGAGACTATTTCGGATCGTGTTCGACGTGAAGGTGGGTAGGTTCAACGACAACGTCATAATCTGGGCCGAGTAGGATACAAGCCTGTTCTGCGATGTAGTCGACCTTTTCGGCCTTCTGACCCCAAGGCTGCCAATCAACATCGACCGCTCGACGCTTATAGTGTAGTGAGTTTTTGCTGTGCTTGCCGTCTGTTCCGCTTGTCAGCGTGGGTTCCTGCCCCGTATGCTGGTAGACAAGGCGATCTATCACGCCCAGGGCGTGGATGATCTCGTTCCTAAGCCCTAACCATTTGGCCCCCTTCTTGACCTTCATCTATGACCCCTCTCTAAGTTTGTGTGGTGATACGGTTCCATCAGCGGCTAAAACACCCTTGGAGTATTTCGACGTTAGGGATTTGGTAATAGTCCCGATAGGAAAGCCCCCAAGTAAGCCACGCCTGATAAGAGTATAGAAGCCAGAAAAAATAGCCTGCTGGAACGCGGCAACATCCAAGTGATCGCCACAGTTCGCGCAGAGTCTTCCAACCTCTCCGACAGACTCGCGGCATCTTCGACATACACGGACTGCGTTTGATCGGATTCCTTTTCGGCGTAAATCACTACCGAAAGAGTAATCCTTCGGGCCTCGGATGGTGACCGAATCTGCGACCCCTTCGACCTTAAGCTGGCCCAAAGCCGTTTCATCTATAACCCCTTCTAACTTGTACACGTCTTCGGCTCGCACGATTAGCGAGTCGGTATCACAATATATTACACGATCAAGCCCCACCTTCTGCATGTAGTTATACAAGAGCATACGAGCATAATCGGTTACGTGAGAGGCTATGGCGGGAGCGCTGCCTGGACCTTCGTCGAAGCTAACTTCGGTCACTCGGGTATGTAGGAGCGACCATTCGACACCAGCGACCAATTCGTCGTAATCGCTGACCGCGGCTTCTCCCCGCCAATCAAATTCGGGATGATCTTCCTCCAAGGCATCCACGGAATACAACCCAATGTTTCGAGTAGTTTCTATATAGGGTATATGTTCCCGAATGATCTCTCGACTCCGCTTCTCCCCGAATTTCCCATACAAAGCGTTGAGCATAATCTTTACTGTCTTTTCCCAAACTCCGTTACCCTCTTCCTTGTACTTCGTTTTGAGTGGGTAGAAATAATCGACGTACTCGGTAAAAAGTCGAGCCGGTTCGAACGTCATTAACTGTTTGACGTGTTTGATATGCCCTTTAGATAGTGCATACCTCAACGAGTCAGTGCATAGGGTGGCAGTGAAGTTCCCCGTGGGGAATAGCAGCTTCCCATCACGCGGTATGGGGTAGGCGGGTTCGTCTGTTTCTATTTCAACCTCTGCGATGCAACATAGGTTCTGAAGTCGTTGCCCAAGAGTCGATATCGAGCAATCTCGCGACCACTGACGGAACTTCGCAGGATAGGTAAACCGACGCATGACGAAAGGGTACATGCTGTTGATATCCAGCTTCACGAACGAGCCAGACAAGGACCCGATGACTCCCGCCTCGACACGTCCCCCAAAGTAGGAACTTCGCATAAACGAGTTATGTGCAGGTTTGTCATAATGTAGGATCGACCTCTCCTTCATAAATCTATGTCGATAGCATCGGAATGCTTGCCCCGCCGCAGTATACGAAAAGCCGCCCATATCATGGATACGAACAAACTCGAGATAACTAAGCACCGTACGTCCAGTAATTTCCGTATCCCGCTTGCAATAAGTCGAAACCGCTTGTTCATCATCTTCATCGAAGTCAACCTCCATCTTCTCCAGACCGAGTAACTCACCCCAAGCCTTAACCGACCCCTGTAACCAGTTTTGTGCGGCCAGGAATTTAACCTTACGGCCATCGAGCTTACATATCAGTATGGTTACAAGTCCCTTGTCGTAAAGTGATTCGCAGCGCCAACCATCACGCTCCATGTATTCGAGGATGCCAGAGGCGAAGATGTCGAACGTGATGTTCGAGCCGATAACACAAAGGGGTGCTTTGTTTCGGGCTTCGGCGTTTACGTAGTTGTAAAGCTCTTCAGGTTCGGTGAAATCTCTCCACTTCTCGCGTTCTATCCTTCCCTCTGCGTCGACTGATACACGCCACGTCCATGCTAAATACATTCGATGTACGTCAACGTCGCCGACCTTCTCCCCCTTTGTTTCGGTATCGAGGAACATCAGGTTCGATGGAATCTGAGAGGTTGAGTTTTTGCGTATGTAATAAACTCGATTCTTCGCCATAGATCGCCCTCCTCAGAGGTTGCTATAGGCGTTGACGGTTGTCACGCTGATTATTTCCGCACCTTCCGGCAAGTCGCTCCCTCCGTGAAAGCCTACTATCGCCTCGGCTCGTTGTTGCATGATCGACTCGGCCTTCCCAAGCGAATAGTCTTTATTCGTATGAATGGCGTATTCGGTGGATTCGACGATGTCAGAGCCTGGACGTTTGAACTCGACGTTCAGCACATATCGGTTTTTCCACGGTTCGGCGAATTCTCGGGTGATCATCGACTCTTCGCGAACGGGTACGAACGATCTGCGTTGAGTCTCCAGAAATGCTTGATTGGCGAACTCGTCGACGGCTCTCGGATAAAGTGAACGTAGAACGGCTGTGGCGTCAGGAACTCCGAGGCGTTGTAACTGCCTACGTATCGAGTCAGGTTGCAGGGCACGCTTTACGCCTGACTGAACGACTGCATACGGGATCAATCGCGGCATTTCAAGTCCTTGTGGATCGGAAGTCCCGAACCAGTTTGGCGTAATTTACACAACCTTCTCTAAGCTGGTCGAGCAGCGCCCCCTCATGGGTTCCCCTCTCGAAGTAGGTACCGACACATTCGGCCATTAAACCTTCTGCTTTCTCTATGTTTCCCGCGGCTCTGTCGAGTTTGTCTCGGATCGCGCGTCTTGCGGTTCGTTTTGCCATTGTTTGCCCGTTTGGGAGTATACGCAAACGGCGACCCTCTGACGTTCAGAGAGCCGCCGTAAGGCGTTTTAGTGAGGTTTTGGGTTATCGTTCGTCTGAACTCGGCAGGGCGTCCAGAGCGCCCTTTACGTAGGCCTCAGAGTCATTTAAAGCACTGCGTTCGTCTTCGTCTGCCAGAAGTTCGTCAGTTGTGCAGTTGAGGCGTGAGACTTCATAGAAGACGGCTCGGCCAACCTTGCCCGATTTCTCGACTTCAAACCATTCTGGCGACCCGAGCCAATACTCCTCGACCTTGTCTTTGAGGATCTTGTGGCCGTTGACGCTGAAGGCGACCCCACCAGCGGTCAGGCAGTCGATCAGATGACCCTCATATTCGCCTGATGTGGCTCTGACGTCGAGCACCTGGAAGATGATCTTGAGCCCCTCTGGAAGGGTGATAATGCGCCCTAACGCTTTCCCCTTCGCCTCTTGTCGAATCGCCATTCTAAGCTCCTCCTGCCGCGTCAGCGGCCGTTTCAGTGAGTGTGTAGGGGATGGGTTCGTCTACGTTCCAGCGTAATGGAACCAATATTCTTTGGGCGTCTAGAGCCTTGAGATTGTCAAGTTCCTTTCCAGCATCACGTA
>Ga0080013_1006418_pt1 | contig 10489 bp, 9 predicted proteins | sample ETNvirenome_6_85_FD_69236 | JGI IMG/M metagenome (GOLD analysis project Ga0080013, IMG submission 69236) | Marine viral communities from the Pacific Ocean - ETNP_6_85 (SPADES assembly) (version 2) | ecosystem: Environmental > Aquatic > Marine > Oceanic | place: Pacific Ocean | collected 2013-06-19
TTGTTCAAGGTTGTGGATCTGAGTGGTTTTCAACATGATGCAACCGTAGTCGCAATTAATAAGCGGTTTGATTTGTGCTTGATGAAGGTGTCGGATGTTATTGTCAAGACATCCGTCCTTAAAATGGCTGATAAAGAACCACAAAAAGGGGAAACGGTTATCAACATGGCTGCACCTCACGGTCTCTATTGGTCCGGAACAGTGCTCATCTTCAAGGGACAATTCTCTGGATATCATAGCCGAGGCTATTCTGTGTATACCATCCCCACAAAGCCGGGTTCGAGTGGGTCTCCAATTATCGACAAAGACAATAAATTAGTTGGGATTATTTTTGCAGGGTACCCTATGATAGAAAATGTTGGGCTGTCTTCTCCCTTGGTTGCTATTAAGGTATTCTTGAAAAAATCTATAGCTTCAGGGGAGATGAAACTTTGGGAGCAAGAAAACAAACCAAAAGTAAATGCCCAAGTTGACCGACTATGGATACAAAATATGAAAACAAAATTGCAAGAAGTTTTTGGTGATTGAGTATTTAAAGTATGGCTACTAAACCACTATCTATAACTATTCCCCAGTTTGGGATAAAAAATGCCCCTGGTATTGCAGACCGGCGTCCGATGTCGGGGATTGGGACCGCCAAACTGCCTTTTTCCTCTTCGATAACGGGTGTGTCGAATGGTAACCCCGTAGCTGTACCTGATTCGGCAACGGGGCTTGGATATGTAGAGGTGCATCGGTTTTCTTACGGTGTCATTGAAGAGGTTTATTTGTGGTGCAGCAATAAGGGTGGATCGAACGCTTCTGTAACCATGTCTTACGGGGACAATACCTTTTCCGGGGAAAATATTATTGTTGAAGTTGCATCCCAGTCCGGACTTTCGTTGGTGTATCCAGGAGTGCCCCACCAAGGTAATCTGGGAGACACACAGGCATTGTATCTACGGGCCAGTGTAGCTAGTTCTCTTAGTGCGACTGGATTTATTGTAAGAAGTTACCCATTCCCAGGAAAAGATGCTGATGTATATGGTTTCTATAATACAGGGGATGATTAAGGGTGGGAAAAACACTTGATAGACGAGTACTTGGACCCATTAATACTCAAATGGGAGGTGATCCTGTCCCTACGGGCGGTGGCGGCGGTGCGCTTGAAATAGAGAACAACGTGGACGGCTACATACTTAAAGCAACCGGCGACACAACCAAAATAAAGGGTATCCCCCAACTCCAGTGGAATGAGACCCAACTCGCATTGACAGGAAGCGGAGATATATATGTTTCAGGATCTGACAACTATTTATATCTACATGGAACTAATTCCACTGGAGAATCTGTGCGGTTCCGTGTGGGTGTAAGTGGCAGCATGTTGAAAGTTTTAGAAGATAGTCCAGAAGGATCCATATAATGTTAAAAAAAATAACCAAAGCGTTTTTACTGAATGAACAATTCAAGATAGACCCGGTAGCATCTGTTCAGGCTCTTACTGATATTGTGAGTAGCATTCGGGTCATTAATAAACGAGATAACAACCGAATTTCCTTGGCAAAAGAGCATCTTCGTGGTATAAGAAGACACTTGAAGAGTTTGAATGAAAGAATTAATTCACTAGAAGAAGAACTCAATTTACTTAAAGAGGAAAAATAAATGGGTGGTGTTGCCGGACACATGGATCATCTTTATGATAATCCTAAATTAACCTTCTCCAAAATGAAAGAAATCATGTCAGCAGCATCCAATGGGGAATTGACTGCCGAAGAGAAAGTAGACGGACAAAATCTGTTTCTTTCTTATTCTATTCCCGAAGGAAAAGCAAAGGGCGCTCGTAACAAGGGGCACTTGCGTAGCGGCGGACTCGATGCCGCTGGTTTAGCGCAAAAGTTTGCAGGACGGGGAGGGTTAGAAAAAGCCTTCACAGGAGGATTTTCAGCCTTCGAGAGAGCAATAGAATCCTTATCCCCCCGAGAAAGGGCTCGGATTTTTGGACCTAATACTAATATTTGGTATAATGCCGAAGTTATGGACCCAGGAACGTTGGATACTGCTACGGGACAGCCTAGTCATGATGATCCGGGCGCTACCAACGTCATACGTTATGACAATAAAACCCTTAAAATCCATGGTGTTGGTCATTTCACCTTTGATCGTCAAAGTGGTGAAAAATCACCAATCCCTGACGGGTCTCTTAAAACGCTAGATGCCGCTTTACAAAAGATGCAACAAGCCCTAAAGGGGCACGATTTCTCGCTCGCTCGTCAAGCTATCATTAACTTACAGGCTCTTGAAGATGACGATGCGCTTCAAACTGCCATAGGCAGAATAAATGCGGCAGTTTCGGCTGAGGGGCTTTCGGATAAAAACACTATCCAGGAATATTTGTATCAGAGATTACTGAGTGGTATCGATGCCAGCGTTTCGGATTCTCTAAAAGAGGAAATTGTAAAATACCTCCTCAAGCTCCCAGGCAATATAGGACTAAAAAAACTAAAACAGGGTTTAAACCCGGATCAATTGCAAGATGTAGTTAGTATAGTAAATTCTAAAAAGAGCCTCCTTCAGCAAGCCATTTTACCTATAGAAATGACTGTACATGATTTTACGGTGGCTATTTTAAAAGGCGTCAAGAGTTTGTTTATTGCAAATACTGATAATGAAGTTAAGCGGCTCAAAGGCGAACTTGCAACCGCCGTAAAAGAGATCACAGCTAGAGGCAGTGATGATCCTGCTTCCGTGGAAATCATGAAACATCATTTGAATAAAATCAAAGATTATACCCTTATAACAACCCCTGTCGAAGCAATTGTTTTTGATTACGACGGGCATACCTACAAATTTGCGGGTAATTTTGCCCCCTTAAATCAAATTCTGGGAATGTTCAAATACCCTAGAGGGGGCAAGAAATTAACTTCTGAAAGTCGAAACTTTACCACCCAAGTTCTAACAGAGAAAGAAGGCAGGAAAGTAGCTTTATTGCCGGGAGGGTTTAAGCCGCCTCATGCTGGTCACTATGGCTTGGCTAAAGAACTGTCCTCCGATCCAGATATTGATGAAGTGGTAGTTATCATTGGTAAAAAACCTCGCTTTTCTGAAATTGATCCTCAAACTTCTGTTACAGCAGATCAGTCTAAAAGTATCTGGGATATTTATACCAGAAATGACGAAAATATTAAAGTTAGAATTCAGGAAGGGAGTACTCCCGTCTCCGATGTATATGATATGATTGCGGATAAAAATTCTTTTTCCGAAGGGGATACTGTAGTTCTAGGGAAAAGTAATAAGGACATTGGCGATAAACGTTATGCCAGAGCCCAATCTTGGGCCGAACGTTATAACCCAGGTGTAGCAGTCGAAGAAAAAGTATTTCCATTCACAGGGGGGAAAGGAATGGGCGGCACCGCTCTTCGCAACCTAATTAGTGGCGGAGATAAAGAGGCACTGATTTCAAAACTTCCTGGGCACTTAGGAACAGAAGAAAAGCACGCTATATGGGGACTTTTGCAGCCATCCGCAACCGAGGGATTAAATGCCTTTATTGATAAAGAACTCTCAGAAATGTCTTCCATGGGAGGGGGATCAGTTTCAGGATATGCCGGAGGATTTGGTCCTCCAAATACTTTTAACCCATTTAAAAAGAGCAAAAAGCCAAAAGTAAAAAAACCTTCCATTAAAAGAGCAAAACGGCAACGCCGGAGATAATTAGAACATGTATATAAATAGAAGCCAACTTATAGCCGAAGAATTAATAAGGGAACACGTTCGTTCTCATGTTCAAAAAAGAATAACTGAAACCCGATTTTTAGAGAAGCGACTACGAGCAAAAATTCGTACCCTCGTTGAAGCCGAAACAGGAACGGACGAGCCTAGCACTTATACGGGTATCAATGTATTAGCAGACCTCTTGGAAAAAATTATTCCTATCGTGGAAGATGATTTTAAGATGTTAACGACATCTGAGGAACAACGATCATCTTTTCGAAATCACATAATTAAGGCCATCAAAAACACACTGAAACCATTAGAGACGGTAGACGACGCTGAAGATGCCGCCAGGCTTGGGGAAAATACCATTTTTGAGATTGACCGGTCTGTTCTTTTGGAAAAAGTGAAAATTGATTTGGATCCGGACGGCGATGACCCTGCTTCGGCGGTTGCCGGAGAATTTATCGACATTGAAGCTCCTGAGGAAACTGATCAATTCGTTCAAATAGACGATCAGAATGAGACTGGGAGGAATTTTGCGGCTACTACTTTCAAGCAAATAGAAAAACAAATTGTAGATGCTTATGATATGTTAGCTGATGAGGAGGATCAAAAAATGTTTTATGATTACCTGCTCACTAATATGCTTTTATATTTTGATAAGTTTGAAGACGAGCTTGCATCCAAAGTCCCGGACTCAACCACCCCAGAATACGAAGAAGAAAAAGAGAAAACAGCTTCGGAAGAGAGCACCACAACTACTGACAGCGACAGTGGAGCAGCCGAAGAAGACAGCGCCCCGGAAGACAACGCAGAAGACGTAGACGATATATTTGCGGGAATATAACCCTAAAATTTAACACTTTTTTTATCTCCGTTATAATAGCTGCAAGCTGTTTAACAACTTAACAACTATTAGAGCCTTCTTTACTTTATCTGACTTCTTTACTTTGCCTGCCTTTGTCAGCTTTAAACTTGCTAGCAACTACATAAGAATAAATAAATTGACAACTCTAGCGTATTGTTGTATAGTCTTTATACTAATGGGGGTAACCGGTATCGATTGATGGGAAAATAGAAAAGGTGCAAGGGTGAGGGAAGCGAGGCTCAGTAAAAACGCTTAACAACATAATCGCGAATAACGATTTTGACATGGAGATGGCGGCTTAAAAACCTGACCACTTTTGAGGCGGCGGCAGCCAATAAACAGAAAGCCGCATTATGGTGTCCAAGTGCTTTTGATTGTTTTAGCCGCAATAAAACGATCTAGTCAAGTGGTCTGTCCGACGAAAAAAACAGTTCTAACCTTGTGAATGACCTTTCTGTGGAACTAGACAAGACGGCGGTTCGATTCCGCCTACCTCCACCAGCCGCCTTCGGGCGGCTTTTTTATTTTCTAGAGTCTATTTATTATGTGCCATAAAAGGCGGTAAGATTTGACAAAAACTCTAATTCTTGATACTAACGTTTATTTGACAGAAGCTCAGTCTCTTTTTTCATTTGGGCGCAGCAATATTGCGGTTCCCACAATTGTTCTGGACGAAATAGACAAGCACAAACACCGACAAGATACTGCTGGATTAAATGCTCGGACGATGAACCGGGTTCTTGACAAATTAAGAGCAAAGGGAAGTCTTTTTACTGGGGTTCCGCTGGGGAGCGGGAAAGGTCGGGTCTTCGCTGTACAATACGACCCTCGCTATATGCCAGCGGGCATGGAAGTAGAAGATTCGGATAATAAGATTATAGCCATCGCTCTAAGGTTAAAAATAGAAGGGCACGACATGGCCGTTATTTCGCGTGATTTGAATATGCGTGTCAAGTGCGACTCTTTTGGTATTGAATGCTATGATTATCAGCCACAACAAGCAGTTAAATCGGTGGACAAGCTTTATGACGGAGTTTCTGAACTGAAGGTCGATGATGAAATCATTGATAAATTTTACGATAACCAAGACGTTTTCTTGTCTGAAGAGAAGGTTAAGTTATTTCCTAATCACTATTTGGTTTTAAAATCTCACAAAAACGAACAAAAGTCGGCAATTTGCCGGTTTATAAACTACGCCACGCCTCTACGTCGAGTTTATACTTACAAGGATATATGGGGACTTTCGGCAAACAATAAAGAACAACAATACGCGATGGATTTGTTATTTGACAAAGATATACATATAGTTTCCCTAACCGGACAGGCCGGCACCGGTAAAACCCTTATTGCGGCAGCTTGTGGACTGGAACAAGTATTACATAGTGTTAAATCTCAAGGGGGGTACGATAAGCTAATTATTACGCGCCCTGTACAGCCTATGGGGCGTGATATTGGATTTTTACCCGGCACCCTTGAAGAAAAAATGATGCCGTGGATAGCCCCCCTCAGAGATAATTTAGAATATTTATTTGGCGATAAGTCAGCCCTTGCTATGCAGGTTGAACAGGGAGTTATCGAGATAGAGGCTATGACCTATATCCGTGGCCGCTCAATATCTAACGCTTTTATGATTGTAGATGAAGCACAGAATTTAACAACCCATGAATTAAAAACTATAATAACCCGAGTAGGACACGGGACCAAATTAGTGCTCACAGGCGATATCCAACAAATAGATAATTCCTATGTTGACGCTGTCTCTAACGGACTGACGTATGCCGTAGAAAAATTCAAAGAACACCAGCTTTCCGGACATGTAACGCTATATAAAGGAGAAAGGTCAAAATTGGCCACTCTAGCTGCGGAAATTCTATGAGAGAATATATTGAAGATAAGGTGCAGAACACCACACGACACTTTAAGTTCGGGAACACAGAGGTTATAGAGGATGATCCGATGCCTGCGGGTTTCAACTTAGAAGCAGTCTTAAAATCAATTGAGATGACTTTGCCTTCACATTATTTTAATAACCTGAAGGGGATACGGATCGGACACTTAGAAGAATTTGATACGCGGGATGTAAATGCGGTCTACCGAGATAGAACATTTTATATATCCAATCAGCAGGAAAGTATTGCAGACCTGCTTGACGACATAATCCATGAATTTGCCCATCATTTAGAAACATTGTTTCCCGAGGTGATTTATTCTGACCAGGCGCTAATTAACGAGTTTTTAAAAAAACGCAACCAACTAAAATTTGAGCTTCAATCTGAGGGGTATTGGGTTAATGAGTATGATTTCAATAATTTAAAATTCGATCAACAGTTCGATAACTTTCTCTATAAGCGCATAGGACGAAACATGTTACGCACAGCAACGGCTGGAATTTTTATTCGGCCCTACGCTGCTGTTTCTTTAAGAGAATATTTTGCTACTGGGTTTGAAGCATATTATTTAGGGAAAGAAGAGACCCTTGACAAAATTAGCCCTGTATTATACAATAAAATAACAGAGCTTCACAACCATACTACTTATTGAGGCTAGATAGAAAGCAGGTTACATTGGCAGGCAAACATATTTCCTACTCGGAGTGGAAGAACTGGCATATTTGCCCTCACTACCACAAACTCACCTACATTGATAAAGTAACTCAGTTCGAAGGCAACATTTTCACAGCCTTTGGCAAAGCCCTTCACACGGTTTGTGAATTTACTTTGACTTCCCCCGAAAAGTACAGAGAGCCTGGCAAGATTGAGGCGTTAGTTAAAGAGCAGTTTTTGAAAGAACTCAAAGCCCTCCCAGAAGAGGAGCAACAAAGAGCTAAACGTGATTTCAAACTCAAAGAGTGGCTTGTAAGTGGCTTGGAAATCGTTCCCGACCTTTACCGTTGTCTGACCGAGAAGTTCGGCAAGCTGGGTGAGGACTGGGAGGTGTTGGCCGCAGAGGAACAACTCTACGAGCCCATTATAGAATTCACGGAAGCAGAAAAAAACTTCAAAGGCTTTATTGACCTTGTAGTGATGTCTAAAAAAGATAATAAGGTTCACCTGATTGACTGGAAGACCTGCTCATGGGGGTGGAAGCGTGAAAAGAAGAGCGACACCATCCTCGCCTATCAACTGGTTTACTACAAGCACTTCTGGGCTCGGAAGTATGATGTAGACCCCAAAGATGTGGATTGTCACTTCGTTTTATTGAAGCGGACAGCCAAGGCTGGGAAGAAGGCGGAGTTCGTGCGGGTGACGGCAGCGAAAAAAAGAACAACAGATGCTCTTAACACCTTGACAAAAGCACTGCATAATATTACCAAACAGAACTACGTTAAAAACCGTGCTGCCTGCACAAGTTGTAAAGACCGATTTGGAGCTTGTGAATTTTACCAGACGGAACATTGTTTATAAGGGGGAATAAATTTTTGACTAAGGAAAAAATTAAGATTCTGACATTGGGGGATATGCCCCTCTTACCTTCGGGAGTAGGAACTCAGACGAAATATATGATAGAGGCACTATTAGAGACAGGTAAATTCAAGGTGCTATCTATGGGCGGAGCAATCGACCATCCCGATCACACCCCCATAAAAGTGGAACCATACATGGATGATTGGATAATATTCCCGGTTAATGGTTATGGCGATCAGAATATGGTCCGAGCCATGTTGTCCATGCATAAGCCGGATATAGTTTGGTTTATGACGGACCCTCGATTTTATGAGTGGCTGTGGCAAATGGACAATGAAATCCGCCAAAGTGTGCCCTTAGTCTACTACCATGTTTGGGATAATTATCCTTACCCTCATTTTAATCAAAAGTTTTATAATTCTAACGATTATATCGCTACAATTTCAAAAGTGACGAGTGATATAGTTCAAACTGTCGCTCCCGATGTAGAAGAAAAATATATCCCTCATGCAGTGGATTGTGAAATTTTCCGCAAATTTGACCGAACGCCTCAAGAAGAGCATTTGATTAAAACCCTGAAACACAAGAACAGCCAAGATAAAGTGGTGTTTTTCTGGAACAACAGAAACGCACGCAGAAAACAGCCCGGTACCTTAATGTTTTGGTTTAAAGAATTTTTAGACATTGTGGGTCACGATAAAGCCATATTATTGATGCACACAGACCTTCAGGATCCCCACGGACAACCTTTGGACTATATGGCTGAGTCGCTGGGATGCACAGAGGGACAATTTATGTTTTCAGTTAACAAAATGCCCCCGGAAGAACTAGCCCGGATGTATAATATAGCGGATTGTACAATTAACATTGCCGATGCTGAAGGTTTTGGTCTGGCTACTTTAGAATCTTTATCGTGTGAGACCCCTATTATTGTAAATATGACGGGTGGACTCCAGGAACAGGTTACCGACGGCGAAAATTGGTTTGGAATAGGACTAAATCCAACTTCGCAGTCGGTTATTGGATCTCAACAAGTGCCTTTCATTAGGGAGGACCGAATCAACAAAGAAGAGTTTATTGACGCTCTATTGACGATCTATAATATGAGCCCTGCCGATAGAGCCTCTCTGGGCAAAGAAGGTCGAAAACACGTCATGACAAATTATAATTTTGAAGATTTTAAGAAGACTTGGGTTGAGGAGATGTTACACATCCATGAAAAATATGGATCACGGGAAACCCGTAAAAATTACACCAGATGGGAGTGCAAGGAGGTCAAATGAGCCAGAAAAAAGTATTAGTAATAGGTCCGCTCTTAACTCGTAGCGGATACGGGGAACACGCTCGCTTTGTAGTGGATAGTTTACTGTCTCAGCCTTTAAAATATGACGTGTATGTTCATCCTTTGTCGTGGGGTTTGTCTAGCTGGTCTTATGAGCATCCGGTCAAGCGCCAATTATATGAGTTCTTGATTCAAAAGAGAGAGCAATACACAGGCACTTACGATTTATCAGTACAAGTTACTATACCTAACGAATTCCAAGAGGCCGCGCCCATTAATATTGGAGTTACTGCTGGAGTCGAAACGACACAAGTCCCACAGGATTGGCTCCTGCGCTGTAATTCCATGGATAAAATTATTGTCACTTCTGAGTTTACCAAAAAGTCGTTTCTGGAAACTGTTTTAGAAGTCAAAGCCGCTCATAATGACGCTGTTAAAACATTTAAAGGGTGTCAAAAACCTTTGGAAGTCGTTGGGTACCCGATTCGAGATGTTGAAGTTCAGGATATTTCTGACCAATTGTCTAGTGTTACTACAAAGTTTAATTTTGTTACGGTGGCTCAAATGGCTCCTCGTAAAAATTTAGAACACACTATATCCGCCTTTATTGAAGAGTTTCGCGATGACCCAGACGTAGGACTGATCATTAAATGTCATGCGCAAAATCATTCCACCATCGATAAAGATATGACTGAACATATGCTCTATCCTCGGATTCGTCGTGAGGGTGACCGAAAATGCAAGATTTATCATATTCATGGGGATATGACAGATAGCGAGATGCAAGGGTTGATTCAGAGCCCTAAAGTCGATTGCTACTTGACCACGACATTTGCAGAGGGTTTTGGCTTGCCTTTATTAGATGCGGCCGCCGCAGGTGTGCCCATTATAGCCCCTCGATACTCAGGGTACTTAGATTTTCTTTATATTCCCGGAACTAAAAAACGACAATATCTTTTTGAAGCTATTCGGAGCGAGATAAAAGAAGTCCCTGAACATGCCCTCATGGATGGGGTGATCGTTCCTGGCGCAAAGTGGGGATTCCCCGACTATGCCCAAACTAAGAAAGCTTTACGAAATGTGTATGAAAATTACAGAATTAAAAAAAGACAAGCCAAAAAACTACAAGAATATGTGGTAAATGAGTTTTCTCGTGAAAACCAGCTAAAGAGAATGTGTGAGGCAATTAGAACAGGGTTTGAAAATGAGACTACTGACTGGAAAGAAAAGATGAACAAGGTT